>Ga0116226_10006107_pt1 | contig 10794 bp, 13 predicted proteins | sample S1TSphfallax_FD_89692 | JGI IMG/M metagenome (GOLD analysis project Ga0116226, IMG submission 89692) | Host-associated microbial communities from peat moss isolated from Minnesota, USA - S1T2_Fa - Sphagnum fallax MG | ecosystem: Host-associated > Plants > Peat moss > Unclassified | place: USA...
TCGGGGAAGAAGAACGATGGATCGTCCCTGCTTCAGCCGGAAAGCGTCTTCGGTGGTCAAGGCCAGGGCCGGGATGTCGTCCAGCGCGGTCTCGACCGGAAGCAACACTTCCGAACTTGGGTCTTCTTGCACCATTTCGACGAGTTTTTCTAGTGCGATCGCATTATCGATCGAAAATCGCCCGACTCGCAGGCGCCGGAGCGCGCTGACATGGCCGCAGGCGCAGAGGACCTCCGCCAGATCCCGCACAATAGCGCGCACATAGACGCCCTTGCCGCAGTGGACCTCGATCTCGACGTGGTCTTGGTCGGGGGCGTTCACCACCTGGGCGGAATAGATCGTGACACGACGGGGCTTCAACGCCAGGACCACGCCCTCGCGCGCCAGATCATAGGCCCGCTGGCCGTCGACCTTGATCGCGGAATAGTCGGGCGGAACCTGGTCGATCTCGCCAACCAAGCGGGGCAACGCCTCGGCGACCTGATCGGGAGTCGGGCGCACGTCGGAGGTCGCGGTCACCTCGCCCTCTCGATCAAACGAGGCCGTGGTCGTTCCCCAGGCGATGGTAAAGCGATAGACCTTGTCGGCCTCAACCAGGAAAGGAACCGTCTTGGTCGCCTCCCCAAGCGCGATCGGCAGGATGCCGGTGGCCAGGGGATCGAGCGTGCCGGCGTGGCCGGCCTTCTGGGCGTTGAACAGGCGGCGCACCTTCGTCACCGCCTCCGTCGAGCCCATGTCGAGCGGCTTATCCAGGCACACCCAGCCGCTGACCGCCTCGCCCTTGCGACGCCGGCCCATCAGCCAACCTCGCGGTCGTCGTCGGATTGGGCGAGATCACGCTGGATCACGGGATTTTCGAACAGCCGGCCGATACGCGCCGCCTCGTCAAAGCTCTGGTCGTGGACAAACTTCAGGTCGGGCGTGAACTTCAGCTCGACGTGGCGGCCCAGCCGCCCGCGCAGGAACTTGGCCGCCCGGTTAAGCCCCGCGACCACTTCCGCCGCCTTCTCGCCGCCCAGCGGCTCGACGAAACAGACGGCATGTTTCAGGTCCGGGCTCATCCGGACCTCGGTCACGGTAATCGAGGCGCCGATGAGGGACGGATCGGCGACCTCATCCTCGCGCAGGATCTGCGCCAAGGCGTGGCGCACCAGCTCGCCCGCACGAAGTTGGCGCTGGGAGGGGCCGGCGTCGCGGCCGGCCTTACCCGACGAGCCGCCCCGTCGGTCTTTTGAACGTGGATGTCGCATGGAAGGAGAGAGCCTCGCTATCCCACCGCCTACGGATCGGACGCAGGCGAAGGGCGGCTGCGCACAGCCGGAAAGCGGCGCGGCTTAAGGCAGGCCGGCCGCCATGTCCAGGTTCGATGGTGTTTTTTGGACGCGGCCCCCCACGATGGCTCGGCGAGCGACCACGAGCAGCAGGGCGAAGATGATCGGCGGCCCGAGCGGTACGCCCAGGCTAGAACCCAGTTGCCGACTGATCAGCGGCAGCAAGAAGGCCGCAAACATCGCGGTCTTCTCCCACGGCAAGGCGCCGCCCGTCGCCTGCTCCCGAACTAGCCATGCTAGGGGCAGCGCCAAAAGCATCAGGTCGTAGTCGAGCATGAAGGGACTAGCGAGCAGGCTCGCGGTCGCAAGCGTCGCCCCCTGAGCGAGCGCGTCGGGCGCGAAAGGATCGATGGCTCGCGGACGCACAACCTGAACCAGGATCGCTGCAGCCGCCAGGACGACCGCCGCCTGAACGCCGTAGGCCAACCCCAGTCCGCCATGCAGGAGACGCACGGCGGCGAAGGCGCTCTGCATCTTATCAGACCCCACCCAATCCTCTTCCAAGGCGCGGCGCGCCAGGGGCGACACCGCCCACCAGCCCCGCCAGGTTGCTGTCCCGAACACGGCCAGCGCCGCCAGCGCCAGACCCACCGCCGTCGCACAGGCCGACCCGATCACGCGCCAGCGCCCCGAAACGACCAGCGCCAGGGGAATCATCAGGCCGAGTTGAGGCTTGAGCGTCAGAAGCCCGAAACAGACACCGGCCAGAAGGGGACGTCGGTCCCAGATCAGGATGGCGGCGCCGAACAGAGCCGTGATCAGAAAAGCGTTCTGTCCGTGGCCAACGGTCAACAGGACGCCCGGAAAGGCGAGCATATGGATCGCCCATTGGCTCAAAGGCCCCCCGAGCCAAACCCGCACCACCCGCCAGCACCCATAGCCTGTCGCACCAAGCCAGATAGCCACGGACGCCAGATAGGGAACAAGGCCCAGCGGCAGGCAGATCAACAGAAAGGTCGGCGGATAGAAGAAGGCCGAGTACGGAACGTCTCTTCCGCCAAATCCGCTTCGCTCCGCCGCAGCGTGAGCCGCCAAATCATAAACCCGCGCGGGCCCGCCCTGCAGAGCCAGCCGCGACGCGGCCCAGAAACTGGGGAAGTCGGCGCCAAGAGGCTTACCGAGCAGGTCCAAACCATGCCGCGACATGCCGATCCAGGCCGCAGCCACGGCAAGCGTGATCGCGCCGAGGATATAGAGGTAAGCCCTAGCGCGCTCACGCGACAGCCAAGCAGCGTCGCGCAGGGCGGCGATCGGGGCGATGGCGACGACGCGGATCATGGGCGGCGATGATAGCGCCGATCCCTAGACAAAGTTTGAAGATGACGAAGCCCGGCTGGGGCGCCTATCGCCTTCAATGGCGGCGGTGCATCAAGCTTCCAAGGTCGCCCTCGTAGCCGATCAGCTTCCACACGCCGCCTTCGTCCTTGAACACCAGGGTGCAGGGTCCGTCCGCCTTGGTGATGACGCAGACGTCGCCGTCGCCGATCGCCTTCAGCGAACTGGCGATGGCGATTTGGCCGGGAAGGGGCTTGTCGGGCGCATAGCCAAGCCTCAAGGCCACGGCGCGGAAGGTTTGGGGCTGCACGTAGGCGTCCACCCCGATATCGACCAAGGGACCCGCGAGCACAGCGCCAAGCGCCTGCCAACTCGAGTCGCCATGGGCGGCGGCTTGGCCCGCCATCAGCCGGGATTTGAGTTGGGCCTTCAGCGCCGGACGATCGACATGGGCGTCGAACCGAGCCTGGTCGCCATCGCGAATGGCCACCAGAAACTCGTGAATATCGCCGGCCGCCTCGAAGCGGGGCAAGGTGGTGCAGGCGGCGGCGAGGCTGACCAGCGCCGCGACGCCGATAAGGCGGAACAACCCCGCGCTCGTTCGCCCCTTAATCATCCGCATCGCCCTCATCGTCGCCCCCTCCCTCGTCCGCGCCGTCCTCTTCGCGCGGCGGTATGACCACAACATGACCAGAGGCGTTGTCGCCGGGAATATGGACCTCTGGCACGGCGTCGCGTGTGAAAGGTATCAGGCGCGTGGGGCGGCCATCGCCCGGGTCGAGCTCCAATAGATCGCCGGCGCCGAAGTTGTGCACCGCCTTGATCCGGCCCAACGGCGCGCCGTCCTCAGCCCTAGCCTCCAGGCCGATCAGGTCGGCGAGGTAGAACTCGTCCTCGTCCGGCGCCGGAAGGGCGTCGCGGTCAATGAACAGCCGCAAGCCCCGCAGGCGGTCGGCCTGATCCTTGTCCGCCACCTCCTTGGCGCGGGCGATGATCCCGCCCTTGGCGACGCGGGCGGCTTGGAGCGTCAAGGCCGCTGAGCCGTCCTCGCGCTTCAGGTCGCGATAGCGGAACATGGCCAGCGGGTCCTGCGTGTACGTCGTGATCCGCAACTCGCCGCGCACGCCGAACGCGCCGGCCACACGGCCGACGAGAACGGGCTTCATGCGACTCATCCGACCCTAAACCAGGGCCGAACGCCTCAGGCCTCGACCGCTTCGGCGACGGGCTCTTCAGCAGGCGCCTCGACGATGGCGGGGGCTTCGGCGGCCTGAGCTTGGGCGGCGGCCAGGGCTTCGGCCCGGTCGGCCTCGCGCTGGGCGCGTTCGGCGGCGCGTTCCTGGGCCTTCTTGCCCGGCGCGCCCTTTTGCGGATTGTTGCCGGCTTCCCACTTGGCCAGGCCCTGGGTGGAGAGGAAGCGTGCGACTCGGTCGGTCGGCTGGGCGCCCTTCTTCAGCCAGTCTTCAATCCGCTCGATCTTCAGGGTGAAGCGCTCGGGATGGTCCTTGGCCAGGAGGGGATTGAACGTTCCCACCTTTTCGATGAAACGGCCGTCGCGGGCCGAGTGGCTATCGGCCACCACGATGGAATAGTAGGGGCGCTTCTTGGCGCCGCCCCGGGCGAGACGGATCTTCAGCATGATGTTGGTCCTTTCAAATCTGAGCTGATGGTCATTTTTTCTTTGGAAATTGGGTAAGCCCGCCGCCGAGGCCCGGCAACGGGCCTGAGCCCGAGCCGTCCGGCGCCTTGGCGCCGCCGCCCAGCGCCTTGAGCGCGTTCAGGTCGATCCCGCCGCCGGGCCCCCCCATGCCGCCGCCAAAACCGCCCGCGCCCATGCCGCCGCCCATGCCGCCCATCATCCCGGCCGGCGGGGTGACGCCCTTGGGCAGGCCGGGCATCTGACCCATGCCCATCGCCTGGGCCATGCGGGCCACGTTCTTTCCCCCGCCGCGGCTCATCATCTTGACCGTATCGGCCATCTGGCGATGCTGCTTCAGGAGCCGGTTAATCTCGGAGACATCGACGCCGGCGCCGGCGGCGATGCGGCGCTTGCGGGACGCGTTCAGCACATCGGGCTTGCGACGCTCATGGGGCGTCATGGAGGTGATGATCGCCTCCTGCCGCTTGAAGGTCTTGTCGGTGACGCCGGAGTCGGCGATCTGCTTCTTCACCTTCTGCACGCCGGGCAACATGCCGAGGATGCCCTGCATGCCGCCCATACGCTGCATCTGGCGGAACTGTTCGGCCATGTCCTCCAGATCGAACACGCCCTTGGCCAGCTTCTTGGCCATCTTTTCGGCGCGGGCCTGATCGAAGTCCGCAGACGCCCGCTCCACCAGCGCCACGATGTCGCCCGCGCCAAGAATCCGGCCCGCCACACGCGAGGCGTCGAACACCTCCAGCGCGTCGATCTTTTCGCCGGCGCCTAAGAACTTGATCGGCAAGCCGGTGACATGGCGCATGGAGAGCGCCGCGCCGCCGCGCGCATCGCCGTCGCTGCGGGTCAGGATCAGGCCGGTCAGGGGCAGCCGAGCGTGGAAGGCCTTGGCGGTGCGCACGGCGTCCTGGCCGGTAAGGCTGTCGGCGACCAGCAGGGTCTCCGCCGGTGTGCTGATGCGGGCGATCTCGGCCGCCTCCGACATCATCGCTTCATCCAGCGTGGTGCGGCCGGCCGTATCCAGGATCAGGACGTCGAAGCCGCCGAGCCGCGCGGCCGACAGGGCGCGCCGGGCGATGTCGGGCGCCGATTGGCCCACCACGATCGGCAGGGTGTCGACTCCGTTCTGCTTGCCGAGCGTCGCGAGTTGCTCCATCGCCGCCGGGCGGCGGGTGTCGAGCGAGGCCATCATCACGCGCTTGCGGTCGCGGGTCTGAAGACGCAAAGCCAGCTTGGCCGAGGTGGTGGTCTTGCCGGAGCCTTGCAGCCCGGTCATCAAGATCACGGCCGGCGGGGTGACGGCGACGTTTAAGCCCTCCGCCTCAGGGCCGCCCAGCATATCGACCAGACCGTCGTGGACGATCTTGATCACCTGTTCCGACGGCTTGACAGCGCGCAGCACCTCTTCGCCGGTCGCAAGTTCCCGCGCCTTGGCGATGAAATCCTTGACCACGGGCAGGGCGACGTCGGCGTCCAGCAGCGCCAGGCGCACTTCCCGCAGCGCCTCGTCCACATCGCTTGCAGACAGATAGCCCCGACCGCCCAAGCGATCGAACACCCCCGTCAGCCGTTCGCCCAAAGCCTCGAACATCTTGGCCCTCAATGGTCCGCCCGCCACAATGACGCGCGTGACGCAAACGCAAATCGCCCCCGTGGACGATCACGTCGACGGGGGGCCTCGCCGCCCTCGTCTGCGCATAAGCCGCGCAGGGTCGTGACGGTGGAGGGCGCGATTTACATTGCGCCAAAGGGCAGTGTGTTTACGCGATGGGGGCTGGGGGGTCAAGGATGGGCGCAGGAGCCGCTTCTCAGTTTGTATTTAGGGGCAAATAGCCAAGCGCGACGGCAACGGCTCCGACACCATAAGAGCCACCAAAATCCAACGCATGATAAGCCCGCTGAGAAAGATACGATACTCATGTCGGCGAAGCATGTTGAACTTATTAGCCATTTGACCCGACTGTCGAGCTGTCCAATTAAAAAACGCCAGCAATGCCGCCGCGATCAAGGCTATTGGAATTCGATAGTCCATTAAGATTACTCAGCCCTCGGCTCCTCGACGTACGCCTTAAGCGCGTCATTCATCGCCGTCTGATACCCCCCATCGGGCCAGCGCGCCTTGAACCAATCGACCACGGCTACATCAAGGCGCAGCGTAATCGACTGCTTGCGCGTCCGCTGATAAGCGCGCTTGGCGCCCCGCCAATTCTCTTCCGGCGCTTCGGGGATATCAGCCGTGTCGATGGTGTCGTCCGACATCGCCATCAGGGCGGCGATCTCGGCCGACAACGGATCTTCAGTGATCTCCTCGCTCATATCGTCTCCTTTCATGGGCGGTCGCGCGTCGGGCGCTGATGATCCCGACCCACTCGTCATCGCCTGGGTCGGGATAGGTATGAACCACGACCAACAGAATAGGACCGGCCAAGCCAACCAAATGCCAGCGCACCTCGCCCGCCACGATACGATCTGGAATAAGCAGGTTCAGCGGATCGTCCCAAACGCGCTTCGCCAGTTCGAACGAAACGCCATGCTTGACCCGATTCGCACTGGCCTTAACCGCATCCCATTCGAGCCGAACAAACCCCTCCGTAAGGACATTATGTAGTTACACGTCTACAATTTCAAGGCCGCGCAACGTCGCCGGAAATCCTGGACCGACGGCTAACGCGCCTTCCAGCGCACCTCCTCATGGCGGCCTCCGTGCTCCGCCCCAATAGCCCCGCCCGCAAAACCCGTGTAAAGCCGCGCCCATGCTCAATATCGCACTTGTCTTCCTCGGCGGCGGCTTCGGGTCCGTGTGCCGGTATCTGTTCGGGGTTGGCTGGGGACGGCTTGGGATCAAGTTTCCGTTTCCGCCGACGTTTGGGATCAACGTTTTGGGCGGCCTTTTGATGGGACTTTTGATCGGCTGGCTGGCGCTCAAGGGCGGAACGGAGCAGGCGCGCTTGCGCCTCCTGTTCGCCATCGGGGTCCTGGGCGGCTTCACCACATTTTCCTCCTACTCGCTGGAAACCGTCTTGATGATCGAGCGGAAGGACTACGCCCTGGCCGCCGCCTATGCCGTCAGCTCCGCCCTTTTCGCCATCCTGGCCGTGATGCTCGGCCTCTTCATCGCCCGCAAGGCGTTCGCGTGAGGGAGGTCCGCACCCTGGCGGTAGCGGATGGGGAAGACGGCGTTCGGCTGGACCGTTGGTTCAAGCGCCGCTGGCCCCATCTCAACCACATCCAGATCCAAAAACTGGCCCGCTCCGGTCAGATTCGGGTCGATGGCGCCCGCGCCAAGCCTGACACGCGCCTTCCCGCCGGCGCCCTCATTCGCGTCCCGCCCCTTCCCGACGCACCGGCCGAGGGTGAAAAGCCCGGCCTGTCGGCCCGCGACGTCGCCTACGCCAAGTCGCTCGTGCTGTACGAGGACGAGGAGGTGCTGGCCCTGAACAAACCCCACGGCCTGGCGGTCCAAGGCGGCACCAAGACGGTGAAACATGTCGATCGCCTGCTGTCGGCCTGGGGCGAGGGGCTGGACCGGCCGCGGCTGGTGCACCGGCTGGACCGCGACACCTCGGGCGTGCTGCTGCTCGGCAAGACGCCGGCGGCGGCCGCGCGGCTGTCGGGCGCCTTCGCCAAGCGGCGGGTAAAGAAAATTTATTGGGCCATCGTCTGCGGCAACCCCAAGCCGCCCGAGGGCGTGATCGAACTGCACCTGATGAAGAAGGGAGTCGGCGACCGGGAGCTGGTGGTTCCGGCCGACCCCAAGGCGCTTGGGGCGGAGCCTGCGGAGAGCGAATACGTCACCCTGGCCCGGGCCGCGCATCGGGCCGCCTGGATGGCGTTGCAACCCCACACCGGGCGTACCCACCAATTGCGCGCCCACATGCTGGCCATAGGCCACCCCATCCTGGGCGATCCAAAATACGGGAATGAGGCGTCCGCCCCCCTGTCCGACGGCTTGAAGCTGCAACTCCACGCCCGCCGTCTGGAGCTGCCCCACCCCTCCCGGGGCCAGCTGATCCTGGAGGCGCCGCTGAGCCCGGAGATGAAGGCCGGCTTCGAACGCTTCGGCTTCGACCCGCATGAGGCGCCCAACGATCCGTTCGAACGCCGTCCCAAGCGGCGCTCGTGACGGCGGCGCCATGACGGCAAAGCTCGCCATCTTCGACGTCGACGGCACCCTGGTGGACAGCCGCGAGAGCCTGCAAGCCGCCGCCGACAACGCCTTCACCTTTCTTGGCCTCCCCCCGCCGCCCTATGAGGAGCTCCGCAAAATCGTGGGGCTCTCCTTGAGGGAGGGCCTGGCCCAGTTGGCGCCGGCGCTGGAGGAGGATCAGATCCAGGCCCTGTTCGACCACTATCGCCGATCTTTCCGAGACCTGCACAAGGACCCGGCCTTCATTGAGCCCCTGTACGACGGCGCCGCCGAGCTGTTGGAGCGTCTGAAGCGCGAGGGATGGTTGATCGCCATGGCCACCGGCAAGTCGCGCGGCGGCGTCGAGACCATCATCGCTATGCACGGCTGGGCCGACCTGTTCGACACCACCCATTGCGCCGACGACGGACCTGGCAAGCCCCATCCGGCCATGGTCCAGGCGGCGCTGCAGGTCATGGGCGTCTCAGCCACCCAAGCCGTGATGATCGGCGACACAGCCCACGATGTGCTGATGGCCAGAGCCGCCGGCGTTCGGGCCTTGGGCGTCACATGGGGCTTTCACACCCGCGCCGAGATCGAAGCGTCGGGCGCCGACGAGGTGCTGGATACGTTCGCCGAGCTCGACGCGGCGCTGACGCGGTTCGCGGCGGGGGTTTGAGGGCCTCTGCACTTTCCCCGGAGCAAGTCCAGGGGAGACGGAAGCAGGGCGTGCCGCTGAGCCCAATCAAGCCTCTGGCGTATCGCCCGGATCGTACGCCGCGGGATCGAGCCGGTCGTCCTCACGGTGTTCGTGGTCAGACAGCACAAAGCGGCGGTCGCAATAGCCGCATTCCACGAAATGCGCCTCGCCCATCTCCAGATAAACGCGCGGGTGACCCAGCGCGCCCCCGCCGCCGTCGCACATCACCCGATGCTCAGACACGAGGATGACCTCAGGCGTCTCGACCGTGGTCGGAGCGGGCGGCTGAACGGGGGGCATGGTGTGACTCTGGCCTTCGTTGAGCAGACGTGGCGAGCGATCGATGGGACGAAGCGAACGGCGCGGGTTGGCGCCGCGGGCTAGGCGGCATACCTAGGCGGCAGGCTCGAACGCGTCAATTCCGCGCGTCCGCCGCGCGCGTCGCCTGCGCATCCATGACGAGACCTATGACGCTCAGCCCCTCCCCGTCCCACGCGGCGCAGAACACCGCGCCGGACTTCGCTATCGAGGCCTATGGCCTGGTCAAGACCTATCCCGCCTCCCGCTCGACGCCTGAGAAGACGGCGCTGAAAGGCGTGGATCTCGCGATTCCGCGCGGCTCGATCTTTGGCCTGCTCGGTCCCAACGGCGCCGGCAAATCGACCTTCATCAACATCCTGGCGGGCCTGGTGCTGAAGACATCGGGCACGGTGAAAATCTGGGGCGTGGACATCGACCAATCGCCCCGCACCGCCCGCGCGGCCATCGGCGTCGTGCCCCAGGAGATCGTGACGGACGTGTTCTTCACGCCCCGCGAGTCGCTTGAGGTGCAGGCCGGCTTCTATGGTGTGCGAAAAAAGGATCGCAAGACCGACGAGATCCTGGCCGCGCTGGGCCTGACCGATAAGGCCGACGCATATGTGCGCCAGCTTTCGGGCGGCATGAAGCGGCGCTTGATGGTGGCCAAGGCCATGGTGCATCAGCCCCCGATCCTGATCCTGGACGAACCCACCGCGGGCGTCGATGTCGAGCTGCGCCGCCAACTCTGGGAGCGGGTGCAGCAACTGAACGCCGAAGGCGTCACCATCGTGCTCACCACCCACTACCTGGAGGAGGCGCAGGCGCTGTGCGACACCATCGCTATCGTCAACCGCGGCGAGGTGGTGGCCTGCGAACCGACGAAGGCGCTCCTGGGCCGGCTGGACACCCGCACAGTCGTGATCACGCCCCAGGCCCCCCTGAGCGAGGTCCCCGCTCTGCCCGGCTTCGACAGCCGGCTGCGCCCCGATGGGCGTCTGGCCATCACCTTCAAGAGCGCGTCGGCCACTGTGGAGGCGGTGCTGGCCGCGGTGCGCGGCGCCGGCCTGCAGATCCAGGACCTGGCCACCGAAGACCCCGACCTGGAAGACGTCTTCCTGGCCCTGACCTACAACGACCCCAACGCCCAAGACCCCACCGCCTTCTGAGCTTCGTTGCGCCGCGCCGCCGCTTCAGCTAGGAAGTCGCCGTGCCGCTCAAGCGCGCCCGCGCCCAAAGCACACCGCACCCGTAGCTCAGCTGGATAGAGCGTTGCCCTCCGAAGGCAAAGGTCACACGTTCGAATCGTGTCGGGTGCGCCAAATTCCACGTTATTTTTTAAATACTTGGTAGGCTTGGGGGCGGGCCGCCGCGACGCCCTTCCGATGTTGCAACCACATTGCAACGA
>Ga0116226_10006108_pt1 | contig 10792 bp, 5 predicted proteins | sample S1TSphfallax_FD_89692 | JGI IMG/M metagenome (GOLD analysis project Ga0116226, IMG submission 89692) | Host-associated microbial communities from peat moss isolated from Minnesota, USA - S1T2_Fa - Sphagnum fallax MG | ecosystem: Host-associated > Plants > Peat moss > Unclassified | place: USA...
AGAATTTGCACTCATTCAGATGTTCCTCACCAAATTTTCACTCATGGGAACATGGGTGTCTCTATTGCTGGAGTTTTACAGGAGTTCAGGAGTCCAAGGTTCTCTAACAAAGATCTGTTGATACCAGACATGATGTTCAAGCCTGGTATCAACAATGGTATCAATCCAAGTCTCAAAAACCAGACCATCCAACTAGGTAGTAGCCAACTTTTTGAGGTACAAGCTGGTGGGTAGCCTAGTGGGCAATGAAATCACTAAGATCTGCCCACAAGTCTGATTTGCCTGTGTGATATGCAGGCATGTTTTTATTCCTGCTATACTATCTCTTTGCAGGAATCCAATCTACAATCCATCAATTCACACACTGTCTCAACAGCAGCAAAAGGCCATGCAATGTCCATAACATCAAGTCCTTCCTCAACATCTTGTCTATCTGCAATATTGTAAATGCAAGGGACTTTGTGATGGCAAAAGAATGATTACTACATATATGACAGTAGTAGTAGTAGTAGTAGTAGTTCATAATCATGTTCATAATCATGTGATTGTTATTCCAGTAAATTCTATGCTATAGGGTGAAGACCTTGATGAACAACATGATGGGTTTCTCTGGGCAATCGTTCATCATCATGTGATCATCATCATCCCAGTTTGTGTTTTGGGTGATCAATTTTCAAAACATAATAGAACTTATTGTCCTTCCCGTAATATGTCATGGGATTCCAATGTATTCCATGCTATTGGACATAGACCTTGATGAGCGACATGGTGCAGATTTTCAGGGTGATCGTCATCCAGTTTCCAAATGGCAAATCCTCCCACTTTTCAAGGCTATATGCTCTCAGGATGATCTCCCTAAATCTTTCATAACAAGTCCAAAGAAACTGAAAGAAAAAAGTTTTCAAGAAAAAGACAATAGTCCTTTTTGCCATTGGCAAAAACCAACCCACATCTGATATCCATTATGTCCTAAGCGGCATATGCCAACAATAAGATGAAGTTCAAGGTTGGCATCGATACTAGTGTTGGTCTACTACCAGGAAAACCCAGTTGTGAACCCAGTTATGCAGCCAGGTATTAGTTACCTTATGTGCAGGTTATCAAGCATTGGAACATACCATTGCACATATTGGGTTCAGAAACTACATAAATCACCTTGTTGATATCATACTGGTAGTACCATTGAGTTGTTTTGTGGTGAATTTTCATTATTTTCATGCTATTTTCATTTTTTTTTGGGTATTTTTTTGCTTTGAGGTATATAAGATACATATCACATAGGTAGATCAAGATTTGCATATGTGTTTATGAAAGTGTGCAAATAATAAATATCATTTCATCATACCTATATACTAAAGTTGAAATTATTTGGTTTTCCAAAATTCCCATGAGCTTTGTGTCAACATTGGTAGTTTAAGAGAATCAATTTACCATAGAACTCTAAATGTTCATACATGTTGTGTAGATCAAGTCTACATGTCATCTATTGAAATATGATTATTCACACTAATATATATATATATATGAAAAGCACGAATTCAATACCTCTAAATAGATCTAGAATTGGATCTAGCATTGGATTTGTTGTATATGTACTCTCGATTTTTGAGTTGGATTGACATCATCATTCCAAAAAGCAAAACACATGGTGGAGTCAAAATTTGTTGATCACATGCTATGCTCCCCACCATGTTTTTTCACACTATAATGTAAAAAGCATGTTGGTCTAGATTGTTGGTTCATATGATTTATTTTATGAAGAATTATCACAAATTAGAATGGTCATCATCATCATTGCTAGATCCAATATTCATAGTTGTAGAAGTCACATCTAATCATAATATTTTAAAATCAAAAATCAATGAAATGGTATCATTCCATTTTTAAAATTAAACAAACCATTAATATTCAGTTGAAAAAATGCATCAGAATTATAAAACAAAGTATCTCGGATTGTAAGTTCTGCATTTGAAAATTGGGTATTAAAGATTAGTGAAAATAAAAAACTTTGATATAATTTTAATGTCTATTCAAGAAAGTTAAAAAAAGGACCAAGAATTTCACTGAACATAAACTTTTTGGAGTTTCCAATGTGGAATTGTAATTCAAATGTTGTAATGACAATTTTTGGAAACTCTTCACTTTAGTTCTAGATCTCAAACCCATAAATTGAATGCCAACTATATTGGTTTAATTGGCTTATGGTGCTACTATCTTTCCTTCGGTTTTATTTGTGTATAATATCATATTCTTTGTGTTTTAGAAGAGGTGCCAAAATATCTTATTCTAAGGGAGCTCTTAATGAGTTAAAATTAAATAAACTTGAAAAGAGAAGAAATCACATTACAAACAACTAGCTTGCTAATTGACAAAATACATCACCATCTCCAACATGAATTCAACACATTTCATATACATAGTCAAGGTTTCAAGAAAGTTTGTTGATATTGGCAATCATTTATTTATTGGTTTTGAGCAGGGATGTTATGCATTGTAGCCTTGTTGTTCTTATCAACCTCATAAATAGGTATGTCAATAGCTAAAGTGGTAGGTTGCAATCTTGATTTTGAGTGGTATTCAATAGTGTTGTGCAATTCTTCTTTTTTGAAGAAAATCTCTAATCCTAGTTTCAATAGTTTATATTTTTGGAGGTTTTTGAGGGCAAATCTAAGCTTGGGCCTTCAAATTTCAAAAACCCCTCAATTCTAGTTCTAGCATATTTTTTCAAGTTCAAGAACTGTTGGTCATGGTTTAACAAAACTAGTATGGTTCCATGTACACACTACACACTTTTCAATGCTAAAGATTTTTAGGTACAAAGTTTTGCAACAAATTAAAACATGGGTCGATTCAAGTATGGAGTTCAAGAATTAATTAAAATTAATATTTAACTATATTTTTAGTTTTATTTTTAAACAAAATCAACTTGTCTAGCTAAAGAACTTGAACCTATGTTAGCAATGTTTTTCCATAGTTTTGGTTTTAGTTTTGAATCTAACACAAGGTTAATTCCATGATTCAGTTCTTATGTTGGTTCTTACAAAAGGTGTTAGTTTAGGTCAAGGTCACAAGAACCCAAACCCCTAGATTTAACATTAGAAACCAAATACCTTCACAACATTGGTCTTCACCACCTTTTTCTTTCAAGTTGTAACAAGCCATCTAGCCAATTGAGGTGTGAGATTGAGATAATAAATTACATTTAATCTATAGTAAAGTTTAAATCCACAAGGAGGACAATGAAGGAGGTGTGAAAACTCAAAGAATAACTCCACCCACACTTGGCATTTGGCCCTACAACAATTACTCTCACATTTGAAATTACTTATTTGTTATTTCCCAAGCCCCACCCATAAATATGAAATGAGATTCTAAAAGGTCAAAACCTAGTAATAACAAACCACCTACACCAATCAATATATTTGGCCAATCAAGAATAGGTGTCAAACTATGCAATGGTTTTTACTAACTTAAAATACTGATGAAACATGTTAAGGCAAGATCACTTCATTGAACTTGCTGGGAAAATTTTCCAATTTCATCCACAACATGTTGTGCAACATGCTAGTGGAGATGTTTTAAATCTTGAAGTGAATCCTCTTTGTTCATACCATCATCTTGCTTCCCCCCATGAGTAAGGATATAATTTCAAGGGGAATTTCAACAAGAAACTAGGCAAATTCTTTTGAGAACATGAATTTAAGGCCTTGAGAATAAAGACATGAACAAACCTTAGGACTTGGTTCGTAAAGGTCAATGGGGATCATGGACATGTCTTTGAATTTAGTATTGTTGACATGTCTATAGAGTAAGCATTTTACTTTATAGACATGCTCATTCTTTTCTTGATTTAAAAAATTTCTTAATTGCCTTTGAAGTTCCAAAAAGTATTGTAGACCTCCACATGGCACACCCATAGCCATGGAAATCGCTTTAAAGGGCAAGAAATGAAGAATATATGGATAAGTGTTTGGTTGTTGACTTGTGTTCAATCATGAACATGTTTACCCTATCAAATCAACTAAAAATATTCATACCAATCATGTATTGGTATGAAGTGATTATTGCCTCATGTCCCTACTAGGTAGAGTAGTTTTTTCATACCAAGATTAATATCAAAACTTTATATATCATGGTTCCATTGATATAACCACCCAACATTGAATTAAATGGGTCAATAATCTTAAGTTAAAAGTATAGTGCATTGCACATTGTATGTTTTGCAAATGATGAAATATAATCAAAAGCTATAAGATAATTGTATTGATTTTTTTATGGTTTGGATTAAAATGTGTGTTGTGATTTATATGTGTAATGTAACGCATAAGACATTCTTTCAATTAGAATTGATTAGATTATATCTATGGACTTTTAAGTTTGTAAATATGTTGATTTTGTTTCCCATGCAAAGAAATAAATAAACAAATAAAATAAACTCAATCACATGAGTTGATCAAACATATTATAAATGAGATGTGAAAATCAAAATTCAAGATTTTTTTTTTACATGTGCATTTTAAAACAAAATATACTAGAAAGTCCATTAAAAATAAAAATGAAGAATTAGGATAGTTTATTTATGAACAATATGTATGTAGTATCAAAATGAAAGATGGTGTGAAATCAATGATTCATTCAATAAGGTTTAAGGCACTTGATGAACATCTAATAAACCCTGATTTAAAAAAAAAAAGATTAACATGAAGGCATGATGTCCTAGAGGACCACCTTATTCAGTTCCCATGATAAATGGGATGATTATAATGTTGCTTTCACAATTATGATGACTATAAAATAAAGGAGATTCAAATGCATAGAATGCACGAACAAAAGGGATGAATTGTATGAAGTTCCCACCTGCTGCATGAAGTTTTTGAAATATGACCCCTTTTGACATTGAATTGAAGGTGTTGGCCATGTGTAATTGGAAAATAACCCAATTAAGGTGAAGGGTCATGGTGCACCTAATGTCATGGATGAATACTTCATAACCACCTTTGGTTGTAATTTCAAATTGGTGCAAGGAGAAATGTGTTGCAAAGGTGTCATAGATGTGAAGGCATAAAATGTAGCTTGTGAAACGATATATAATGGGATGAACTCCACCTGAAAGTTTGGTCATGGCTAAATGGTGGGCCATTCCAAGGACGTGTAATTCAAGGTGGAATGTGACCTTGTGCGATATGAGAACAAAGTTGAAATAATTGATGGAATCCATTCACTGTATCTTTTTATTGAAAACTATTTGAAAGGTGTTCAAAAACCATCCTAGAAAGACCACTTGTTGATAAATGCGGCATGTGTTGGATTGCCAACTTGAAGGAATCAAAAGAAAGCTTGATGTTTTGGCTCATATTTTTTTGGGTAAAATGAAAAACACCCATTTAATTCAAGGTGTAATGCAGTGAAAGCTAAGGTGATGTTGAAAAACATGTGTGTAAGTGACAATAATGCCAAAACATGAGTTGTTCAAAAGTATTCCTTTGCATGTCCAAAAATTAAACTGTAGAGAAGGCATTTTAAAACTAGAATATTGTGTTGGGGAATAAACACTAAGCTTGGACTTGTCGCCAAAGTTTGGGCTTGCAAATAGAACTTCTACAAGTTTTTTTTAATCGCCAACTAGAAAATGTTTGAATCAAATCTACATTTCCTTATGCTTTATTGCCCTTCCATTAGGGGGTAAATCAAAACACCATTGGGGTAATAAGAGAAGCAAGTGCCAAGTTGCCACATCATATGGGTCTTGTGTTAATTTACCTAAAGCAAAACAAAATGCCCCTTGGACATTGTGCTGTAAGGTAATAGGGATGTGGTTATACAATTGAAAACAACGAAAGTTTATATGAAAGGACCCAAGGACATCTAATGATGAAATCCAAGTTCAAGCTAATGTAGGCAGGGTGGGAACAAGGGAAAATATTAAACCAGGATGGCCACAAGGGTTTATATTAGATGAATTAAATGTTTAACAAAAACGTTGATAATGATCAAACTTTCGACTAGTGAATTGGTGCCCATAGGTGAGGCAAAAAGCTTTAGCTAAAGGTTGTAAATGTGTTGAGGAAATAAAAATTGTCATGGGCACGAAAATAACCAAAGGTTTTTTAAACCAAGATGCGAACAAGGACATGTTTAATCCCAAATCCAGATCATGAAGCAATAAAAACAAAGACAAAAACACAACAAGTGCGAAATAAAAATCCAATATATTTTATTTCAAACATGAAACAAGAACAAAACAAAGTTATGACAAAGAAACATATTCAAAATTTGTGTTGAAAAGATTAAAGGTGATGGGATATTCTATCTCTATTTATACCCATTGAACACTTAATTCAAAGAGAAATTTCAAAAGAATTCCAACCCACATGTAGCCCATGTGCACTCGTGTGTGGTCCATGTGTATCCATGTGTACCCATGTGTAAATTACAAGTGAATTAAAAATTGATTAAAAGTGGATTAAAACTCAACTAAAAGTAGACTAAAATACATTTAAAGGAGGATTAAAGTTTAATTAAGAGTGAACTACAACTCAATTAAAAGTGAACTAAAAATTAACTAAGAACTAACTAGAAGTGAATTAAAAGTTAATTAGAAGCGAATTAAGATTTAATTGGAAGTGAAGTCAGATTTAATTGGAAGTGTATTAAAGTTTAATTATAAGTGAATTGCAAATGAATTAAAACTTAATTAAAAGCTAACTAAATGTGAACTGAAATTAAATTAAAAGTTAGGTATAAGTTCACAACAAGTCATGAATGAACATTCATTCATCTCCATGGCATTGGCATATGTGATAAGGGTAATTAAAAGGGTCTTATCATGGGCAACTATAGGGGCCAATAGAGTGGAAGCGGGAGAAGGTCCTACCTATGTAGGGTCGAAGGGGTTTGGGAAAGTGTAGGATTGGGCCCCCACAATCGCATTAAGGGTTGGGGGCCGATAAGGGGATCTAGAAGGTGGTGTGTTGTTTGTTAAAATGGGAGGGGGGTCTAGTGGCTGGTTGATGCTTTCATGGGAGATGGGGTGGAAAATAAGTATGTGGTGGTACATGACAAAATAAATGGGCAATGGGACCTATGAGGTTTAATGAGATAGGATGAACTAGGGGATGTGGGATGTTTGATGCCCATGAAAAAGGAGGCTTATTAAAAGCACATGCCACACTTTTTAAAAACTACAAGGTAATTATAAATCTACAAAGCCAAGCACACAAGATTAAATGAATCATAAGGAAAAAGATAGGAAACCTTTTAGGGAATCATAAAACTATAAAACGAACCACAAAAGTTTCCTAAAAATGATTGTAGTGGATTGAATATTCTTTTCATAAGGATCCCAATCCACTTCAAAAATTATGTACAACAAAGTTTTAAATGATACCTAACTTTGTGGTAGAAAACATGCCATGCTTTCACACGTTCATAGGATGCACCAGTGTTTTTGGTTAGCTGTTTAGAAAGGTGACTTGACAAGGTATGTATTTAATCACTATTATAGAAATGGGGTGTAATTTACTAGCCTAAATCACTATGGGACCTTAAAAATGAAATAACTTCATTGCATTTTATTGATTTCACCTTGCTGAAAGTTATTTCACTATAATATCATTATGTAGACATCATGTTTCATTACTAGTTAACATAATTCACTATTATAATTTATTATAGTAAATAGGTTTATTTCTATGTTTAAAAAAAATTCTATCTATGTTATTTTGTGATATACCCTATATTATTTTAAGCTCTTAAGTTATTTAAAATTAAATTAATATATTTTATTTAAAATTATACTTTAAATTATTCAAGGTCATTCTACTTTATGTTATTATAAATTATTTTATCATAAATATAATAACTTAAAATAATCTAAAATAAAATAGCCACCAATAGCCATTAATATAATAACCACCAATATTTAATAACAAAATATCCGCCAATAGCCATTAATAATCACTAATATCCACCAATATAATAGTCACCAATAGCCACTAATATAATAGCCATTAATAACCATCAATATCCACCAATAAAACAATCACTAATAGAATAATCACCAATAGCCACTAATATAATAGCCATGAATAACCACCAATATCCACCAATAGAACAATCACCAATAACCATTAATATAATAGCAATTAATAACCACCAATATCCATTAATAGAATAGTCACCAATAGCCACTAATATAATAGCCATTAATTATCACCAATAGCCCTAATAAAAGAACAACTAATAGTCATATATTATAATCATTTAGGATTGCCAAAAATAATTTAAGGTGAAATAATTATAATAGACAAAAGTAACTTAAAGTGAAATAGCCTTCAATAGCAAAATAACTTATAATAGTTGCAAATATATTAAAATAATATACAATAGCAAAAAAAACATAAAAATAGCCAATAAAAAACTTACAGTAGCTGAAAATAACCTAAAGTGAAATAAGCTAAAATATCAAAAAATAATTTAGAATAATAAAAAATAGCCTAAGGTGAAATATGCAAAAATAACCAAAAGTAATTGAAAATAACCATAAATAGCCATAAATAATGTAGGGTGAAATGATTTAAATTAATGAAAAATAGTCATATAATAATTGACAGTAGTTTAACATAAGTAGTATTATTATATCAACAAAAACATTATCCATTTATTTTTATTTTTTTTGAAAAGAATGGTGATTGAAATGTTATTGAATAATGATATTCAACTTTTTTTTTGTTTAAATGATTTTAAACTTTCAAAAGGAAATAAATTTAATTATGTACATTATTGAAATTTTAAAAAAAAAACTCGAATCAATTTATTTGAACAAAATTATAATAAGATATGAATTTTGAAAGTTCATGTTTTATAATGCTTAAAATGAAGTATTTGATAAATAGAATGTAATGTAACGTATTACTACAATAAGTGGGGTGGGTTGATGGTAAGAGTGTTTGCCACCATTCCAAAAGTTAAAGGATCAAACCTCATGAGTGATGGTGTGTGATCAATAATGGTATGTTGACAAAATATTTTCCTATCAAATTTTTAGAATAAGTGCTTAGGTTGATTACGTGGCTTATCTAAGCTAGGTTTTTAACTTAGCCTAGGTAGTGACACGTGTCAATAAATCATAGGTTTAAAAAATCATGAAATTATCAATAATATTATATATTAAATAATTAAAATTTAATTGATTTCCATGCTAGTTAATTAATTAATTAGCAAGTGAATGGTTTGGTAAATTTGTATTTCATTTGAGAATAACCTTGTTTCATTAGGTACTAGTGAAACAATTCATTGTCCATAGCAACTGGTCCTTGTTCATTAGGGGGCTAAACAATTTCACTAGGTAAAAATGTCCAAATTCATTCAAAATCTAGTGAAACTTAAAGTGAACTAGGATGCATTTCCTAGAAGTGAATGTTGTAATGGTCTTTATTCGCCTTATAAGGACCCTTTAATATCAGGTGTTGTTATTCCCAATTGCTTTCATTGTGGTTTGGATCCCACAATCCACCTATGTTGTAGACCGGATACAAAATTTTAGAAAAAACATTTTAAAAAAAAAAACCTTGATTCAACCTTATAATGGACTAATTACTTAGACAAAGTGGTTTGCAAAGGAAAACATAGTCCACTTTTGTGACTTTTTTTTGGGATGTTTCTTTTTCACCTTCTTGAAACCCTAAGGTTTACACAAGTTGATCATAACCCTAGTTTTTTTTACATAGATTTATGTGATTGTCCATGAGCATTGGAAAACAAAATTGTGATGTACTTCCCTCCTACTAGAACTTTTTATTGACCACTAAAAAAGAGGACCCCAATTGTCATTATTGAACTACAAGAGGATTTTTTTCCTTGCTATTCACTAAAAATCAGGGACATTTAAATCACCAAACACTAAATCTACTTCAAAGGATGGGTTACTTCCAAAGAAGTCAGTGTGTGGCAAGCACAATCTTATGTGGAGGGATTGTTTCAAGAGAATTTAGCCAACAAGTGCAAACCACAATCCAACACCATTGCCCAAATTAAAGATCCTTTCCAATCGGGGAGGCCATTCAGAATTGGTCCATTTGAATTTTAGAAAATCAGAGTTCTAGTCTTGAAAAACTTCTTGAAAAACTTTACTTGTAAAGGTGGAAAAAAAAGGAAACAACACATATCCTCTCACTAGTTATAAAAGTTCCTTTTCCCCCAAAAACAAAAGACCAATGAAAGTCTAGGGCAAAAAAAAGATCCCTAGTAATTGGAATTGGAATTGCTTTAATTTATTATTTAGAATTAGAACTAGAATTTAAGAAAGTCAAGTACTAACCAACACTAGTAATTGTCAATGTTGTATGGTTCTTGATTTAAAAAGAAACCTTTGGTTTCAATTTTATTTTTATTTTTATTTTATTTTTAGTTTTTTTTGGATGGAACCTTTAATCTGATTTTGACATCAAACATTGGGAATTTTAAACCTTCCAATTCTAGTCATTTTCACAAAACAATAAAAATAAATTATCTATTCCATCGAAGACCAAATTTAGTTTCATTTCCATTACAACTGGCCTCATAATAAGTGGCATTTGGCACTTTTTATCCTTTTTAATATAAAGTGGCGCGGCGCCAAAGATTGGCACCACTTGCTACCCCAAAATGCAATTTTCGCCCTAACTATCAAAAAAGTGTGGTCTACGGAGTTATAATGTGGCGTGGAGTGACCACACTTACGCGCCACATTATATAATGTGGTCTACGGAGTTATAAAAAAACTTATAATGTGGCACGGAGGCCTACGGAGCAA
>Ga0116226_10006109_pt1 | contig 10790 bp, 6 predicted proteins | sample S1TSphfallax_FD_89692 | JGI IMG/M metagenome (GOLD analysis project Ga0116226, IMG submission 89692) | Host-associated microbial communities from peat moss isolated from Minnesota, USA - S1T2_Fa - Sphagnum fallax MG | ecosystem: Host-associated > Plants > Peat moss > Unclassified | place: USA...
CATACCCCCCGGCGTGCTGCATGCGTTTCACAACACCGGCAACGGCGTGATGGTGCTGGTCTCTTTTAGTACCAATGTGCACGATCCGGATGGCAGCGACACGATCCGCGAGACGCTGCTGACCGCCAATTAGTACGCGGTGCCACCATTCGCCAGCCGTAACGCGGCCTGCGGCGGCTGCGGCAGCGGCAGCGACTCCGTGGTGCCGAGCGGCAGCGCCGGCAGCGTGATCTTGAAGCGCGTGGCATGACCGTGCACGCTGGCGAGCGCGATCGTGCCGCCACACCCCTGAACGGCGCGCCGCACCAGCGACATGCCCGCGCCGTGCGGTTTGTCCGCGCCGTCGGCGTCCCGCGTCGTGAAACGCGGCTTGAAGATCAGTTTGATCGCCTCGCGATCACCCATGCGCGCGGCAACTTCGTTGCTCACCACACCGCGTTCGACGGCCGCGGCGCGCATTTGCGCGGGGTCGAGTCCGGCGCCATCGTCGACGAATGCCAGCTCGAAGCGCTCATCCTGCAGCCGAAATTCCAGGCGCAGCGTGCCGTGCGGCGGCTTGCCCGCGGTTTCACGCACCGCCGGCGGTTCGATGCCGTGCATGATGGCGTTGCTGATGAGTTGCGCGGCGACATTCCTGACGAGTGACTGATAGCGGGGCGGGACCAACTGCAGTCCGACGCTCTCGAATATCACTGCCTTCTTTTCGCGCTCCGCGAGTTCTGCGGTGAGATCGTGCAGGCTCTGATCGAGGCCGGCAGCGGGCGGCGTTGCCGCCGCGCCCGGGTCCTCGGGCGTTGCCGCCGCCGGCGCGAGGCGCGGCGCCTTTTCTGACGGCGGACCGGGTGGTGGTGGCTCGGTCGCCGGCGAGGCACGGGGCTTCGAGTCGAGGGCCGACCGCATTATCGATCGGACCAGGACGAATTGTTTCTGTAGTTCCGCCATCTTGGCGGTCAACGGCAGCAAATCCACGCCGCTCAATTCCGCACCGCCCGAGGCGGGGCGCTGGCGAAGATCCTGCAAATTGGCCCCGAAGCCGCGCGCCGCGTGCTCCAACGCCGCGAGTTTGCAGTCGCCCGCATCGCGCCACACCCGGTCGATTTCGCCCTGCATCTGGTCGAGCTTGCGCCACGAGACCGTCTGTTCGCGGAGCGCTCTTTTCAACAGCGTGGCGCTGGTCTTCAGGGACATATCGGTGGTTTGCACGAAGTTGCCGAACCAGCCGCGGCCCATTTGCAGCACGCCGCGCAGCACCTCGCTCTGCGTCCTCACCTGGCTGCGCAGCCCCTCCACCTCGCGCAGCGTTCTTACCTGCAGGGTGACGTCGGTCACCCGTACTAGCCAGGCCTTCGACTCGAACGGCTGCTCGATGGGATCGAAAGCGAACCAAAAGTGCGCGCTGTCCGCGGGACCGTCGGTGTTCGGCAGGCTGACTTCGATGTCCTTGAGCACGTTCACCGGCTCGCCGTCGTCCCATGCGCCGCCGAGCAGCCGGCGCATGTGCGACTGCACCAGCAGCAGCGTATCGGCCGACACGAGCGGCGCCAGCAGGCGTTCAAAAGCGAGATGAGCAATGTCCGGACGGCGGAACAGCGTGGTGAGCGCACGCGACATCGGCGGCACGATCCGGCCGCTGCTGTCGAGCAAAAACAAACCCTGGTCGGAATTCCTGAGGATGGCGTCGGTGAGCCGCTCGTGGGCGGTGATCGGCTCCGGTTTGTCGCGCTGCTGGCGTTTTAGACTGAACATAACTGACCGCACATTGCAGCGTGCACGGCCGGCTCGGGCCGTGAACCGCGTCACATTTCACGCGTGCCGCACCCGCACGCTCAGGCCACTGCGGACACCGCCGGACCCAAGTCGGCCAGCAATTCTTCGGCGCACGAGTAGCGTTCTTCGAGCTGCTTGGCCATGAGCCGATCGATCAGGGCCTGCTGCAACGCCACATTCGCCGGTAGGCGGGGTACCGCAGCGCGCGCGTGCTGCGCCATGATTTCCATCGCGGTACGTCCGGAGTACGGACGCTGGCCGGTGAGCATTTCGTAAAACATGACGCCGAGGCTGTACAGGTCGGTACGGGCATCGACCCTGAACCCTTGGGACTGTTCGGGGCTGATGTAGTAGGGTGAGCCGAGCACCTGGCCGGCACCGGTGCTGCCCGCATCCTCGAGCGAGCGGCGCGCCAGACCGAAGTCGATCAGCACCGGCGAATTATCCTCGCGCAGCATGATGTTCGCCGGTTTCAAATCGCGGTGCAGGATGCCGACCATGTGAATGACGCGCAGCGCCTCGGCCAGCGAACGCAGGTAGTAAAGGCTTTCATCGACGCTGAGCGGGATGCGCAGGCGGTCGCGCAGATCGCCACAGGGAATGTATTCCATGGCGAGAAATTGATGCTCCGGCAGCATCCCGAAATCGTAGATCTCGGCGATGGCGCGATGCTCGATGCTCGAGATGATTTCATACTCGCGCTGGAAGCGCTCGGCGACGTCCAATTCCTTGGCGGAGGTGCCGCGGCTCATCATTTTGAGGACGACGTTGCGGCGCAGGCGTTCGCTGCGTGCCAGGTAGACGGATGAAAAATTCGTGGTCGAGATCTCTTTGAGTATCGCGTAGCCCGGCACCTGGATGCTCGGTATTCTATCGGAGCGCGTCAGCTGCGCGAGCGCGGCCTGGGCCGCGGCGCGCTGGCGCTCGGCGCCTTCGGCGACCGCCTTCAGCAATAAATCGCGGGTGATGCGCGCGAGCGCGAGGTAGTCCCGGGCACCGCTCTTCATGGCGCGCACCGCCGCCTGCTCGCTGCCGTTCTCCGCGAGCACGATGCCATGCACCGTCGGATGCGCCTGCGACATGCGGAGCATGCAGTTCAGGCGCGTGCCGACGAGATTCTCATGGCTGAAGTCGATCTGTAAAATGACCGCGTCGGGCGACCGCTCTTGGATCCATTTGACGAGTACCGCGGGATCCTCCGACGGCGCGGCGCTCACCTGGGCAGTCGGCCAGCGACTGTTCACGTGATGCGTGAGCCATTGCAGACGCTTGCTGTCAGAACCCACCACCAAAAGGTTGGGGCCGCTCGAGTGTGGCATAACGCTAGAGTAGCCGCTGGCTGACCACTGTGACCGGTCGCAACGTCACATTTCCCTGCCTGGGTCGCAGAAAAGGCTAAAATCGGCCGGCGCTAGCGCTGGAAAATTGCAACCTGCCCCCCACCATGTGGTCTACAGGTCGATTCAACAACCGTTTCTAAAGGACGCCTATCAATGGGAAGCTTCAGAACTTGGTCACTCGCCGCCGTAGCGGGCGTGTTTGTGGTTGTGGTTGCCCATCAACGTTCGAACGCGGACGTAGGCCAGACGGCGCCGGTGACCGCGTCAACCACGGTACCCACCTCGGCCGCCCCGCCGACGGCACGGGTCACCGGTCTGCCGGACTTCACGCAGTTGGTGGCCGAGAGCGGCGCTGCGGTGGTCAATATCAGCGTGACCGAAAAGGCGCAGCGGCCCGGTCTGGGTGAACCCGGCGAGGGCGGCGAAGATCCGCTGTCGCAGTTTTTCCATCACAACATGCCGAATCCGGAAAAGTCACCGCCGAGCCATGGCATCGGTTCCGGATTCATCGTCAGCTCCGACGGCTACGTGCTCACCAATGCCCACGTGGTTTCGGACGCTTCCGAAGTCACCGTCAAACTGACGGACCGGCGCGAGTTTGCCGCCAAAGTGGTCGGCGTCGACAAGCGCAGCGACGTGGCCCTCATCAAGATTGCGGCCACCGGGCTGCCGTTCGTCCACTTTGGCGACCCGTCGAAGGTCAAGCCGGGTCAATGGGCGATCGCCATCGGCTCGCCGTTCGGCTTCGAGAACAGCGTGACGGCGGGCGTGGTCAGCGCCACGGGGCGTACTTTGCCGGACGACACCAATAGCTCTTACGTCCCATTCATTCAGACCGACGCCGCCGTCAACCCGGGTAATTCCGGCGGCCCCTTGTTCAACGTCGACGGTCAGGTGATCGGTATCAATTCCCAGATCTATAGCCGCACCGGCGGTTACATGGGCATGTCGTTCGCCATCCCCATCGATGTGGCGTTGTCCGTGAAGGACCAACTCCTGAAGAACGGCAAGGTGAACCGCAGCCGCATCGGCGTGGCGGTGCAGGATCTGGGACAACCGCTGGCGCTGTCTTTCGGCCTGACCACGCCGCACGGCGCTTTGGTCAGTGCGGTCGAACCGTCCAGCCCCGGCGAGCGCGCCGGACTCAAGCCGGGCGACATCATCACCAGCGTCAACGGCCGCAACATCGATCATTCATGGGACTTGCCGGCGGTGATTTCCCAATTGACGCCCGGATCCGAGGCCAAACTCGGCATCTGGCACGATCGGAAGGCCACCGAAGTGACGGTCAAGACCGTCTTGCTCGAAGACACGCCGCCGCAGGCCGCCAAGAATGGCAGCGAGGACGGTGGTGGCAGGCTGGGTCTGGCCGTGCGGCCGCTCAAGCCTGACGAGCAGCAGGAACTTCACACCAAGGGCCGTTTGGTGGTGGAAGATGTCAGCGGGCCTGCCCTGGCAGCCGGATTACAGGCCGGCGACGTGGTATTGGGTGTCAATGGCGCCGGGGTGTCGAGCGTCGCGGACCTGAAACGCGAGGTGGCGCGTGCCGGTCGCAGCGTGGCGCTGCTGATCCAGCGGGAAGATGCGCAAATCTACATTCCGGTCGATCTCGGCTGAGTACGCTTTCGTTGTACATGAGGTCGACATTCGGTTCTAATCGCGGCGATGCAAACCGCGACTCCGCTCTTTTCCCCCGATAAAGCACGGGTTGCCGGCTCACGGCCGGCACCCTTCCTGCCGACCACGCGCGCTGAGATGGCTGCGCTGGGCTGGCAGCGGTGCGACATCGTCATCGTCACCGGGGATGCCTACGTCGACCATCCGAGTTTCGGTATGGCGATCATCGGACGGCTCTTGGAGGCGCAAGGCTACAAGGTGGGAATCATCGCGCAGCCGGACTGGCGCAGCACCGCGGATTTCGAGGAGTTGGGCGAGCCGCGGCTGTTTTTCGGCGTGACCGGCGGCAACATGGATTCCATGGTGAATCGCTATACCTCCGATCGCCGGGTGCGCAGCGACGACGCCTATACGCCCGGCGGGCTCGGCGGCAAACGTCCGGACCGTTGTGTCATCGTCTATTCGCAGCGCGTGCGCGAAGCGTATAAGAACGTTCCCATCGTGCTCGGGGGCATCGAGGCCAGCCTGCGGCGCATTGCCCATTTCGACTATTGGTCCGAGAACGTGCGCCGCTCGGTGCTCGTCGATGCCAAGGCGGACATCCTGGTGTTCGGCAATGCCGAACGCCAGATCGGCGCCATTGCCGAGCGACTGGACCAAGGCACCCCGATCGGTGCGATCACCGATTTGCGCGGCACCGCATTCGTGCGCCGCGGTTTGCCGCCGGACTGGGTCGAGATCGACTCGACGGAACTCGACACCCCGGGTCCGCTCGCGCCACCGCCCGATCCTTATGCCTCGGCGGCTGCGCCCGCGGGCGGACCTGCGGCCGCGCCCGCGGCGGCGCCCAACATCGTGAAGTTCTATCGCAAGGTGCCAAACGCGCAGCGTGAGCACAGCGTGATTCGCCTGCCGTCGTTCGAGCAGGTAAGTCGGGATGCCGTGCTCTATGCGCACGCGTCGCGGATCTTGCATCTGGAGGCGAACCCCGGCAACGCCCGCGCGCTGGTGCAGCGGCACGGCACCGTCGATGTGTGGCTCAATCCGCCGCCGCTGCCGCTGGCCACCGCGGACATGGATGCGGTGTACGAATTGCCCTATGCGCGGGCGCCGCATCCGCGCTACGGCAAGGCGAAGATTCCGGCTTACGACATGATCCGTTTCTCGGTGTCGATCCAGCGTGGCTGCTTCGGCGGCTGTACGTTCTGTTCGATTACGGAACACGAGGGTCGCATCATCCAGAGCCGTTCCGAGGATTCGGTGATTCGCGAGATTGAGACCATCCGCGACAAGGTGCCGGGCTTCACCGGCGTCATCTCTGATTTGGGCGGTCCCACGGCCAACATGTACCGTTTGCGTTGCAAGAGCGCGGCGATCGAGTCCGCGTGCCGCCGCCCGTCATGCGTGTACCCCGGAGTCTGTCCCAACCTCAACACCGATCACACGCCGCTCATCAGCCTGTATCGGCGGGCGCGCGCCCTCAAGGGAGTGAAGAAGATCTTGATTGCCTCGGGCGTGCGTTACGATCTGGCGATCGAATCGCCGGAGTACGTCAAGGAACTCGCCGCGCATCACACCGGCGGTTACCTGAAAATCGCCCCCGAAGCCATCGGTGAGGGACCGCTGTCCAAGATGATGAAGCCGGGTGTCGGTACCTATCATCGATTCAAGGAACTGTTCGACAAATATTCGCGCGAAGCCGGCAAGGAACAGTATCTCATCCCGTATTTCATCGCGGCGCATCCCGGTACGCGCGACCAAGATATGCTGGAACTGGCGGTGTGGCTGAAGCAGCACGGGTTTCGCGCTGACCAAGTACAAGCATTCCTACCGTCGCCCATGGCCACGGCCACCGCGATGTATCACTCGGGCAAGAATCCGTTGAAGCGCATTTCGCGAAGCAGCGAGGAAGTCGTCATTCCGAAGGGCATCAAGGTGCGCCGCCTGCACAAGGCGTTCCTGCGTTACCACGACCCAGAGAACTGGCCGCTGCTGCGCGAGGCGTTGAAGCGCATGGGACGTGCCGATCTCATCGGCAACGGCAAACATCATTTGATTCCTGCATATCAGCCCGTGGCATCGCCGGCGCGTGCGCCGGGCGGCGCGACTTTGCCGTTTCGCACGCAGCACACCGGTCTGCCGAAGTCCGGCGGCCGTGGCCGACCGCCGGGACGCCCGGGCAGTCGCTTGCCCAAGCCCACGCGGCGGGGACCTTCGTAGCGTTTTCCCTTGCTACGCTCCCGGCCGAACGATTAAAGTTCCGGGCTGTCCGGCGGTTGTAGGCCGTAATTCATCAACTAGAAATCAATGGGTTGGGCGCTCGAGCTCGGCTGTGCGACGCGCGTGTGAAGTATGGAAAAATGGATCGTTCATAAATTCGGTGGTTCGAGCGTCGCCGATGCGGAATGTTTCCGCCGCGTAGCCGAGATCATCGAAGCGTCCACCAATCCGCGCGAGGCCGTCGTGCTGTCGGCATGCCGCGGTGTCACCGATGCGCTGCTTGCGCTGGTCGCGCTGGCTGAAGCGCCCGAGGGTGACTACAACTCGGCCCTCGAGTCACTGAAGGCGCGCCACCTCGGGCTGGCGCACGAACTGATTTCGGACGCGGCGCGTGCGGCGTATGCGGCGCGCCTCGACGCCGACTGCCGGGATATCGCGGGGCTGCTGCAAACCGTGCGGCTGATTCGCGCCGCACCGCAAACCATGCGCGACGTGATCGCGGGCTTCGGGGAGATCTGGTCGACCCGTTTGTTCGCGCCCTATCTTCGCGAGCGGGCGCGCGTCCCCGGCGAGGTGACCTGGATCGATGCCCGAGAGGTCGTCATCGTCGAGTGGGGCTCCCTGGGTCCGGCGGTGCAATGGGCGGCCAGTGAACAGAAACTTAGGCTGCTGGTGCCTAAGGATTTCAAGGGTCGTCTCGTGGTGACGGGTTTCATCGCGACCACCACGGCCGGCATGCAAACCACCCTGGGGCGCAACGGCAGCGACTTTTCCGGTTCGATCTTCGGCGCGTTGCTCGCGGCTGCTGAAATCATCATCTGGACCGATGTCGACGGCGTGTTGTCGGCGGATCCGCGGCTGGTACCGAATGCCCAGGTCATCGATCAACTTTCCTACAACGAGGCCATGGAACTGGCCTATTTCGGCGCCAAGGTGATTCACCCGCAGACCATGGAACCGGCGGTGGCGCGCGACATTCCCATCTATATCCGCAATACCTTCGCACCGGAGAAGCGCGGCACGTTGATCTGTGCAAACCCGGTGTCGGCGCTCAAAGTCAAGGGCATCACCACGATCGACCCGGTGGCGCTGGTCAATCTCGAGGGTGCCGGCATGATTGGTGTACCGGGCACCGCGCATCGCTTGTTCGGCGCGCTGCGCGATGCCGGCATCTCGGTGATTCTCATTTCCCAGGGCAGTTCCGAACATTCGATCTGCTTCGCGATTCCCGAGGCGCAGGCGGTGCGCGCCGAGGCGGCGGTGCGCAAGGCGTTCGATGCCGAATTGCGCGATGGACAGATACAGCAGGTGGACGTCGGCCGCGGACTCAGCATCCTTGCGGTGGTCGGTGACGGCATGGCCGGCGCGCACGGCGTCGCCGCCAAGGTGTTCAATTCGCTGGGCGATGCCGGGATCAGCGTGCGGGCGATCGCGCAGGGCGCCTCTGAGCGCAATATCTCCGTGGTCGTGGACGGCAAGGGCGCGGCCAAGGCATTGCGCGCGGTGCACGCGGCGTTCTACCTGTCGCCCAACACGCTGTCCATCGGACTCATCGGGCCGGGCACGGTGGGGCGCGTATTCCTCGCGCAACTGGCGACCCAGGTGGAGCGGTTGCGCAAATTGAATCTGGATCTGCGAGTGCGCGGCATCGCCGGATCGAAGCGCATGCTGCTGGCGGAGACCAGCATCGATCTCGAGCGCTGGGAGGAGCAACTCGCCACCGATGGTGAGCCGCTCGATCTTGAGAAATTTACCGCGCATGCCCGGGCGGACTACATTCCGCACGCGGTGATCATCGATTGCACGGCAAGTGCCGAGGTGGGCGAGCATTACCGGGCCTGGCTGGGCGGCGGCATCCACATCGTGACGCCGAACAAGAAGGCCAACAGCGGTCCGCTGCCGTATTACCACGCACTTCAGGATGCCGGCCGGTCGGCGGGCACCCATTATCTATACGAGGCCACGGTCGGGGCGGGTTTGCCGGTGATCCAGACGCTGCGCGATCTGCGGGAAACCGGCGACGACATCACCCGCATCGAGGGGATTTTTTCCGGCACTCTCGCGTATCTGTTCAACGTCTACGACGGCCGCGAATCGTTCTCGTCGATCGTGCGCGCGGCGAAACTCAAGGGTTACACCGAGCCCGACCCGCGCGACGATTTGTCGGGCATGGACGTCGCACGCAAACTCATCATTCTCGGCCGGGAAATGGGTCTGACGCTGGAGCTTGCCGATGTCGAAGTCAAGGGGTTGGTGCCCAAGGAACTCGAGCAGGTGAGCGTCGCGGAATTCATGGAGCGCCTGCCGGAGTTCGATGCCGCGATGTCGACGCTGCTCGCCGACGCGCGCAAGCAGCACCAGGTGCTGCGTTACGTCGGGCGCATCGATGCCGACGGCAAAGCCACCGTCGGGCTCACGCATCTGGACGCGAAGCACGCCTTCGCCAACATTGCGCTGACCGACAATGTCGTGCGCTTTGCGACGCGCCGCTACTGCGACAACCCGCTGATCGTCCAGGGACCCGGCGCCGGTCCCGAAGTCACGGCGGGCGGTGTCTTCGCCGACCTGCTGCGTCTGTCCGCGTACCTTGGCGCGCATCTTTAAAGAACGCCAGCTCACATCAAGGAATGCCCGTGCTCACCGACGTCACCGCCTTCGCACCCGCCACCGTTGCCAATGTGGGCATCGGCTTCGATATCTTGGGACATACCGTGGACAGCGTCGGCGATCGCGTGCGCTTGCGCCGCATCGACGAACCGCTGGTTCGCATCCGCTCCATCACGGGCGTGGCCGGTGATCTGCCCATCGAGGCCGCGAGCAACACCGCGGGCCGCGCCGTGCAGGCCATGCACGCCGCACTCAACCTCGACTATGGTTTCGAGATCGACATCGACAAGGGGATTCCGCTGGCATCGGGCATGGGCGGCTCGGCCGCGTCCGCCGTGGCGGCCGTCGTCGCCGCCAATGCGCTGCTCGAGGAGCCGGTGCAGCGATTGCAGCTCCTCAAGTTCGCCATGGAGGGGGAGATCGTCGCCAGCGGCTCGGCGCACGTCGACAACATCGCCCCGTGCCTGATCGGCGGCCTGGTGCTCACCGTGGGGATCGACAATCCACGCGTCAAGCAGATTCCGGTGCCCTCGTCGCTGCGCTGCGTGATCGTGCATCCGCACATGTTCCTGGGCACCCGCGAAGCGCGGGCCATCTTGAAGACCGACGTCTCGCGTTCGGACTTCGTCTGGCAAACGGCGAATCTCGCCGGCTTCATCAGCGGCTGTTACTCGAACGATCTCGACATGATTCGTGAATCCTTCAACGACGTCATCATCGAGCCCCAAAGGCACACCATGATTCCGGGCTTCAAGGATGTGCAGCGTAGCGCGATGTCCGCGGGTTCGCTCGGCTGCTCCATTTCCGGTGCCGGCCCCACGGTGTTTGCCTGGGTCGAGATCCCTTATGCGGAAGCCGCGCGCGGCGCGATGGTCGCCGCCTTTGCCAAACACGGGCTCGGGTCCGACAGCTGGGTGTCTGCGCTCGAGAATTATGGCGCTCGCGTGGTGAAGGCCTGATGTCCGACCTGAAATTCTTGAGTTCGCGCGGCAACGCTCCGGCGGTGACCGCGAGTGAGGCCATGCAGCAGGGCTTGGCGCCCGACGGCGGCCTGTACCTGCCGACCGAGCTGCCGCGCGTCGATATGCCGGCGCTTAAGGGTCTGTCGCGTCTACCGGAGATCGCACACCGGGCGCTCGGTGGATTCTTCGCGGGCGATCGGCTGCAGGGCGACCTTGCGGATATCGTGGGCGCGGCGTTCGATTTCGCGGCACCGACCACCCCGGTGACCGGCCTTGC
>Ga0116226_10006110_pt1 | contig 10789 bp, 7 predicted proteins | sample S1TSphfallax_FD_89692 | JGI IMG/M metagenome (GOLD analysis project Ga0116226, IMG submission 89692) | Host-associated microbial communities from peat moss isolated from Minnesota, USA - S1T2_Fa - Sphagnum fallax MG | ecosystem: Host-associated > Plants > Peat moss > Unclassified | place: USA...
TGACCACATGTGGGTTTTCCTCCTCTCGTGTCTTGTCCCATCTTCTTACAGTTCTGTATTCATCCTTCTTCCACATGCACAAAATATTTGTGAGCACTATTTGATTACTTTTTATCTTGTCTAGTGGGGATTTTTGTTCATGCCAATTCTTCATGTTTCTGTTTTTGCTGCATCTTTCAGTATGTGCCACCTTTTGTAATGTGCCCCTCCCTTTACATGTTACGGGGTGATTATAGTCTCTCTATAGTTATTTCTGGTATGTTTCTTCCTTGGCTCCAGGTTGTATATCAACAAGTTCTTCATCCTCTTCCCTCAATGCTTGATCTATACTCATCTCAGACTTCTTATCACCATTACTATCCATCTGTTTTCCCTACTATGATTCTGGTTTATCTGAAGTCTAGAATTGGCATTTTCAACTTCTCTTCACTTGTTCTTACTTCACATATAATGTGCATATCAAATCTAACCTCTTTTTGAGGCTTTCCTGTTATAGTGCAGGTAGTGGGCTGGTTTGAAAATTGGAGAAGGAATTTCATGTTTCACTATGTGTGATTTCACTGGTTTCTATGTGGAGGCGGCGAACACAAAACTACCAACTCGATAGGTATGTGTGTGTGTGTGTGTGTGTGTTTTAAAAGATATATCAATTATAATTTTTAAAATAATATTTTTCATGTATAAAATTTGACTATTTGTTATGATTTATTTATATTTTTTGGACAAAAACAAATTGGTGTTGAATCTAGTAACCAATTGGAACATATGTTATTTATATTTTGAAATTTGTATTCATTATTCATAATGTTCTTAGGAGGTTGTATATTTGGAGTGTGAAATCAAGGGTGTGAGGTGTGAATTTGCATGCTAGCCACAAAACCTAAACTTGTAGCTTTGAGTTTGCAGGTGGGATATACAAGTATGGAAAGACTTGGGTATCATACAAAAAATAGGTGTAACAAAATGACATCAAAATAAAACCTCGAAAACTAAAGGTGAGAAACAAAATTGTGCAGGTACAACCTAAACTTACACTATTTTAGTGTCCTTTACCTCCTTCTTGCCTTTAGTTGCAATTTTAACTTAAGTAATAAAAGAACATCCAACTTGAATCTACCCAACACTTTTACACATCCCATTATGAACTTTTTTAAAGAAAAGCTCAAACATGATTTCTTGTTTTGGCCTAAACAAACTTTTTACTCCATGGAGATAAACTTTGCCAAATTCAGTTCATTTGCTCTATGACAAAAACTTTCATAAACTACACATGGTCGAAAGTTAACAATGAAAACACAATCCAAAAATCACAAGAGGCCCAACATTATAAGGTTAAAGACATGTATCCAAATATACCATAGAATGTGGTTTAGTTTTGAATCTCCCATATCAACATGGGGAAATTTGAAAAAAATATGGGGTATTTTCAATTCTATTTATCCTTTTTCAAATAATGCCAAACCTTTTCTATAATGCAGAAAGAAATAATTGACAAACAAATTTATATGATTTACTTACAAGATTCATAGCAACTATTTCTAATTCAATTATGGTCAATTGTATTCCCTTAACTAAATTAAAAGCATGGTCAACTACAATGCATGTACCTAAAATATAACAATTCACAATTGAAACAACAAAAACATAAAAAAATAGGGTTTAAGGTACTCATTCCACAAAATCACAAAGCTCATCTTTGCTATAATATTAATCATGAATTTATTTTCTATCATTTTGATTTTCAAATATATCCACTTCATGAAAAGTGTTATAAATTGAAATCACCATGTTTGGTTGCTTCATATTTCAAAATGTTTTTGTGTCAAATAATTTGCAACAATGATATCATCATTCATCATTAGTGAAAAACCATGAAATTTTAGTTGTAATTAGACTCTTCATCATAGTCAAATTATGTCTAGATTATTATGTTTCATCTTGGTAAAATTATGCTTGGATTATTTCACACTTGTTTTAATTAAATATGGAATGTCAAAACCCAAATACCAATGATGTTGATTAATTTTCATTGAGTCATTGAATGCTAGGGCAAACATAGTTAAGCTTGAAAAACACACACATGAAAATTATTAAAACAACACAATACAATAACAAAAATTCATTAAAAAATAAAAATTTAATTCATAAAAGAAACAATACCATATGAAGAGACAATATGATAATTATATTTTTTAACAACAAACTATATCACATCATGTGTTTCAAACAATCTTCATTGCTTTAAAACAATATTTTTTTAATTATTATATTTGTGTTGGCCCATTACAAAAAATAATGCAAAATAAACATTTACAACCAATATCCTATGCATTCAACACAAGCTTTTAAAATTTTAGGTTAATTTAGTAAAAGAAAAATGATTGAGAAAAAAAAAACATTACTTTACCAAAACATGTTATTAAAATTATTTTCACCTTTAATACATTAATCAATTCTAATCAATGTGATATTGAACACATTCTAAAAAATGACTTCAAAATTTAATATTGAATCTCATGAAAATATCATTCAACTTTTTAAAAACTAGACCAATTAGTCCAAAATATTGAAAAACACAGAAAAAAGACAAATATTTTTATTATTTCATTTGATAGCCATGTCTATTATTCACCTTATTTTCAAACTTTAACATTTTGAAATTGAAATACACATTTATATATGGATTATTATAAAAGAACAAGGTGTTTAATGTTTCCTTAACAATTTAACAAAATGATGAAAAGTTCATTGGTTAGTATTTTAAAAATTAAAACATACATTGTCACTCACAAAATGACAAAGTTGAACAATATGTAAAGATGACACAAACTTATTAAAAATGTGTGAAAAAATATATATTATTTCCAAACTTGAATATCATACATGCACATAATTTATATTAATAATGCAGCATAACACATTCATGTTCATTACACTATACTTAACATCATAATCAACTTAATTAAATTGTTTATTATAATATTTTTATTTTAATAACTAAACACACTATAAATATTTAGATCTTGAATTTTATTTATCTTATCGTATGTTTTTCATTTTGTCATCCATATCAACAAAAAATTCATTAAAAAAATAAACTTAATTTTGATTTTAATTAAATTCGATTAATTAAAAGAATATAAAAAATCAATTCAATTAGTTAAAATTTTAATTTTCTATTAATTAATATACATTTTTAAGGTTTTATAATTCATTAGAAGAAAAAATGCACAAGTTGAACTTATTTAATACATATGATATCATTTATATCGCACAAATTCATTACAAAATGATAAACTATCCATTTAAAACTTGTGTTTTACAAACTTGTTACAAATCACAAGTCCAACAAACTCAACATTTTTCACACATATTTTCACAAAATTTGTCAACAAGGTTTTTTTTAAAAAAATTAATGCAATTACAACATAAGCAAAGATGCACAATTCATGCAATATAAACATGTAATTTATGACAAAACATATAAACAAAAATTGAAAAAATGTTGATGTCGCAACATTTTACAATGTTAATGACATAATATTTCATACAAACATTTGCACTTAACAACACATGTGTATAATTGGTGCAAATTTATTGAATAGAAATTCCATACCCACCCATTTTCATATTAGTAATTTTTTTTGTAAATGAATTAAAATATTTCACACATGCACCCTTACTATTTTACAACCTAATGGCAAAAATGACACCTTGATCTAACACAATATAATTAAAAATTAAAAATGCAAACTTCATAAGATGGTGATAATGGTATCAATGTCCAGATTTAAAATTAATTAACAATAAGGTGGTTAATATTTTTTAATTAATTAATTAGCTGATTAATCAACTAACTACTTATTATATCATATAAACACAAAAATCATGAAAGGGCTATTAATGGCATGGGCATTTTTTTCTTCTTTTCAAATAAAAAATTTCACAAACTTTCATTTCGATTTTAGTGAATTTTTAACCAAAAATAAATCCATGGCCATTAAAACCACCGAACGAGTTTTTTTTAATTTAAAAATAAATTAAAAACGTTTTCAGCCATAATTTTTCATGTTATTATAAATAATTGGAACAAAGTTACAATTTACAATAACCAAAAATATATATAAACAACTAATAATCATTTCACATTATATATCACATGTAAAATATAAACACAAATCAATGTTTAATCAAATGAATTTAAATATAATATAATGATTATATTTGATTTTTAATATTCAAAATATAACTCATATATTAGCTTATAGGTATCTAGACTCAAAACACATAAAAAAACATTTGCACACACAAAGATAATTTATGAGATTATGTTTTATAAACATAACAATCACCTTTGTAAAATGGTCCATAATAGAACAATTGATTAAACAAAATGATTTTTAAAGTAGAATGATCCGCATAATAAAGTATTTTACATAACAAAACGATGTTAAACTTTCACTTCTTAGCAAAACCACTATCTTTTTATTAATCAAACCCCTATATATTAGCAAATATTAATATATTTTATTGGTTAAACTTCCATTTCTTACCAAAACCCAAATATATGCAAATATTGCACATTTCAAACATCATAAATGCAATATTTTCATATAAATGAATTTTGAATTTGAAAACAGGTAAGTTTGTAAATATTACATTATCAGCTAATACAACAATAAACATTTCAAAACATAAATGCAAATATTACATAGTCCGTAAAAAAATCATTAAAATTTTTGAGAACACAATGTGGGTATTGTAAAATGGCAATGTTACAAAATGTAATTTAATAATTATGAATGTGAATATTGCATGGTCGACTAAAAAACATTGATGAAGAATTTGAAAACATGATGCAAAATAACAACATTACAAAATGAAATTTAATAATTATCGATGTGATTATTACATAATTGAACATAAAAATCAATGAAAATTTGAAAAGGCTAATGTGGGTATTGAGGGGCGAAAACATTAAGTAAAATAAAAATTCAAAAATTCATTATGTAGTTGGTTGAAACTTACATTTAGTTTTCATGTACATAAAAGTTACATGCAAAATGCATTAAACCATATGAATTATGTTAAAGAATATAATTAATAAAATCATTTTCTATCACTCCATGTCATAAACTTGGTAATAAATTGTAATTGTTTCAATCACCTTTGTAACATGGTGACATATGTGTGTAATTTTTAATCCAAGATGTAAATAATTATATTGACCCTCTAAACCTTTTTCTTGTTCCAACACATATGGGGGAAAAAAAAACAACAAAAAAATGAAAGAAAAAAAAGTAAAGAAAAAAGAGAGGAAGAGGGATGTAAATTCATTATTATGCAAAATAATATTATCATCAAGGTTCTACCTTAATCCTAAAAATAATTGATACAAAAATTTATTATAAAATATTTCTGCATGTTACAAGTGCAAAAAAATAGAATAGAATGATACTAAAAAGTTTTTACATTTTTCAAATGCTTAAAAAGATAACTTTAAAAAGCAAATGTTAGTCCATAAACTGTCCCTAACATATTTTTTATAATGCAATGTAAAATTTTGTTAGCCCTAAACATGAACACTATTTCACATTCTGTTGAATTTTACTTTTTAATCTGAAAAAAAAATGTTGCATTTTTTTATTTTCCATTTCAACCAATTTTATTTATTTATTAAATGTGTAAACAAAACAAGTTGCATCATCATTCATAATTACAAAATATAAAACTTACTTTTTTATAACCAAACAATAAACTAGATTTCATCATCATCTTTGATTTTATGATTATTGACCCATAGATTTTGGTCAAGGCAAAACTAATGAACAGAGATCTCTGCACCAAACGACCTTCATCATTCATAATAACAAATCAAAAAAAAATAAAATCAAAAAATTTCATAAATTTGGGCAATTTTTTAAAAAAATAATTTATCATTTTTTTAACAAATTCATACGTTTTGTGTGAGCCATGGATTATAATTCAACAAGTTGTTAAGTTTTAATTCCATAATTTTCCTTAATGATAATGATTTGAATCCTTATAAACTTCCAAGTAATAATTATTAATGGTTGAATTAGCCTTTGGATAATTATAAATGCATAGAACTTCCTTATTTAAATTGATGTAACGATTAATTAATTTTAGATACTAATAAACCTTTTAGAGTGCATCATCATTTTTATGTTATAGAGAGGTGAAAATGGATGTAAAATTAAATGTGATTTTATTGATATTGGGAATACAAACCCATAATTAACATTAACATTTCACCATGATAATATTGAATTAATTTTGTAGAATAATTTTCAAGCATTAATGATGTACTTGTAAGATTTCTAAGATGCAATCTTAATACACTCTTATTCAATCTTCATTTTTATCAAGTTCCTAAATAGAATTGAAATCGAATTTAAATACTAGCATTTCCACCTAAATAGCCTAGATTGAATTATGATTTAGTAAACAATTTAGAGGGGATAAATCACAACTACAAAATTTCTAAAATGTGACGAATGGTGCAAATTAGGTACTCGGCTCAATGTTCCATGGAAACGGGTTGATAAAAAAAACAAATATCGTCATGTTCGCATTAACACTCTTCAAACCTTTCTGGCATGACTCCACAAATAAGAACAAATTTTAAGTAGATTGCTAAAGCATGTGGGTTAGGAGAAAATCAATGATCCCATCCTAAATAATCAACTTGAGTGCACACCACTCTTCTAAACAATTTTTCTTTGTGTAATTGTTAGGAGACATTCACATCAAATGGTGTGTTTTCAAATTTTTTTCTTTTACTGGCACAACTAGAAGATTCAAAGGTGTAGCAACATCATCCATCATGATTGAATCTTCACCTACATCAACAAAAAAATCAAAAGGGTAGTCGAAACACTTTGGTATTTGCATTCGAAAGGGATCGATGCCTTTATTTTAAAAATTAAGGTAGGCGTAATGCATGACAGTGATGGCGAAACTTCATGAAAACCCTAAAAACCTAATTCCAATGGATTCGTGAAGCCCTAATTTTCACGATGGATCTAAAAAATACATGGGAATTGTTGTAATGGAAATTTTAATTCCAATTTACTATGTACTACACAATTAATTAATACACAATAAAAAATAACTAGGGGACATTTTTTTAAATGGTACACAAAAATGTTATTAATGCCATTGAGTTGATTTAGTCAAATGGGAACTCAAGGATGTTTACTTATTATTACTTATATTAATAGTTAATTAGTTGAAATAATTAGGATGAAAAAATAATATGTTAAAATCAAACACATAGAATTAACAATGATCAAGTTTAAGAACTCCATCAAGATGTTCAACATAGGGAAAAAGATAAATCCTCTAATTCCATTGGTCATGAGGATTATCATCCTATTTGATTAGAGAATGGAACCCTTTTAGTGTTTCATTGCACACAAAAATTCTCATCCTAAACTCCATTAGAAGGTCAAATCATTATCAATTTTCACTTATTCATGAAAGATGAAAATGCCATTGATAATAAGGAAGGATTTTCACAACTTCCATTGAACAAGGAGAATAAACTAATGGAGGGGTCATGGAAAGTGTGAATCAGAATAATTTTTATTTTATGTTTTTCTTCGGAAAAAGAAGAGAATGAGTGTGTGAGAGGAACACTAGTTGTTATGTGTGAAAAATGTTGTTCATAAAAGAAAATGTGTGCAAACAAAAGAGCATGGAAGGAAGTTATGTGTAGTAAGTAATCATATTAGAGTTCAAAGAATGATTTCCATGAACAAACCTCTAGATTTTTATTAAAATATTTGTTCTTTTTAGATCCACCATTACATTTGTTTCAAATTTCAAGTAATTTTAGTTTAGGTGTAAAATGTTTTCTCAAAATTTTAGCATCACCAGGTGTAAAATTTACTACAAAGGAGTTACACTTGTCAAAAGTAAAAGGGGTTGAAATTATCTTTTTTTTTTCAAATTTGGTCAAAATAGCTTTTAGTTTTGAGGCATATTTTTTATTTCTAAAATAAAAACCAATATTATTTTTTTGCATTATTGCCTTAAAGATTAATTTTCCAACAACCCTATGCATGCTAAATTATGATATTTTATGAAAATATTATGAGGAATGGAATGAGGGGGGGTAAACTATTTAATGAACATTGATTAAACATCAACACAACTTTTTCACATCTCATCATAGTGAGTTTTGATTCTTTCAAAATGTCTTAGTATCCTTCAAGTAAATACAACGCATTAAATTTTTTAATGAATTTCATTACATTCTATTAAACCACCTTAATTTGTTAGAATACAACTACATAATAGTTTCACCCCAAATGAGTTTTGTGAGTGTATATCTTCATGTGAAAGGGTGTGCAAAAATTCCTCACACTTTGGTGCATGTACTGGGAGGTGGAAGTGTTATTCTAACATAAAGGTAATGTGATTCTACTAAGTTGGTGGTGTTTCTTTTATAAGCTCATGAACTTTTGGCATGGGGGTTTAAGAATAATATTGGAGTATGGATTGATTTTTCAAATGCAAAGAAAAGGAAAACGAAACAAAACAAAACATATTTGTAAATTAGATTTGCAATGAACTTGTGCGAAAAACAAATGAAGGAACACGGTTAGGCTTGCTCCGTATGAGTATCATCCAAACACTCCTTCCTTTTCCTCTTCTTTAATTCAATTTGGTTCAATTGAATGTTAAGGAAATTTTCCCACTTTATTGGATTGTTGTTCAAAAAATCCTTGAATGTTGTGGTAAATGCTTTGAATTCCATAGAAGTTTTTGTTGGTGAAGTTGGGTTGATGACCAACATGACCTTAGTAATGTTTAATGAAATCAAATTGATCACCGGCATGACCATGTTTATTGTTGGACCCTGGGGTTATTAGAGTGATGGCCCAATAATCTACATAAGTTTTTATGGTTACAAGTTGAACCCACATGTTGCCCATAATCTCATGTTCCATCAAATTTGGTCTGTTTTAAGTAGGAAATTATTGTTTCCATTCTAAACTTAATTTCAGAATTTAAATATAATAGATTTTTTTAAAAAGGATTTGAGTTAAAACTTGGATATAAGGTGATGATGTTTAAAAAATAATCAAATAACATTTTGATGATAATTATTTAATGCAAGTGAAGTGAGGTCCTACAATATAACCAATATTAATTTACTTCATTAGTATAATGATTATTTAGATGCCCGTTCAAACTAGGTTACAAAAAAAACTTTTGGAAATCAAAGGTCTAAACTTTAATCAAATTAATCATCAAAATTTAATAAATTTCCAAACTTTGATTAGTTCAACATCGTCAAACAACATGGCTTCTCAATAAGTTGTTAATCAGCCAAACCACCACCCCCACCAATGATTAACCCACCACTAGTAATTAATTTATTGCCTCCTATGGTGAATCCACCACCATTTCTTAATCCAATTATAGATCCCATAATGTTATCAAAAGGGTTACTTATTAGCATCCCACCAAGTTTAATGCCAATTGCCATGCCTATAAATTTGCCCAAGTTCTCAAGAACTCGAAATAAAGATCCATCTACCCATGTAGAACAATTTGTGAAAATGTTCATTACGAATTTGGTCACAAACCCTAACTACTACGTAGTTTGGTTCCCCACCACCTTAGATGTATTAAGCATAAATTTAATATTTATAAATGTTAATTTGTAATATCTTATTAATAAAATATTAACATATATTAAATACAAATTTTATTTTTGTATATGTTAAATTAGAATGGATAAATATTAATTAATTAATTATTAGTTAGTATATTAATTTCTACTTAGTTAAATAACTACTTTAATTATCAATAAAAACCACCTAACCTATTTAAAGAGGCGAGTTTGAATTTTTTGTATTTTTATTAATTTGCAATAACATTCATAAAATCATTTTTTAATTCTTTTAATTTAAATGTATATTTTGTGTTTAGTTTAAACATGCATACATAGAAATAATGAGATTCTTTTGTACATGTTTTTGTAAAAGTGTATACTTTGTCTATTATCAATGTAAAGCATAACAGAAGCTAGGTCTCTTGTGTGGTTTGTATCATGTTCTATAGTTAATCTGAAGTTAATGTTTTGTCTTTAACGTATATGGTACCTTAAACCCAAGAGGGTAAAGATGTGACAAGGCTGAAATATTTATTAACCAAGTAGGGTAATAAACGAGTAGTAGAATTTTTGTCCCAACTAGCTTAAGGAACATATTCACCCCGACATTTACATACGAGGGTATATCATGATAAAATATTTACCCATCCAACATAAGGTAAGGGTAAGTCTCAAATATGTATTCTTACCTTAAACTAAGGAGACAAGGCAAGTCTAAAATATTTACCAACTACATAGTGTAATTACAGAGTAGTTGAATATTTTTACCAGCCACAAATGGTATATTTTTCACCTTGACATTTACATAGGGAATATTCCATCACTGGTGAATCACTGTTTCATATACAATATACACCTAGGGTTTAGGGTTTAGGGTTTATGGCATACATCATATATGTCAATTCTCAATCTTCAAGTTTCTATGCAAAATTTCTTGGTGTTTTTTTTCTTTGGGTGGAGGGCAAAGTCTGAGTCACCTTCACTTTGAGAATGAAGATTGATAGTGTAGCCTTCACTAGCAAAGGGCAACTCCGCCCTTTCAAATTTAAAGCCCACATTTAGACTTTACATTGCAGAGCTTGTCTCTTTGTGTGCACCAAAACTGTGTCTCTGGGATCACAAAAGTGGCAACACAAGCAA
>Ga0116226_10006111_pt1 | contig 10789 bp, 10 predicted proteins | sample S1TSphfallax_FD_89692 | JGI IMG/M metagenome (GOLD analysis project Ga0116226, IMG submission 89692) | Host-associated microbial communities from peat moss isolated from Minnesota, USA - S1T2_Fa - Sphagnum fallax MG | ecosystem: Host-associated > Plants > Peat moss > Unclassified | place: USA...
CGATGCGCCGCAGCCGTTCGAAATCAGCGTCTGCGCACCCACGAACAGGCTGTCGCGAAACGACATCCGTCCGCCGCGCAGCGCATTCGCCTCCACCGGATCCACCGGCGTGCGCCCCTTGCCCCAGCGCCGCCAGAGCTCCGTCAGCCCCAGCACTAGGCCTCCGCCGGCGGGGACGATCAGGGCGGCTGGCAAAGTCACCCGCTCAACCCCGCTCAGATGCTGGTCGAGGGGGATGTGATAGAGCAGAATGTGGGACAGCTGGCTGGCGGCGCTCATTAGCGTCACCAAGGCGCCGGCGCCGCACCCGACGATCATCGCGATCAGCACCAGCAGGACCTCGCTGGAGCGGATCAGGGTGCGGATCTGGGCGAACAGACCTCGCGCCTTAGCGGGTAGGGGCGTGCGGATCGGCGCGCCTTTCGCCGTAGGCTCCAGCTTGAGGCGGTCGCCGATCACGCTCATGGGCGCCTATCCCACGCCATCGAGGGGCGGCGGCGTCCTGGCCTGGTTCAAAAGCCGGATCGGCGCCCAGGAGGGGCGGTGGATCGGCGAGGGACCGAGCGCGTGGAGCGCCTCGATATGGGCCGCAGCGCCATAGCCCTTATGTTGGGCGAAGCCGTAACCCGGATAGACTGCGTCCATCTCCGCCATCAGCCGATCTCGCGCCGTCTTGGCGAGAATGGAGGCCGCGGCGATCGACAGCGACAGGGCGTCGCCGCGCACCACGGTACGAACGGGGCAGGGCAGGCCGAAGGCGTAGTTCCCGTCCACCAGGGCATGGGCTGGCTTGAGGCTCAAGGCCGCCACCGCCCGGCGCATGGCCAGGCCCGTCGCATGAAGTATATTCAGCTGCTCGATCTCCTCGACCGAGGCGAAAGCCACGCCCCAAGCGACGGCGGACGTCTTGATCTCGACCTCTAGCGCCGCACGGGCCTTGGGCGTCAGCTTCTTGGAATCATCGATGCCGGCGGGAATGGCGCCGATGTCCAGGATAACCGCCGCCGCACAGACCGGCCCCGCCCATGGACCCCTTCCGGCCTCATCGACGCCGCACACAGGCGCCGGGTGCAGCGCTTCCAGCGCCAGCGTCGGACGCACCGGAGACACCGGGGTGGGCTTGGGTTTCTGGGCGGCGACTCTGCGGTTCACATCTCGGCCATACGACGGACCCAGGCTTTGCGAAAGGCGATAGGTCTGGCTTTCTGCGCCGCATCAGCCAGGGTTGACAGTGCGCCGCCTTTAACCCTCGCCAAGCTGGCGGCACGCCTCATGGCGGAAACAGGTGTCGATGTGGTCGTTGACCACGCCGGTGGCCTGGAGGAAGGCGTAGACGATCACCGGGCCGCAGAAGGTGAAGCCGCGCGCCTTCAAGGCTTTGGAGACCTCGACGGATAGGGGCGTTTGGGCTGGAATCTGATCGCGCCCCGTCCATCGGTTCTGGATCGGCGTCCCATCGACGAAGCCCCAGATGAAGTCGGCGAAGTTCTCGCCCCGCTCGCGCATGGCCAGATAGGCCCGCGCCGAGCCGATGGCGCCGGCGATCTTGGCTCGAGCGCGCACGATGCCCGGATCGGCCATCAGCCGCTCGACATCGGCGTTATCGAACCGCGCGACGATCTCTGGATCGAAGTGGTGGAAAGCCCGGCGAAACGCGTCCCGCTTGCGCAGGATGGTGATCCAGGAGAGCCCAGCCTGGAATCCGTCCAGCACCAGCTTCTCCCACAGCGCCCGGGCGTCGCGCTCAGGCGTTCCCCATTCCTCATCATGATAGGCGCAGTAGAGCGGGTCGGACCCTGGCCAGGCGCAGCGTACAACCTCTGCCTTCAGGGGCGCCACTGATCGGAGTCGCTATCGGCCATCCGGATGCTCAGGCGATCATGGGGTATATGCCCGTGCGCCAGATCGTCGCCCAGCAATTCGAAGGTCCGTTCCGCATCGGTCCACTCGCCGACCCCGATATCGTCTCGCAGGGAGTCTTGTTGGAAGCTGTAGCTGACGGGCGCGGTGTGGCCGTCGGCGAAGGTGACAACGCCGCTGACCGCCGCGCCGCCGAGCGATAGGCTGTGGATGGACAGTCCGGGATGGTCGGAGAGCTGTTGCAGGGTCGGCCGGTTGGGTGTGGCGTCTTCCAGGACCAGCTCGGCGCGAACGGGCGCGTTCGCCCGATGGTGCGCTGTCAGGTCGCCGCGGACGGTGTCGGCAAGGGCCTTGGCCATCTCGTTGACCTCGGTCTCGCCAAGTTTGTGCGCCCTGGCGGCAAGGGCGGGGCCGACGCGCACCGTAACCTCTGGCGCGGGGGCGGTCGGGGTTTGCGCAAAGCCGGCGCCGGCAATGGCAAGTTCAAGCGCCAAGCCCGCGAGGACCGTGCACGCCATCGAATGGAGGTTGGATCTTGGCACATCAATCTCCAAAGCTTAACCCACCGTCATTAGATGGCCCCTTGGTCTGACGCGGTCAATGTCGGTAGCAGCCAATCGGCAGGCGCCAATTGTGCGGGGCGGCCTTCGACGCTCAACAGCCGCCCGAACGCCCGATCCAGCCGCATCAGCGCGAGCGCTTGGCCGTCGCAGCCCGATAACAGTTCGCCGGCCCGCAGCACCGTTGCATCGGCCCCTTCCGCGCAGAGCACCTCTGCGCCTGGGGCTGGAGTGGGGCCATCGAAGGTGAGCGTGCAGAGCCGTGTCTTGATCTGGCCTCGGCGCTTCATGCGCGACGTGGTCTCCTGACCCACGAAACAGCCTTTTGCGAAGTCCACGCCATTGAGAAGATCAAGGTCGGCTTCCACGGCGTAGGCCTTATCCGACAGGCCGTCGCGCACCAGGTCGGGGACGCCGAGCGAGATTCGATGGGCGTGATAGACCTCAAGGTCAGCCAGATCCGCGGCGTGGGCGAGGGGCGGCGTTTCCCCGATCGCGCGCCAGCCCAGCGCCGCCAAGCGCGGATCGGGGCGCCAACCCGTCCGCGGACTCGCGTCGTCACTGGCGCGCCCGCCTGGAAAGAGGGCGAAGACCGCACCGTCTTTGGCGGCGATCGCGACCTTGGAGCGTAAACGATACATCGACAGCCGCGCGATCAGCGCCTCACGGCCTTCGGCGGCGACATCCAGAACGGCGCCGCCCTCCTCCTGCGCCCAGATGAACATGTCGAACAGCAGTCGGCCCTGAGGCGTCAGGAGCGCGCCATAGGCCATCGCGCCGTCGTCCAGCGTCTCGACGTTTTGCGTGATCAGGCCTTGCAGAAAGCTGCGCCAATCGGGGCCTGAAATCTGGATCAGCCGACGATCGGCGAGAACGGCGAACTTGGTCATGGTCCACATGTGGGCGCAGGGGCCTGCGCGCGCCAGTTGAGTCCACGACGCGGCGGCAAGACTCCACTACCCCCCTCCTGTTTTGGCCCCTATAGGTTCTGGTGCGTAGTAGGCTGTGGCGATGGCGACAAACCGTTTTCCGATTCTGTTCATCACCTCCAGCCGTATCGGCGACGCCGTGCTGTCCTCCGGCTTGCTGCACCGTCTGGCGCAGGAGGTGCCCACCGCCCGTTTCACCATTGTGGCGTCCACGCTCACCGCCCCCTTGTTTCGCGATACGCCTGAGCTGGCGCGCCTGATCACGCTGGAGAAGAAGCCGTTCGCGCTGCACTGGATTGATCTGTGGAAGCAGGTGCAGGGCCGGCGCTGGGGCTTGGTGGTGGATTTGCGCGGCTCAGGCCTCTCCACCTTTCTGCGCGCCCGCCGCCGTGCGGTCCGCCGTGCGCCGCCGCCAGGCCTTGATCCTGTACACAAGGTGATCGAGGCGGCCCGGGTGCTGCAGGTGGAGGACGAGCCGCCCGCGCCCCGGTTGTTCGTCAGCCCAGAGACTCAAAGCGCCGCCGACGAGATCTTGGGCCTCAACGACCCCAAGCTCAGCGGTCCCATCCTGGCCATCGCGCCCGCCGCCAATTGGGCGGGTAAGGCTTGGCCGGCGGAGCGGTTCGCGGTGGTCGCGGCCCAATTGCTCGCGCCCGATGGTCCCTTGCCGAACGGGCGGCTCCTGATGCTGGGGGCCGCGGCCGATCGGGCGACCGCAGAGGCCGTGCGCCGCGGCATCGGGCGGGGGCGCTTGATCGATACCGTGGGCCGCATTGATCTCCTCACCGCCTATGCCTGCCTGCGCCGCGTACGGCTGTTCATCGGCAACGATTCGGGCCTGATGCATTTGGCCGCCGCCGCCGGCGCCCCGACGCTTGGCCTGTTCGGCCCGTCTGACGACCGGCTCTACGCGCCTTGGGGCGAAAATGCGCGCGCACTGCGGGGACCCCGCGATTTCGAAAACTTCAAGAAGATCGATCCCAGCCTAAATCAGGCGGTCTGCCATATGTTCGACCTGCCTGTGCCCTGGGTGGCCAAGGCGGCGCGGACCTTGCTTGATGAGACCGCTCCGCTGTTCGGCCCGGCGGTCCCGCGGCAAGACAAAGACATCGCCGAGGCCGCGTCGGCCGTCGTGGCGCCGGCCGATGCGGCCGTCCCAGCTCAAGTCGCGTCCGAACCCAGTTTCCTGTTCCAAGGCGCGCCAAAGGCGTCGCGCAAAGGCCGCGCAAAGGCGATCAAGCCTGCGCCGACGACCGAGCCCGACCCCGAGCCCGGGCCGCCTGAGACGCAGGCCGATCAGGTCGCAGATGCCGCGAGGGACTAACTCAGCAGCGAGACCGCCCTTGAGATCTGAAACCCAGATCCGATCGCATGGGGCGTCGTAATTTAACTTCCAGGTGCAGCTGGCCCGCAGCGCAAACCGCGGGCCAACCTTCAGAACGCCTCTACTTTCCGATATTGGTCGGCAGGGTGCAGATCAGGCCGACCGCCTTGGCTTGGCCGCAGCTCTGCAGGGCCTTGACCTGATCGGTCGGGGTGAACTCGATCACCCAGCCCGGACCGCCGTCGGCGCACGCCGTCTCGATGAAGTCGTCGCCTGAGGCGGTGCCCAGATCGTGGGCGCCAGAGACCTTGCAGCTCGTCCGCCCATGGGCCGCCAGTCCGGCGGTGAACTTGGCGTAGATCGCCGTCGGGGAGCTCAGCTGGCAGGTCGCCGACTCGCCGAACCGGCCGGGGGCGCGCACGCAGTCGACAAAGGTCGGCTTGACCTTCGTATCGGCCGGGAAGAGGGCGACGGCGCCGTCGGTCCGGTTGGTGCAGGCCAGCTCCACCACCTCGGCCTTAGGACTGGGGGTCGTGCCGATGAAGCGATATTTGGAGACCTCGCAGTCGAAGCCGCCGGACTTTGAGAGCCCGGTATATAGCTTGGCTTCTTCGGTCTCGGCCTTGGTCGAGTCGGTCAGCTTACACCCGCCGGCGATACCCCCTGCGTTGGCGCAGTCGATGGCGACCTTGAACGCCCCCGCCTTGTCCGTCTGGATCATAAAGCCGGCCGCCGCGCCGCAGGCGATCTCGTAGAACGTCTCCCCGGTGGTCGAGGACGAGCCGACATAGCGGACATCGGAGGCGTCGCAAGGCTTACCCGAAGGGGCCGCCATCTTTGCGATCGACGCCACGATCTCGGCCTTGGTGGTCAGCTTGCAGGTGACGTTGGTGGCCCCCATCGCCTCTATGCAGGGGATGACCGACGCCGGCGGCGTCGTGCCGGCCGGGGCCTTGGTCAGGATGAAGCCCGGACCCTGCTCGCAGGCCACTTCATAATAGGCTTCTCCGGCGCTGTTTGCGCCGATGGAGCGCGCATCCTTGAGGGTGCAGGTCGCGCCGGCAGCGGCCAGCAGCGGAACCAGACCTTGCTTGGGATCGGCGTTGCCGGGCAGCCGGCAGGCTAGCGAAGCGTTGCCCTTGGTGCTCAGGCAGTCGTAGGCTTTCGCCGGCGTTGCGGCGTCGGCGCCGCTGATGACGATGTATCCAAAGCTGTCCTTACAGGCCACTTCGTAGACGCTGGATTTGCCTGACTTGCCGAGGAAGGCCGCATCGGTCAGCGTACAGGGCGTGTGGGCGCTTTCCAGGACGGCCGGCGCCTCCTTCATCCCCTGGTCGTGCTGCTCCTTGGTGATCGGCGGCGGCGTCGTGGCGGCGGCCGGCTTCGTCTCTGCTTGTGCGATCATGGGGCTGGCGCCCAAGGCCAGCGCGGCGGCGATGATCGCTACAGCTAGTCGTCTCATCCGGAAGGTCTCCTGGCCCATTAATTCCGGCGGACTTTAAGCCCACTCGATCCTTCAGGGTCAAGCTTCGCCGCGACGAGGTTTTCCGTCTCGAGGGGCGATTACGATCAGGTTTCAGGCGCGAAACGGCGCCTCAACGCCGCGGCCACATCAGCCATCGCCCCGCCCCATTGCGTCATAGCCGGCGGGGTGAACACCCGAGCCTGGGGATACCAGGGATAGATGTCGGTCCCAAGCTTGGGCCAAGCCCCCGGCTGCAGGATGAGCCAAAGCGGGGCTCCGCACGCGCCCACGATATTGGTTGTGGCGTTGGAGGGCCCGATGCTGAGATCAAGCGCGCAGGCCAGGGCCGCCGCCTCGTCCAGTTCCGCCTTGAGGTCGAACGGCGGAGTCCAGATCTCGACGCCCAGGCGCTCGCGAGCCGCCTGTAGTTCGGCCGCGCAGTCGCCGTACTGCATGTTGACGAAGGTCACGCCCGGCGTGGCCAAGGTCTCGGCCCAAAGCTCGAACGGCGAATAGAATCGCTGGCGCTCGGCGTCGTTGACCAAGCTTTTCCACAACAGGCCGACCTTGGGAGCCGGCCCCAGCGCCGACAGTTGTTTGCGCCAATGGGCGACCCGCTCTGGATCCGGCTTCAAGTAGCCGCTGTGGTCGGGAAAGGTCGAAATGTCCCCGCGGTATTGGCGAAGGAGCGATCCGATGGGCGCCCACATGTCCACGTCAGCCTCCTCGTCCACGAACGTGGCGCGCCGGACGTCGTAATGGTTCGCTTTTCCCGTCTCATGGGGGCCGACCAGGGCGCTCGGAAAGCTGCGCTGGAACAGGCTGACGAGGCGTGGCTCGACCGCCAGGATAAGCCGGCCCTCCGGCCCGATGGCGGAGATCAGGTCGGGCAGCGCGTTGGCGAAGGCGATCTCGTCGCCAAGCCCCTGCTCGCCGTACACCATCACCCTCTTGCCGGCCACGTCCGTCCCCGGCGTCCAGAGCGGGCGGCGGGTCGCGAAGAAGATCACCTTGGGATGGAGTACGTCGAAGCGGGTCTCATAGGTGCTCCAGCCCTGCGCCAGATCGCCGACGGACAGCTGCAACAGGGCCTGGGCGAACCGCATCACGACGATCTCATAGGGCGCGTTCGCGTAGACTAAGGCGGCGTCGCAGTCGGCCAGGGCGCCGCGATTGTCGCCGAGGTCGCGCCGGGCGGTGGAGCGGTTGTAGAGCGCCCGGGGGAAGGTCGGATCCAGGCGCACCGCTTCGTCGTAGAAGATCAGCGCCTTCTGCATATCGCCCTGTTCGGTCAGGATGCTGCCTAAGGTGTTCCACAGCATGGGCAGGTGGGGCGCGCGGTTGATCGCGGTGCGAATCACCTCGATGGCTTCGCCGAAGCGCATCTGACTGCGGAGCGCGCAGGCCAGATTGTTGGCGCCGGAGGCGGAGTCAGGACAGCGGGCGACGAAATAGCGGAACAGCTTCTCGCCGATGTCCGGCTTGCCGAGCCGATAGGCCACATGTCCGATCGTATAGGCGAGCTCGTCATTGTCAGGGTCGAGCTTCAGCGCGGCGTCCAGGCACTGCAGCGCCTCCGCCAGATCGCCGCTCTGCTCCCGCGCAACCGCCAACAGCTGCCAGGCGCGCGCGCAACGCTCGTCGATTCGGAGCGCCTGGAGGGCCAGTTCCGTCGCCTCCTGAGTATCGTTGGTCCTTAAGCGGGCCATGGCCGCTTGCAGCAGGGGTGTGGTGACCCGTTGCTTCAGGTCGGACAGGGCGCGATCCAGCTGTCCCAACCCATCCGACGGCGCCAGATCGGCCCCGGCCAGAGGCGCGGTAGGCGACATCGGATCGGCAAGCTGCGGGTCGGGATGGCGCGGCGCGGCCTGCATCGATGTCGGTCTCCTGGAACGCGTTGGGCCAACACTGGCCCCAAAGTGTGAAACAGGACGTTAACCATGAGTCTTTAGCCTCCCTTCAACATCGTCGACCTACTGTCCTCGCCTGGAGTTGGGACTTCAGGGCTGCTCGACGATCCGCTGTTGCAAAGGAGTGGACCGATCATGCCGCTGAAACTGTCGCTGAAGCCCGGCGAGAAGTTTGTGCTGAACGGGGCGGTAGTCCAGAATGGCGACCGACGTGGCGTGCTGATGCTGCAGAACAAGGCGTCAGTCTTAAGGGAAAAAGATATCATGCAGGCGGATCAGGCCAATACGCCTGCCCGTCGCGTCTATTTTCCGGTCATGATGATGTACTTGAGTGAGTTAGAAGCGGCTCAATTGTTTCCGGAATTCACCACGCGACTGAACGAATTCATGAGCGTCATTCGAAATCCGCAGATCCTTGCCGATTGCTTAAGTATCTCCCGTTATGTAGCGACCAAGGATTACTACAAGGCATTGATGTTGTGTCGTAAACTGATTGATTACGAGGACGAGAGGCTGGGGAATGTCGTTTCAGGCGTATCAGCAAGCAGCGCAGCTTAGCGAGTCGCCGCGCCAGACGGAATATCGTCTGTTCGGCCTCGTCACCCGCGCCCTGATGGATGCGGCGGCGAGCGATCGACGGGAGATCGTCAAACGTGTCGAAGCTTTGGATTGGAACCGCCGACTTTGGACCACCCTGGCGGCCGACTGCGGCCAGCCCGAGAATCGTCTGCCCGACCACGTTCGGGCGCAGATCATCTCCTTGAGCCTGTTCGTCGTGCGCCAGAGCACGCTGGTCGCTCGCGGCCAGGCCTCGTTCGACACCCTCATCGAGGTGAACCGCGCCATCATGCAGGGCTTGGCGACGCAGGCGGAAGCCGCCTGACGCTCCGCCCCCGCGATTCGGTGCGAAATACTCTTGCGAAAGAAGTTGGATTCGTAGATTTTCCTGACCGATAAGCCGCTGCTTTGGGTATGTATTTCGTCTTTGCCGGATTTTCCGGCGCGATCATACCCTCGGATAACAAGGCGGCCATTCGTCGGGAAACGCCATGAAGAACAGCGCGCCCTTAAGGCTTCACGTGCCCGAGCCGCCGGGCCGCCCGGGCGATGCAGCGGACTTCAGCCGGTTCGCAATCCCTGAGGCCGGCTCGGCCCCGCGACCAGGGATCGACACCTCAGCCTACGACATGCGCGACATGGCCTATGCGCTGATCCGTGTGCTGGACGGGACGGGCGCCGCAGTCGGCCCCTGGAATCCTCGGCTCGACGCCGCGTCCTTGAAACGCGGTCTGCGGGCTATGATGCTGACGCGCGCCTTCGACGACCGGATGTATCGCGCCCAGCGCCAGGGCAAGACCAGCTTCTACGTCCGATGCACGGGCGAGGAGGCCGTCGCCTGCGCACAGGCCCAGGCCCTGTCGCCCGACGACATGTGCTTCCCAAGCTATCGTCAGCAGGGCCTTCTGATCAGTCGGGGCTATCCGCTGGCGGCCATGATCAACCAGATCTACTCCAACGCGGCCGACCCGCTGAAGGGACGCCAGCTGCCCGTCATGTACTCCAGCAAGGCCACAGGCTTTTTCACGATTTCGGGCAATCTCGGCACTCAGTATCCCCAGGCCGTCGGCTGGGCCATGGCCTCGGCCTATCGTGGCGACGACCGCCTGGCCGCCGCCTGGATCGGCGAGGGGGCGACGGCGGAGGGCGACTTCCATAGCGCCCTGACCTTCGCCAGCGTCTATCGGGCGCCGGTGATCTTGAACATCGTCAATAATCAATGGGCCATATCCTCCTTCCAAGGCGTGGCGGGGGGTGAGCAGACCACATTTGCGGCCCGTGGCGTCGGCTACGGACTTCCGGCGCTCAGGGTCGATGGCAACGACTTCCTGGCGGTGTTCGCGGCGACGCAATGGGCGGTCGAGCGGGCGCGGGCCAATCTTGGCGCCACGGTGATCGAGCTCTTCACCTATCGCGCCGGCCAGCATTCCACCTCCGACGATCCAAGCCGCTATCGTCCCGCGGACGAGGCGGTGCGTTGGCCGTTGGGCGATCCGATCGAGCGGCTAAAGCAGCATCTGATAAGCCTCGGCGAATGGCGGCTGGACGACCACGCCGCGCTAGAGGCGAGCTGTATCGAGGACGTGCGCGCCGCCGCCCGAGAGGCCGAAGCCGTGGGCGCGCTGGGCCAGTCCCGGCCCCCGGTCGAGCAGATGTTCGAAGACGTCTATAAAGAGATGGATTGGCGCCTTTTGCGCCAGCGTGACGAACTGGCCGCGCTCAAGCGATCTGCGGGCGACCCGGCGATCTTGGGCGCTGGGGTCTGACGGCCGTGGCGACGATGAACATGATCCAGGCGCTCAATTCAGCGCTGGATGTGATGCTGACGCGCGATCCCGATGTGCTGATCTTCGGCGAGGACGTCGGCTTCTTCGGCGGGGTGTTCCGGGTGACTGACGGCCTGCAGAAGAAACACGGCCTGACCCGCTGCTTCGACGCGCCGATCGCGGAGGGCGCTATCGTCGGCGCGGCGATCGGCATGGGGGCCTATGGCCTGCGTCCGGTCGTGGAGATCCAGTTCGCCGACTACATCTATCCCGCCTACGATCAGCTGGTTTCCGAAGCGGCCCGACTGCGCTATCGCTCCGGCGGGGATTTCACTGCGCCAATCACCATCCGCTCGCCCTATGGCGGCGGCATCTTCGGCGGCAATACCCATTCCCAGAGCGTGGAGGCCCTGTTCA
>Ga0116226_10006112_pt1 | contig 10789 bp, 9 predicted proteins | sample S1TSphfallax_FD_89692 | JGI IMG/M metagenome (GOLD analysis project Ga0116226, IMG submission 89692) | Host-associated microbial communities from peat moss isolated from Minnesota, USA - S1T2_Fa - Sphagnum fallax MG | ecosystem: Host-associated > Plants > Peat moss > Unclassified | place: USA...
ATATTCTGGCGCGGGCGCAGTCGGTCGGGTGCGAGATTGTGCTGCCGGTGGATGCGGTGACGGCGACGGAGTTCCGCGCCCATGCCCCGACGCGGACGGTGAAGATCAACGAAGTACCGGCCGACGCAATGATCCTGGATGTGGGGCCGGTGACAGTGGCGCAACTCACGGCGCGCCTGGCCGCGCTGCGCACGCTGGTGTGGAACGGTCCGCTGGGCGCGTTCGAAACGCCGCCGTTCGATGCGGCGACGGTGGCGCTGGCGCGTGCGGTGGCCGATGCGACGGACGCGGGGCGGTTGCGGTCGGTGGCCGGCGGGGGGGATACGGTCGCGGCGCTGAAGCATGCGGGGGTGATTGACCGAATCAGCTATGTTTCGACCGCGGGTGGGGCGTTCCTGGAGTGGCTGGAGGGAAAGCTGTTGCCGGGGATACAGGCTTTGCAGGCGCTCGAGGGGGTTATTTTTCCAGCCTAAGAAAAGAAGAAGCAGTTCTTTTTTGAAAAAAAGAACCAAAAAACTTTTACTATTGCGGGTAGCACCTCATTGGCGCGGTTAAACGAGCCGGTTGGGCGCATGACGTAAAAGTTTTTTGGTTCTTTTTTTCAAAAAAGAACTGCTTCCTTCCTTGCCTACTCGGCCGCAAGCTCCGCAACGCTTGGCAGGCGGGCCGATTTGGCGCTGCGCAGCGAATCGTCCGCGCGATGGATGAGGGCGGCGGCGTTTTCGCCGGCGCGCCAGGCGACCAGGCCGACGCTGATCTTTGCCGGAACCGGACCCGACGGTGTTGGGAAAGGCGCCACCGCAACCGCCCGGCACAGGTTTGCAACGATGGCCTGCGCATCGATGTTGGTGACGGCGCGCATGCACACCGCGAAGATGTCGGCGCTGATATGGTAGACGGCATCGCAGCGGCGGACGTTTTCCGCCAGGCGATCACCGACGCCCTGCAGCACCGCATGGCTGGCCGGGTCACCAATTTCCGCGTTCAGCGCAGCGTAGTCGTCGACGCTGACGAAGACGACGCACGGGCCGACACTGCCCGCGCGCGCCTCCGTGCGGGCGATTTCCGCCTCCACGGCGCGGGCGAGCACCGCGCCGTTCGGAATGCCGGTAATGGCGTCGCGCTCGGACAGATACCTGATTTCTTCCTGCCGCCACCTGTCGGTGGTGACTTCACGCTTGATCGCGGCGAAGTGCGCGATGCGGCCTTCGGCGTCGCGCATCGGGACAATCCGCAGATCGGCCCAGTAGGGCGCTCCGTTCTTGGCGAAATTCATCACTGTTTCGGTTACGGTTCGTCCCTCGCTCAAACCGACGCGGATCCGATCCAGGGTTTCGCGGCTGGTGCCGGGTCCTTGCATGAAGCGCGGCGTAAGGCCGATCACCTCACGCGGCTCGTATCCGGTAAGGCGTGTATAGGCGGGATTGACGTAGATGATCGTTGGGCCGGGATTGAGCTCCGGTGTCGTGATGATCACCGCGTCGTTTGCCGATTCGACAACCTGGAAGAACGAGACGGCACCTTGCGCGGGCGCGCTGGCAGGCGCGGCCGCGGCATTTTCACCGTCCAGCCGTGCCAGGAAGGCAGGAATATCGCGCGCCGTCAGCGGCGGCCCAAAGACGCGGCCCTGCGCCTGGGCGCAGCCTTCGGCGACCAGGGTGGCGAGCTGGTCCTTGGTTTCCACGCCCACCGCGCAACTTGTCATCCCCACGCTTGTGCACAGCGCGATGGCGGCTCGAACGACGCTGGCCTCGCCTTGATCCTTGGCGACATTCTTGATGAAGGAGCGGCTTATCTTGATTTTGTCGAAGGTTGTTTCCGGCACATAGCTATGCGCCGCGTAGGCGGGACCGAATCCGTCGATCCCGATCCGCACACCGGTCTGGCGCAAGGCCACGAGGGAGGCCAGCACCGCCGCGCTGTGTTCCATCGCGACCGGTTCCGGCACTTCGAGTTCAAGTCTCGATGAATCGAGGTTCGCCGTTTTCAGGGCCGCCGCCACGATCGCCGGCATCGCTGCGTCGGCAAGCTGGCGCTCCGTCACATTGATCGAAAGTCCGATTTCCTCCGGCCAGGTCGCCGCCTCCATGCAGGCCTGTTCCAGGACGAACTGGCCGATCGCGCCCATCAACCCGATGTCCTCGGCGATCGGCACGAACGCAGAAGGCGGCACCAGGCCGCGTACCGGATGCCGCCAGCGCAACAGCACCTCGAAGCCGGCGACGCGCTGCGTTCGCAAATCCAGTTGTGGTTCGTATTGAACGTCGAAGGCCCGGGTGGCGACCGCCTGTCGCAGGTCCAGTTCCAGCAGGCGTCTGGCTTGCGTCGCCTCATCGGTCTTGGGTCCCGCCAGGTTGTATGCCGGTTCGCGCGCGACCTTGGCGAGGCGTTTGGCCGATCGCCGGCGGAACAACTTGTTCGGCTCCGGTGCTTTCGCGGGAGCGGCGATTTCACCGCTGTAGTACATGTCGATGGGTGTCGTGTCACCTTCCTCGACCACCTTGATCCACGAACCTGGTGAGAATATCGCAAGGAGTCCGAACGCGTGCGCGGCACTCGACCGGCAGACGAGGCGGGTGCGGTTGACGACAGCAACCCTGAGCGCAGGAGAGTGATAATAGTCTATACGGAATGACACCGTGTGCGTGCCGGGTTCGACCGCGTAGGCCCAACGTTCCTTCTGGCGGATCACGCCGCGGAACACACCGTCGATATAAACCCGATACGGCCGAAACCTATCGGCGAAACTGCCTTCCTGACGCTCGACCACGATATGAGACATGCGGGAACCTCCGGCGCAAATATTTCAGCCGCAGGCTTCCAAGTCAATAAAATTTTGGACGTTGCGGTGTCTTTTTTTTGAATATCCCCATATTTATTTGTTTTGGCTGACGGTCGTTGCGAAGTTTACTGATCGGCCGTAAAGTTCCTGAAGCAAACTGCGATCGCCAGTGAAACCGCCATGGTTTATATGTGATCCCGTAACTAACGCCGAGGTAGAAGAATAAAAATTTTTTGGTTTTTTTCAAAAAAGAACTGCTTATTCCTGCTTACTTCCTGAACCCCAAGAACGGCATGGGATCCACCGGCACGCCGCCCCGCCGCAGCTCAACATACAGCGCGGGCCGATCGGCGGATCGTGCCGCATCGTAATCCGGCATTCGCCCGACCGGCTCGCCGGCGCGCACCTGCGTGCCAATTGCCGCATCGAGCCGGTCAAACCCGGCGAGCACAAAATCGTAGCCGCCGCCGCACTCAAGAATAATCAGGCGGCCGTAGCTGCGGAAAGGCCCGGCGAAGCCGATGCGGCCGGTGCAGGGGCTGGCGACGAAAGCGCCGGGCGCGGTGCCGAAGGTGACACCGGTCGCCGGCCCGTCCTCGGCCGGAGCGCCCCAGGCGCGCACGACGCGGCCGGCGACTAGGGTGACGCGGGCGGCGCCGGACAGGCCGGGGCCCGCCGGGCGTGCTCCCGCTGCCGGTTCCTTTACGTGCAGGCCGCGTGCGGCGTCCTGGGCGGCGCGGGCGGCGGCTTGTTGCTGGGCCTGGGTCATGGCGGCGATGGCACCGCGCAGGTCGGCCGCGCGGGCGGCGAGGAGCGAGGCTTGCAGTGCCGCGGCGCCGGACTCCTGGCTCGCGGCGCGGATCGTTTCTTGGGCGGCGGTAATTTGCCGGTCGAGTGCAGCGGCCTGGCCTTGCTGCTGGGCCCGCTGGGCAGCCAGGGTGTTTTGCGCGGCGCTGATGGTCGCTTGCAGCGCCGCCGCCTCGGCCTGGCGGCGGCGGAGTTCGCTGACCTGGCGCGCAAGTTCGGCGGCCAGGCCGTGGGTGATCAGCAGGCCCTCCAGCGCCTGGTCGGGCGGCGCCGGGGCCGCGAGTATCGTTTCGGAGGGGTAGAGAGAGAGGCGAAGTGCCAGCGGCAGCAGCGCGGTGAGGTCGGCACTTAGGCGATTTATTTCGGCTTCCGCGGCGGCGCGCGCAGCACGGGCGGCGGCAAGCTGGCGGGCGGTGTCGTCAACCTGGCTTTCCAGCACGCGCAAGCGGGCGGCCTGGTCGGCGCGCTGCTGGGCGAGCGCATCGGCGCGGGCGGCGGCCTGGGCCTTTGCCTGTGCTGCCTGCTGCGCGGTGACGAGTTGGGCTGCGCGGGCGCGTTCTGTTTGTTGCAGGCGCTGCGCGGGATCGATTCTCTGGGCAGCGGCGGCGAGCAGAAAAACAAGAAAGAGAAGTTCTTCTTTTTTGAAAAAAAGAAGCAAAAAACCTTTGCTCATGAAGAGATCAAGGAACGGCCGGTCATTTCCTGCGGCTGGGGAATATCCATCAGCGAAAGCAAGGTGGGGGCCAGGTCGGCCAGGCGGCCGTCGCGCAACGATATTCCGCCGCCGGCCAGGAATATGGGCACCTTGTTCGTGGTGTGAGCGGTGTGGGGGGCGCCGGTGACAGGGTCGCGCATGAGCTCGCAATTGCCGTGGTCGGCGGTGACGAGCAAGGCGCCGCCCTGGCCGGCGACCGCGTCGGCGATGCGGCCGAGACCGGCATCCACCGTTTCGACGGCGCGAATGGCCGCGGCCAGATCGCCGGTGTGGCCGACCATGTCGGGGTTGGCGAAATTGAGAATAATCAGATCGTAACGGGCACTGTCGATGGCGGCCACGGCGCGATCGGTGAGTTCGATGGCGGACATTTCCGGCTGCAAATCGTAGGTGGCGACCTTCGGCGACGGCACCATGACGCGGTCCTCGCCAGGATATGGCGTTTCGATGCCGCCATTGAGGAAATAGGTGACGTGGGGGTATTTCTCGGTCTCGGCCATGCGAAGCTGGGTGCGGCCGGCGTCGGCCACCACCTGGCCCAGGAGGTTGTCGAGCGAAACCGGGGCGAACAACGCGCCCATCAGCGGGGCGAGCGCGTCGCTGTAGTGCGTCATGCCGGCGGCGGCGGCGAATTTTTTCGGCGCGCGGGTGAAGCCGTCAAAGGCGGGGTCCAGCAAGGCGGCGAGGATTTCGCGGACGCGGTCGGCGCGGAAATTGAAACAGAGAACCACGTCGCCAGCGCTCATGCCGGCGTAGTGGCCGATGACCGTGGGGGGGATGAATTCGTCGGTGATGTGGTCCGCATAAGCGGCCTCGATGGCGGCCTGCGCTGTCGCGGCACGCGGCCCATTTGCGTCGGCCATGGCGTCGTAGGCGCGCTGGACGCGGTCCCAGCGGCGGTCGCGGTCCATCGGGTAATAGCGGCCGGAAATGGTGGCGGGCGTGGCGTTCGGCGGCAGGCCGGCGATGAAATCACGCACGAAATTCAGGCCGCCGTGGGGCGCGGTGTCGCGGCCGTCGGTGAAGATATGGGCGGCAACCGGAACGCCCGCCCCGGTGACGATGCGGGCCAGCGCCAGGCCGTGATCCTGATGCGAATGCACGCCGCCGTCGGACACCAGGCCGAGCAGATGGCAGGTGCCGCCGGTGCGCTGTGCCGCCGCGATCAGGTCGCGCAGGGCGGCCGCCTGCCCGATCGAGCCGTCCTCGATGGCATCGCCGATGCGCACGAGTTCCTGCCGCACGACACGGCCTGCGCCGATGTTGAGATGTCCAACTTCGGAGTTGCCCATCTGTCCCCCGGGCAGGCCGACATCTCGGCCGGACGTGTCCAGAAAGGCGCGGGGTCCAGCCTGCCAGAGGGCATCGAAGCGCGGCTTGCGGGCTAGGGCGACGGCGTTGTCGGCGGTTTCCTCGCGCCAGCCGAAGCCGTCGAGGATCACCAGCATGACCGGGCGGGGCGGCATCGTTTCAGTTTCCAGTAGTCAGTTGTCAGGCGCCCAAGGGCTCTCTGAAAACTGTAAACTGGCAACTGAAAACTGCCTACTGATCGACGTGGATGACGTGGTCGTCGGCGCCGTCGTTCAGGGCCGCGTCGATCACCGCCTGGATGTGGCGGCCGCGGTTGGAGATGTGCCAGGACCGCACGAGCGGGGCGGCCGCGGCCTTCGCCGGAGGCGTATCGGCTTGCATGCCCGGGATATCGGCGATTTCCGCCAGGGCGGCGAGGTCCGGGTGATAGGGGTGGCCGTTGACGCTGACGACGTAGGGATCGGAAAGCGTGGCGACCAGGGGGGTGTTGGTAGTGACGTTCCTTGCCAGGTCGGTGTCCTGGCCGCGCAGCCAGGCGGCGGCGCGGCGGCAATACTGAATGGAGAGCGGCGAGAAACCCTCCTCGCCGGTGCCGGCGCGGTATTTCATCAGCGCACGGCAGGCGTTGCCGCCGCTCGCCGCCCAGGCGCGGGCGAGGTAGGTGACGCCGTAATGGATGTTGGTGGCCGGGTCGAACAGGGCGGCGATGTCGCCGGTGAAGCCGAGCATGCGGGCGGTGGCGGGCATCACCTGCATCATGCCGATTTCGCCGGAACTGCCGATGGAGGTGGGCGTGTATCCGGTCTCGACGATGGCGACGGCGTCGGCCAGGGCGGGGGGGACGCCAAGGCGCTGCGCCTCGGCGCGCACCAGGGGCCAGAATTTTTCGCGGTCGGTGCTGGCGTAGGGCGTGGGGCCGGCAAGTGCGTTGATGACCGGCGCCGGCAGATCCAGCATCGGTAAGGCGGCAGCCTGGGTCGTGTAGAGCAATGTGGCGGCTAAAAAAAGACGCATGAACGGCTCAAGAAAAGGTATCAGCCCCTGTAGGCGGAATGGGCGGCGCGATGCAACGAAAAGCGTTCGCGGTCGTGCGGTTTTGCATAGCGATCGCCGCCGCCATAATGGTACGCTTGACGACCTGGCCAGCGCGCCAGCGAAGGTTGGACCCGATGCCTGACGATAACATTTTAGCCGCCATCGCGGCACTTGAGACCCGCATTGACACCGCCGTCGCCGGAACGCGCGCGGCCTTGGAGGCTCGTATCGATGGCCTCAATGCCAGCCTTTCCGGCCGGATGGACCGGATCGATGACGCCGCAACATCGTTCCGGGTCGCCGTCATGGAGCGATTTGATCGCATGGAGACGCGCTTCACCGAGATCCGCGACGACATCACCGTAACCATGGGGCGCTCGGACAAGGCGCACGAAGCGGCGGATCATACCCGTGAGGAACTCCGTTCCCTTTCGAAGGAAGTGGCGATCCTGACGAACAAACAGCGGATGCTGGAATCCAAGGTGTTCGACCTCACCCGGCCGTCCGGCGACATCTGAGCGCCGGACTCTAAGCCAGGGACCGGGAGGTTTTGGCAGGCGCGCGCGGCACCGCTATAAAGGCGCTGTCACAAACCGGACCGTATTTCATGACCACGAATGCTGCCCTGCTCGCCCGCCGGAACGCAGCGGTGCCGCGCGCCCTCGGCCATGCCACCAACGCCTACGCGCAGCGCGCCCTGAACAGCGAGGTGTGGGATGTGGAGGGTAACCGCTACGTCGATTTCGCCGGCGGCATCGCCGTGCTCAACACCGGCCATTGCCATCCGCGGGTGATGGCGGCGGCGCGCGAACAGATGGAGCGTTTCACCCACACCTGCGTGCAGGTTCTGGCCTATGAGCCCTACGTGGAACTGGCCGAGCGGCTGAATGCGCTGGCGCCGTTTTCGGGACCGGCGCGGACGATCTTTTTCACCACCGGCGCCGAGGCGGTGGAAAACGCCGTGAAGATCGCGCGGGTGGCGACCGGGCGCGGCGGGATCATTGCGTTTTCCGGCGCCTTTCACGGCCGCACCATCATGACCAGCGCGCTGACCGGCAAGACGCTGCCCTACAAGCGCGGCTTCGGGCCGTTTCCACCGGAAATCTACCATGTGCCGTTCCCGATCGAGCATCACGGCATCACCGTCGCCGACAGTTTCCGGGCACTGGAATATCTGTTCCGAAGCGATATCGAACCCAGCCGGATCGCGGCCATCATGATCGAGCCGATCCAGGGCGAAGGCGGGTTTTACGAAGCGCCGGTGGAATTGCTGCAAGGCTTGCGCAAGATTTGCGACGATCACGGCATATTGCTGGTTAGCGACGAAGTTCAGGCGGGGTTCGGGCGCACCGGCAGGATGTTCGGCATCGAGCATAGTGGCGTGGAGCCGGACCTGATTACGGTAGCCAAATCGCTGGCCGGCGGATTTCCGCTGTCGGGCGTGATCGGGCGCGAGGGGGTAATGCAGGCCGCCGAATTGGGCGGCCTCGGCGGCACCTACGCGGGCAGCCCGATTGCATGTGCGGCCGCACTCGCGGTGCTGGACGTGATCGAGGACGAAAAGCTGCTGGCGCGGGCGAACGTGATCGGCGCGCGCATCAAGCAGCGCCTGGTGGCGATATCCCAGCGCAACGACACCCTGCCGATCGGCGCCATCCGTGGCCCGGGGGCGATGATAGGTTTCGAAATATTCAAGGGCCGCGGCGGCACCGAGCCGGACGCGGATGCCACACGGCGCGTCACGGTGCGGGCGTTGCAGGAGGGGCTTATCCTGCTCTCCTGCGGGGTGTTTTCGAACGTGATCCGAATCCTGGTGCCGCTGACGGTGCAGGACGAGGTGCTGGAAGAGGGGCTCGGCAAACTGGAACGGGCGCTGGCGGCGTGATGGACGAGAATGCGAGCGAAACCTTGCCGGACCGGCTTTCGAACAATCCGAAGAGCCCGTTCTACAACGCCGACCTGCTGGCCCGAGGGGTAGGGGTGCGCTTCAAGGGCGTAGAGCGCAACAACGTGGAGGAATATTGCGTCAGCGAGGGCTGGGTACGGGTCGCAGTGGGCAACACGCGCGACCGGTTCGGGCAACCGCTGACGTTGCGGCTGACGGGAGCCGTTGAGGTTTATATTCGGGGGGACGGTGAGGAAGGTAAGTAAAAAAACTTTTACTATGTTGGTTGACGCGGCCAGCACGATTGCCGTGACCACTAGCCTTTGTTTTTGTGGGCCGATTCAGCCAACGTTCTGGTAGTGAGCGTTGCGATCGGACCCCTGGAGCGGCCGGTCGGGCGCCGATGGGTTTCCAGTCGGGCTGAAGCCGCTCTGGCCGGTGAGTTTGTTAATCCTGCCTGGGTAGAATAGTCAGGCTCGTTACCCGAAACCCGGTGACCTTATGCGCGTCGGCGTCCTGCTATCCTCGCATGCCCTGTCCGAAGCGCAGCGATGGCAGCTGGTCTCGTCGCTCTACGACCAGGTCCGTTCACTCATTGAAGGCAGCGTGGCCCTGTGCGCGACGCTTGCCGTTTGCGCCTTTTACACCGGCTGGTGGGGCTTTTGGGCGCAGGCTTGTGTGACCGTGGCGATGACGATCGTGCGGGTGTATCACTGGCGTGGCTTTGTCCGGGCCCCCCGCACGGGTCATCTGGCCCGATCGCCGGAAGCATGGGCGCTCGACTACACAATCGGGATTTGCGCCATGGCCGCGCTGTGGGCCGCGGTGGTGGCGAGCGCTACCTTCCGGTTTCAGGACATGCAGTTGCTCGGGTTCGTTTTGCTCGTGCAAAACGCCTGGCTGGCTGGCGCCGGCGTACGCAATGCCGCCTCCCCATCGGCGATTCTGGGCCAGACGCTCGTCACCGTGGTGCCGGCTTTCATCTGCGCGTTCTTCAGCACCGGCATCCTGATGCGGATCCTGTCGCCGGGCTTCCTTGTGTTCATACTGATATCACTCAAGATCGCGCGCTCCTACGGCGACCAATTGCTGTCGGTAATGGAATCCGAGCAGCGTCTGGCGGCGGCGAATGAACAATTGCTGAAGCTGTCATGCACTGACGGTCTGACCGGCATCGCCAACCGGCGCGCGTTCGATGAGCGGCTTGCGGCGGACTGGGCGTTCGCGGTGCGCGAGGCACTCGATATTTCGGTGGTGATCGTGGATGTCGATTACTTCAAACTTTACAACGACCATTATGGCCATCTGGCCGGTGACGATTGTCTGCGTGCCATCGCCGGCCATGTCGCCGGCACCGTGATGCGGGCGTCCGATCTCGCGGCGCGGTATGGCGGGGAAGAATTCGTGGTGCTGTTGCCGGGCAACGGCGATCAGGGGGCGGCGGAGGTGGCGGAACGCCTGCGCGTCGCTGTATGGGACGCCGATTTGGCGCACAACGCGAGCCACTTTGGCCGGGTGACGATCAGCGTCGGCGTCGCGACACTGGCGCCGGGATTGGACCACGTGCCCGCGACCCTGATGACCCTCGCCGACCAGGCACTCTACAACGCCAAACAGGCCGGGCGGAACCAGGTGTGCGTGGCGCCGCCGGTGCTGGCAATGCGAAGCGGCGCGGTGATGGTTTCGGTGCAGAAGTAAGGAAGCAGTTCTTTGTTGAAAAGAAGAACCAAATAACCTTTATCTCTTCTGTGCTATTTGCAGATCGCGTGCGCGATGCTGCTGCTGGAGAGGTTTACGACGCAGCCATAGCCGGGGCCCGAGAATGTTGTGCCGGCTTTCCCGGGGATGTAGGCAACGTCGTCCCTTCCCATGCCGCCGCCGTTGCAGAAAGCGATCGCCTGGGCGGCCGACGAGAGATTGCATTGCAATGCGCGTTTGTCCTTGACCCAGATCGACTTCCTGATGCCGACGCCGCCGGCAAATACTTGTGCACACAGGCCGCCGGGACCCAGTTGCATGAGACTTGCTCCGCGGACGTAGGCTTAATCGGAGCCAGGCATTCTGCCGGACTGGCAATAGGTAAGCGCCTGGGCGCGCGTTGTGAGCTCAACTTCCTTGGTCGCAGCCGAGGCAGGAATGGCGATGCCTAGCGCGGCTTCATCCTGACTGGAAAATCATCGGCATCCGACGGGCCGCTCCAGCCAGTTGTTTGCAGAGCATTTGTATCAGCCTCAAACCGCCGGCTCATGAAGGC
>Ga0116226_10006113_pt1 | contig 10789 bp, 9 predicted proteins | sample S1TSphfallax_FD_89692 | JGI IMG/M metagenome (GOLD analysis project Ga0116226, IMG submission 89692) | Host-associated microbial communities from peat moss isolated from Minnesota, USA - S1T2_Fa - Sphagnum fallax MG | ecosystem: Host-associated > Plants > Peat moss > Unclassified | place: USA...
AAGCCATGACCGCCCCGCCGCCCGCCGACCGCACCGCCCTTTTCGCCTTCCTCGACGCCCACGGCATAGCTCACACAACCCTTGATCATGCGCCGGTGTTCACCGTGGAGGAGGGCGCGGAGATCAAGGCGGCCCTGCCGGGCGGCCACACCAAGAACCTGTTCCTGAAGGACGCCAAGGGCCAGCTCTGGCTGATCTGCGCGCTGGGCGACACGCGGGTGGACCTGAAGCGGACGGCGCCCGCGATTGGGGCGGCCAAGCTATCGTTCGGATCGCCGGAGCGATTGTTCGAGGCGCTAGGCGTGCGGCCGGGGTCGGTCACGATGTTCGCCCTGATGAACGATGGGGCGAGCCAGGTGCGGCTCGTGCTCGATCAGGCGCTGCTGGATCACGCGCAGGTCAATTTTCATCCGCTCGCCAACGACGCCACGACCACCATCTCCCGCGACGGGCTTTTGAGCTTCTTGAAGGCGCTGGGCCGGACGTTCCAAGTCGTGGATTTCGCCCGTCTAGCGGCGGAGGCGGGGTGAGCGGGCCGGATCGGCTTGAGATCGACGCCAAAAGATTGCAGTGATGCGCAAGCCAAACCATCTATTTGGCGGATGATCGATGTGCGCGATGCGATACCTGCGCCGCGATCCGGACGCGGCGGCGACCACGTGAACGAGGATTGAGGCGAGGATGCTTGGAAACCGTACCTTCGGCAGCGCGGGCGCAAAGCTGACTATTCCCGGCGCAAAGCCTGCGACGACGACGCCCCCCGCCGCGGCGGCCGGCGGCCTTGGCGCCCCCGATAAAGCCCACATCAAAGACGCCACCGACGCCAGCTTCATGGCCGACGTGATCGAGGCGTCGCGCACCCAGCCGGTGATCGTGGATTTCTGGGCTCCCTGGTGCGGCCCCTGTCGTCAGCTAACCCCGGCTCTGGAGAAGGCCGTCAACGCCGCCAAGGGCGCCGTCAAGCTGGTCAAGGTCAATATCGACGAGAACCCCCGCATCGCCGGCCAGCTTCGCGTGCAGTCGATCCCAACCGTCTACGCCTTCCAAAACGGCCAGCCGATCGATGGCTTTCAGGGCGCGCTGCCGGAGAGCCAGGTCAAGGCCTTCATCGAGCGGCTGAGCGGTCCGGCTGAGCCCGACGATATCGAAACCCTGCTCGACATGGCCAAAGAGTCGCTGGAGCTGGGCGATCTCGGCGGCGCCGCCCAGGCCTATGCCGCAGCGCTCCAGGCTGAGCCTGAGAATGTGAAGGCCATCGCCGGCCTCGCGCGCTGCTACCTCGCCGGAGGCGAGACGGAGCGGGCGGCTGAGCTCGCCGCCATGGCCCCGGCCGACGCCAAGGACGCCGACCTCGCCAGCGTACGCGCCGCCCTGGCGCTCGCCGCAGAAGGGGCGGCGGAGACCGCGCCGTTCGAGCGCCGGCTGGCCGCCGATCCCAACGACCACGAGGCCCGCTTTGAGCTGGCTAAGGCCTTGGCCGCCGCGGGCAAGCTGGACGCCGCCGCCGACCATCTCCTGACCGTGATCGAAAAGGATCGGACCTGGAACGATGAGGCGGCGCGCAAACAGCTCCTCACCGTGTTCGAGGCGGCCGGCCCCGTCTCCGAGGTCACCAAAACCGGGCGGCGGCGCCTTTCCTCCATCCTATTTTCCTGAGGGCCTGACGATGGCGGCCTATATGAAGGCCAGCGACCTGCCCCAGGTCATCCCGCTGTTTCCGCTGGATGGGGCGTTGTTGCTGCCGCGCGGCCTGATGCCGCTCAACATTTTCGAGCCGCGCTATCTGAACATGATCGACGACGCCATGAGCGGCGAACGAATCATCGGCATGGTGCAGACCCGCGCCGGCGGCGAGCGCGCCCGCCCCGCCCTGGCGGCGGTAGGCTGCGCCGGGCGGATCACCAGCTATGCCGAGACCAGCGACGGTCGCTATCTGATCACCCTGACCGGCGTCTGCCGCTTTCGGCTGATGGACGAGCTGCCCACCCACAGTCCCTATCGCCAGGTGCGGGCGGGTTTTGGAGAGTTCGAGGCGGACTTGCACCCCTCGCCGGAGCTGTCGGCGGCGGATCGCGATCATCTGCTGGAGGGGCTTGCGGCCTTTCTCAGCGGGCGGGGGCTCGAGATCGACTGGGATCAGGCGCGCGAGGCTCCGTTGGAGGCGCTCGTCAACAGCCTGTCGATGGCCCTGCCGTTCGAGGCGGCGGAGAAACAGGCCCTGCTTGAGGCGGCGACGCTCGGCGAGCGTCACGGCGCACTGGTCACCTTGCTACACATCGGGGCGGCTTCAACGGGCGGCGACGACGCGCCCAATCCCTCCATTCAATAAGGGCCCTGATCGCTCATGCCCCCTCCCCCTTCCGATCTGCGTGGCGCCGATATGCGGAGTTCCGAGCCGCCGGGCGAGATCGATCCTCGCCTGCTCGAAGTGCTGGTCTGCCCGCTGACCCACACGGCCCTCGACTACGACCGCGCCGCCGGCGAACTGATCAGCCGCGCCGCCCGGCTCGCCTATCCGATCCGCAGCGGCGTGCCGGTCATGCTGCCCGAAGAAGCGCGCGCGCTGGACGGGCCGGACGTTTGAGTCGCCGGAGCTTGAGCGGCCAGAGGGCGAAAATGTCGCAGCTGTGCTGGGCCAAGCGGATTGTTCGTGTATAAGGTCTGAGAGGGGCCGAGAGGACGTGATGTCGCGGTCATTTTCGATCCGCGCAGCCTCCCGACACGCAACCTTAGGGTCGCGGCGACCCGCTGAAGGAACGGCTAATGACCTTCGACGACTTCATTCAAGACGGCTTGAGCAGGGTGAACAAACTGTTCGACAAGCTGGCGCAGACCGGACCAAACGCGGTCAAGACACGCGAGCGCCTGTTTCTGGACTTGAAGGCGGAGCTAAGCGATCTCGGACGGTTTGAACGAAATCATCTTATCCCCGCGCTTGGCGAGCAAAAGAAGAACCGGCCCCTGATCAAGGCGCTGGAAAAGGACGCCGAAAAGGTAGCGACCCTGTTGGTCGAGTTAGAGGCGGCGCCGAGGGCGGGCGACGACTTCCTAGAGCTGCTTAAAGGCCTGCAGCGCGCCTTCCAAGCGCACGTGAGAGATGAACGCCAGGAGCTGATTCCCGCCGTTTTGGACGCACTTCATCGGGCGCAAAAGGCGGAGCAGGAGGCCGCAGAGCGCGCGTTGGTGCAGGCCGAGGCGGAGCTGGAGGCGGCGGAGTTAAAGGCGGCCGAACGCAAGGCGGAGGAACTTCAGGCGGCGCAGGCGAAGGCTGAGGCCGAAGTTAAGGTGGCGGCGGAGGCCTCTGCCCACATCGAGGCGGCCACACTCGTCGATGTCGAGGCGACAGACGCGCCCGTTCCCGCGCCGCCGACACCGGAACCGGTGACCATGGAGGCGACCAAGGCGATCGAGCTGCCGCCGGAAACGCAAGAGCCGCCGCGGCTTCCAATCCCCGCCCCGTTAGCGGCGATCACCATCCTGCACACGCTGGCCGGGCCGCTGAAGCCGCCTGCGTCCCTCGCCATCGATGCGCCCATACCTGTCGCCCTGGCCCTGCCGACGCCGGCGTTCGGCGTTCAAGCTTGGGCGAACCTGATGCAGGAAGCGGCCGCGGGAGCCTTGATGGGCTATCGACTCATGCTGGCCTATTCCAACAACACCGGTTTCGCCGCCTTGCAAACCCGCCTGATGAAGGAGCAGATCGAGCTGATGACCAAGAGCGGCTACAAGCTGATCGAAGCCGCCCAGCGCCTGAGCAAGACCGCCAGCCCAGGCTGAGATAAGCGCTACGTCAATCCAGCTTCTGCGCTGGCCGGCCGTGGAGGACCAAACCTCTAGGCAAGAAGCCGCGCTCCCTGCCCGTATGGCGCCACCCGTTCGACAGCTTCTTTATCGAAAGAAACGAAGGTTTGGCCGCCTCGCCAACGGCTGTCATAAGCCATAACGCCGTCTGCAAAGTCGCCGCCGGTTTCGAGGATAGCAAGCCCTGCCTCAACAACGGGCCGGTTCATCGCGACATTTCCGCATCAAGCAAATCGCGGATGGTCGCCGCGATATCGTCTTTCGACAGTTTAGCGCCGTTTTTTGGTTAGCGCCGTTTTTTGGTCTATTTGCCCTGCGAGACCGGGGTTTTTGCGACGGTTCTGCACCATGAGAACTTTTAGAGTTCGCAGGCGCTGAGCTGCGGCCGCGACGCCTGCACTACAGTTGCAATGACGAACTTATGTTGGCCGCCTAGAATTGCCGTGGCTTGACCTTTGCAGCTTGCACGCGTATATCCTCTCTTGCGTGATCTAAATTTTGCGCACCGGCGCTCCAGCCGCGTGAGGGATGATAGGATTTTTTTCCTTCATCTTGCCTGTCGAGCGCCTTGAATAAGACCGCATAGATCGCCCAGGCAACGCGGGGCGCTCCCTAGAAAAAGTTTTGCCTGGATTGGCGCGACCGATGCGTTCGGCCGCCGCCTCGCGACCTGACGTGAAAGCTCCCATGACCACATTTACCGATCTCGGCCTCTGCCCGCCTTTGCTAAAGGCGCTGGCGAGCGAAGGCTACGAAACGCCCACCCCCATCCAGGCCCAGGCGATCCCGGGCGTGATGGCTGGGCGCGATCTTCTGGGCATCGCCCAGACCGGCACTGGCAAGACCGCCGCCTTCGCGCTGCCCATCCTGCATCGCCTCGCCGCCGACCGTAAGCCTGCGCCCAAGCGCGGCGCCCGCGTGCTGGTGCTGTCGCCGACGCGGGAGTTGGCGACCCAGATCGCCGAAAGCTTCAAGACCTATGGCAAGCATCTCGGCTTCACCACCACTGTGGTGTTCGGCGGCGCCAAGTACGGCCCCCAGATCAAGGCGCTGGCTGCAGGCGTCGATGTGCTGGTGGCCACGCCCGGTCGCCTGATCGATCACCTCGGCGAAAAGACCTGCCAGCTCGGTGAGACGGAAATCCTGGTGCTGGACGAAGCTGACCAGATGCTGGACCTGGGGTTCCTGCAGCCGATCCGCCGCATCGTCAGCCACCTGCCCAAGGTGCGCCAGAACCTGTTCTTCTCCGCCACCATGCCGACCGAGATCGGCAAGCTGGCCGGCGAACTCTTGAAGGAGCCCTTGAAGGTCAGCGTCGCCCCGACCTCCACCACGGCGGAGCGGGTCGATCAGCGGATTATCTTCGTGGAAGCCGACTATAAGCGCGAACTGCTGGCGGAGTTGTTCGCCGATGCGGCGCTGGCCCGCACCATCGTCTTCACCCGCACCAAGCGCGGCGCCGATCGCGTGGCCAAGCACCTGGAGGGCGCGGGCGTCACGGCCGCCTCCATCCACGGCGACAAGAGCCAGAGCCAGCGGGAACGCGCGCTCGCCGCTTTCAAGGCCGGCGCCTGCCGCGCTTTGGTGGCTACCGATATCGCCGCGCGGGGGATCGACATCGACAGCGTCACCCACGTGATCAATTTCGAATTGCCCTACGTGCCCGAGGCCTATGTCCACCGCATCGGCCGTACCGCGCGCGCCGGGGCGTCGGGCCAGGCTATAAGCCTGTGCGCCGACGACGAGCGGCCACTGGTGCGCGATATCCAGCGCGTCACCCGCCAGACCATCCCGGCGGAAGATCGCCGGCGCGATCCGGCGCTCCGCGTGATGGCCAAGGCCACCGCTGAAATGTCGGCTGCACGCGGCGAGACAGCCAACCGTCGCGACGAACCCCGCCGCGACGACTCCCGGGGCGGCGGTCGCGGACGCCCTGGCGGCGCCGGTCAAGGCGCAGGCCGCAGCCACGGCGGCGGTCAGGCTTCAAGCCACGCCCACGGCCGAGGCGGACAGCCTCGCCGCGACGGTCCGGCGCCCCAAGGCCAAGGCCAAGGCCGGGGTCAGGGCGGCGGCGGGCGCGGTCCGGCCAAACCGGCTGGCGCGGCCCATAACCGATCCGATTCGGGCCGGTCCGAACGCTGGCACCCTATGGATAGCTGAACCGGCCAGCGACCCCTTTCATTGTCAGCCGCTCCTGTTCCGAACCGCTGATCAGCCCGTGTTTGTCCGGGCTGACATCGCCCCGCCTCAATTGGGGATGACCTCTGGTTTCCTGGCAACGGGAGTCGGTCGCGTGCGGATGGGTCGGGCATTGGGTCTTGCAGTCATAGGCATGGCGTTGGCGGTGGCTGCGAGCGGCAGCGCCTTCGCCGTCGATCCGGCTGTCGTCGCCACAGCGCCCAGTGGCGCCGGCGCGCCCGCCCTCGCGTCAACGCCGAAAAGCAGTGCGCCTCCGGCCAATGACCCGACCGGATCGCAGATCGCCGCCTGGACGGCGTCGGACGACGACGGCTCGGGTCTCGCCTCCGATGCGCCGCCCCCTCGCGCGATCCATGGCGAGGTAGGGGCGGGCGTGGGGTCCGGCGGCTATCGCAACGTCTACGGCGTGGCCGATATTCCGGTCGGCCAGAGCAGCGACCTCGTCGTCGCCGCGTCCAACACCAGCGGCCAAATCAGGGGCGGCCGATATGGCGGCAGCTATGGCTACGGCGGCGGTGCGCTGGCCCTCGGCTTCTATTCCAATGGCGCGCCCGTCGGGTCCCCTGGCTGCGAACGTCAACCCTGGGGACCCACGTCGGCGTCGCCCGATGCAGGAGGTTGCGGGGGCGCATTCGCGCCTTGACAGCGTAATCCTTCCCTCATCTTCAGGATGAAGATATCGTCTTCTAGGTGGATCGATTCCCCGCGTCGCGAATTATCGCACACTGGGTCGATGCGGATGGTGACCTTCCGGTGAAAGTCATGCTTGTGGAAGACGAGCCGTTTATTGCGCTCGATCTGGAAACCATCATCGCCTCCCTCGGCCACGACGTGGTGGGCGTGGCCGATTGCCTGACCGGCGCCTTGGTTTTAGCCGAGGCCTCCAAGGCTGAAGCGGCCTTTATCGACATCAATCTGCGGGACGGCTTTACGGGACTGGACGTGGCCTGCGCCTTGCGAGACCGGTTCGGAATCCGCTTCGGCTTTGTCACGGGCAACCCCGAGCAATTGCCGACCGATCGCTGCGGCGCTCTGGGCGTGATCGAAAAACCGTTCAGCGATGCGGATATAACCCGTCTTCTAGCGCGTCTTTCGGAACCCATACTGTAGGGGCCTATGGGTGCAGATCGCCCTACGTATGCCAAGCCGCCTCTGACGCGTCGGTCGCCCCATCCGCGGCTTTGATGGGCGCCTTCAGGGACCAGATCAGCCCACGCTCTTCGAATGTCAGCACGGCGACGCCGCCAAGGGCGCGGGGCGTCAGTGACTGTAGGATCGTAGAACCAAAGCCCAATCGGCCAGGCGCCGGGATAGGGCCTTCACAATCTTCCCGCCACTCAAGCTCGAAGGTGGGTGCGTCGCCGTCATACACGCGCCAGTGGACCCAGACCTGACCAGAGGGTGCGGCCAGGGCGCCGTATTTGACGGCGTTCGAGCCGAGTTCGTGCAGCGCCATCCCGATATAGTGGGTCGCTTCAGGCGGCAGCCGAAGAGGCGGCCCGTCGATCTGGATCCGCCCAGGATAGGTCGCCAGCTGATGGGCCAATTGGCCATGGAGAACATCGGAAAGATCGGCGCCGCCCCATTTCTGGTTGGCCAGGACGTCATGCGCATTGGCGAGCGCGGTCAGACGCTCCTCCATCCGGATCGCGAAGCCGTGGGGCAGGTCAAAGCCCCGCGCGGTTTGGCGCATAAGGCTGAGCACGATCGTCAGCAGGTTCTTCGACCGATGGTTCAGCTCCCGCATCAGGACGCGCAGATGGTTTTCCTGCTGTTTCATCGCCGTGATGTCGGTTGCGGTGGCGACAAGGCCTGAGCGGCCGTCCCGTAGGGTGATCGGCTCGACCCGCAGGTCGAACCAGACAGAGCGGCCAGCGATCTCAACCGGCACTTCCACCCGCCGCGCGGCGCCGGCCGCCAAGGCCTCCAGCTTCACAGCGCGCACCGCTGGAGCCGCCATCAAGTCTATGATCTCGCCTTCGGCGCGCCCGACCATATCCTCCGGCTCCAGGCCCCGGGGAGGATTATAGGCCCAGGTGTAGACGAAGTCGGCGTCCTGTTCGAAAACGGTGATCGGCGATCCGCGCAACGCCGCCTCAAACCGCCGATTGGTTTCGAGGAGGTCGGATTCGGTCTGGGCCACCCGGTCGGCCAGCTTGGCGCGGACCGCCGACAGCGCCTCCAAAGTGTCGCGGTGAGACTGGACTTCCGCCTCCAGCACCCGGGGCGAGGGTATGCGCAACAGCTGCGGCACCAGAAAGGGCAAGACAATCGCCGTGCCCACAGACGCAAGCGCGGTGATCGCTTTCAACACGCCCTCCGCGCCATACATCGGGAACCAGAGCACAACGATGCTGGCCACGTGGGTGAGACCGCAAGCGGTTATGAACAGGCCGAACAGGACGGCCAGGGCCTGATGCTGCCGATCCAGATCCTTACGCTTGCGGACAAACACGGCCAAGGTGACCGGAATGGCGAAATAGGCCAGCGCGATCGCTGCGTCCGACACGACATGCAGGGCGAGCAGGCCCGGCTGCCAGAGGAGGCACATGCCATGGGGCATGTAATCCCCCGGGTTCAGCAACCACTTGAGCAAGACACACTCCTGGCGACCATCAAGAACGTCGAATCACATCTGTCACGACGCAGATAGGCCCTGGTAGCCGAGAGCTTATAGCCCAAAGCCTCGTCGGAGTTTGATGGGCGTTTTGGCGCGGGGTGCGAAGAGTTGATGCTGCGCCAGGCTTTGCAGCCCAGAACGACGCCTCGCCGCTTGTGGGCCTAACCGCGCTGATCTAAGGACAAGCTAGATCGATAAGGCCCACGGCCTCAAAGGCCGCCTTCACGGTCCGCCTTCCTTACAGCGACCCCTTGACCCTATCCGCCCTCCTCCCCGCGCAAGGACGGACCTGACTTTATGCTGCAGATTGAAAACCTGGTGTTCAACGCCTGGGGCCGGCGCTTCTTCGACCAGGCCAGCGTCTCCTTTCCGCCCAACGCCAAGATCGGGTTGGTGGGCCGCAACGGCGTGGGCAAGTCCACCCTGTTCAAGCTGATCCTGGGCGAGCTTCAGCCCGACGGCGGGACGATCGAGTACCCGAAAACCGCGCGCATCGCGTCTGTGGCCCAGGAACACCCCGCCACGCCGGTCAGCCTGATCGACACCATCCTGGCGGCCGATGTTGAGCGCAGCGCGCTGTACGCCGAACTCGAAACCGCCGAGCCGGAGCGGATGGGCGAGATCTGGGGCCGTCTGATCGAGATCGACGCCGATCGTGCGCCCGCCCGCGCCGCTGAAATCTTGAGCGGGCTTGGCTTCTCCACCTCCGATCTGGATCGGGCCATGTCGGAATTCTCCGGCGGCTGGCGGATGCGTGTGGCGCTGGCCGCAGCCCTCTTCGCCGAGCCGGACCTACTGCTGCTCGACGAGCCGACCAACTACCTCGACCTTGAGGGGGCCCTGTGGCTCGAAGCGCGCCTGAAGAAATACCCTTACAGCGCGCTCATCATCAGCCACGACCGGGAGCTGCTCAACAACTCGATCGATTTTGTTCTGCATGTCCAAAGCGGCAAGCTTGAACTTTATACCGGCGGCTATGACGACTTCGAACGGCGGCTGGCGGAGAAGACCAGACTTCAGGCTGCGACGCGCCTGAAGCAGGGGGCCGAGCGCGCGCACCTGCAGAGCTTCATCGACCGGTTCAAGGCTAAGGCCAGCAAGGCCGCCCAGGCTCAGTCGCGGGTGAAGCGGCTGGCCAAGCTGGCCCCGATCGCGGAGCTGGCGTCCGACCGGGTCGCGCCCTTCACCCTGCCCTCCCCCGCCCGTCCCCTGGCGCCGCCGTTGATGAAGCTGGATGAGGCTTCGGTCGGCTATGGCGGCGAGGCGATCCTGCGGGAGCTGAACCTGCGACTGGATGTCGACGACCGGATCGGGCTTTTGGGCGTCAACGGCGCGGGCAAATCGACCTTCGCCAAGATGGCCGCCGGCGCCCTGCCGATCATGGGCGGCCATATGCATCGGGAGCGGCGCATCCAGGTCGGCTGGTTCCACCAACACCAGATCGAAGCTCTGGATCCGAGCGACACGCCGTTGGAAATCATCCGCCGCGAGATGAAGGAGGCCAGCGAAAGCAGCCGCCGCTCGCGCCTGGCTCAGTTCGGCCTCGGCTTCGACAAGCAGGAGACGACGGTCGCTAACCTGTCCGGCGGCGAGCGGGCGCGCCTGCTTCTGAACCTGGTGGCCATGAACGCGCCCCACCTGCTGATCCTGGACGAACCGACCAACCACCTGGACATCGATAGCCGGCGGGCCCTGCTCGACGCCCTGAACGACTATGAGGGCGCGGTGATCCTGATCACCCACGACCGCTCGCTGATGGAGTTGGTGGCCGACCGGCTGTGGCTGGCGGCGGATGGCCATGTAAAGCCCTTCGATGGCGACATGGACGACTACGCCAAGTTCGTGCTGGACCGCGCCCGCCAAGGCGCCCGCCCCACCCAGCTCGCGACGGGCAAGAAGGCCAAGCGGGCTAAGGCTTCGGCTTAATTCGGCGGCGATCGTCGCGCAGGGCGCCTAAATAGAACGGATGAAGCAAGCCGCGCCCTTCTGGGAAACCAAACGCCTGGATCAAATGACCAAGGACGAGTGGGAAAGCCTGTGCGACCGCTGTGGGCGCTGCTGCCTGATCCGCTTTGAGGACGAAGACACCGGCGAGGTGATCCCGACCCGCGTCTCCTGCCGGCTGTTCGATCCCGACACCTGCGCCTGCTCCAACTACGCCCGCCGCAA
>Ga0116226_10006114_pt1 | contig 10788 bp, 7 predicted proteins | sample S1TSphfallax_FD_89692 | JGI IMG/M metagenome (GOLD analysis project Ga0116226, IMG submission 89692) | Host-associated microbial communities from peat moss isolated from Minnesota, USA - S1T2_Fa - Sphagnum fallax MG | ecosystem: Host-associated > Plants > Peat moss > Unclassified | place: USA...
AGCGCGAATAGGGCGCCCCCCAAGGGCACGCCGTAGGCGGCCGCCATGCCTGCGCCGGCGCCACAGGCAACGAGGAGTCTGCGCTGCTCATCTGAGAGTTTGACACGGTCCGCGAGTGCGTTTGCAATGACGGCGCCGGCCTGTTTGGGCGCGCCTTCACGTCCTAGCGAGGCACCCATGCCAACCACGATGATCGATAGCAGTGCGCTACCGAGTGTGCGCAGTGCCGGAAGACGCCCTGCATAACGCGAAATCGCTTCGGTGATATCGATACCGTTGGCGCTCGTGAGGCGCTGAAGAAAAAACTGTCCGGCGCCCGTCACGACGCCGGCACCCAAGAGCACGAGCAAATGTCGTGGATAGGCGCTTTGCGCGGCTGCTACGAGAATATTGGGACCGGGCCACACGAAATGCTCGATACTTTCTAGGAGCATCGTGAGCAAGCCCGCTGCAATGCCCGCGCCTAATCCCGTCAACACGATTGCCGCCCAGAATGCGATTGCCGCCGGGCTCTTCAGGGTCGGCGGAATATCCGTATGGTCGTACTGCGGATGTTCCGGTTCTCTCATTGTGATTGCGAAAATGTGACCGGCGAGAGCGGTAACGACACGAGCACCCTCGTGCCTTGACTGCGCACGCTCTCGATACGCACTTCGGCACCCATGAGCTCCGCCTGCTCACGAATCCCAACGATGCCGAAGTGGTCTGGCAGCACGGCTGCAGGGTCGAAGCCAACGCCATCGTCCTCAATCAGCAACCGCAATTCCGTTCCGTCCGCAATGAAGAGTCTCACATTCACGCGCGTCGCTATGGCGTGTTTCTCGACGTTGCGCAAAGCTTCGAGTGCGATCCGCAAGAGCGCTTCGCCGCGCTCATCGCCGAATCGAGCCGCTGCCTCTTCAGCGCTGAAGTCACCCGTCAGTCCGGTGCGATCGATGAATTTCTGGAAAGCGCTCGCCAGTGCGGAACCCAATCCTGTTTCACGAATCGCGCTCACGCGCATTTGCGAAATGGCACTGCGTGCCTCTGCGAGGCCCTCATGAGCAACTGCCTCCGCGCGCTCCAGTTCGGCGGCGAGCGCTGATGGATCCCTGGCGTGCAGTCGGCGGAGCAATCGAATCTCGCTCAAGATCGCCATCATCGAATGCGCGAGCGTATCGTGCAGATCCCGCGCGATCTTGAGGCGTTCGCGAACGACCGCCGCGTAGCGGGATTCTTCAGCGAGCCGCTCAACCTCGCGCGTCCGGACTGCGACGCGGCGCTCGAGCTCGCGCCGCTCCACTCGAAGATCTGCAAGAATCCGAGCGAACGCGCGCCCGAGCTGCGCCACCTCATCGACACCGGCGGGAACCTCGATGTCCGTATCGTCACGACCGACCTTGCTGACCGATAAGGTGAGGCGGGAAAGCCGCCGGGTCAGATGCCGGGCTCCGACGATGCCGATGAGTGCGGTGAGGATGCCGAGGCCCAGGGAGATCCACAAAATGCGAATTGCCACCGCATCCGCGCGCTGGTAGACGCGCTCATCGGGCTCACACAGCTGCACCTGCCAGCCGGTCTCGGATACGACGTTGCTGGTATTGAGCGCAGAGCGCGCCACGAGCACCTGCCTTCCGGAGGCAAGCTGTTCGAATTGCGGTGAGCCCACCTTATCAGCAGAGACCTCGGGGGCTCGGCGGAATTGTCCTGCCGAATGTGCGGGAACCCCGCTCCAGGGCTTGTCCAGATACTCTGGCGGCCCGGTGAGAACGACGCGATTGCGGTCGAGAACGAATGCTTGAGTGGCGATTTCCTGATCGGGCTCATCGGTCAATCGCTGCGGGTGGTCGGCTGAACGCCTCCAACTCAAATGGGCCACCGCCACACCGACAACGCTTCCGGTGGCATCGATAACCGGTGTGGCGAGATCACCAAGTTCTGAGGCTGTCGAAGCTGACGCGTGGTTCACGCTGTCGATGGAGCCAAGCCAAGGGCCCTTGAGTCCCCCTCGAAACCATGGGGTCGCACTGACGGCGCGACGGTTCTGTAGCGCGCCCACCGCATCGACGATGGTTCCTTGCGCATCGGCGACTGCAATCCAGTCGAGTTGCTGGTATGTCGTCGATAGTTCGGCGAAGACATCATGGAGATCCCGTGAAAGGCCGCCGACACCGGGTTCACGGAGGATACGCTCGGCCGACCGCACCGCGGTGAGTCGTGCGTCAATCGCTTGACCGACGTCGGAACTCAATTGATCGGTTTCGAGCGACAACCGACGAATGTGCTGTTCCAATAGGTTTTGTCGGGCGATCGCGCCTACCCAGATGGCCGCGGCGCTCGAAAAAGCAACCGCCAGTGCGATGATCAGCCACACCGCGCCGGTCGCCAGGCTGCGCCGCGGGTCGATCATCGAAAGCAGCGGTCTACGATCGGCAGAGGCGACCCGGTGGGTCATGGGACTCCCTCATGTCGTGACCAAAGTCACTTCCCAACGATGCTACACGAGCCGCATGATGGTACTGAGAGGGAACCATACATGAGAATCGCATCGTGATCGACGGCGAGCGCAATCAGGTTCCAGCGATCCGCATCGTGATCGCGGAGGACCAAGCGCACGTGCGCCGCGGCGCCGCACACTTGCTCTCGTTGGAGCAAGACATGGAAGTCGTGGGTCAGGCCTGCAACGGCGCCGAGGCCGTCGAATTGGCCATGGTCCTTAAACCCGATGTGATTTTGATGGACCTGCACATGCCGGTCAAAGGCGGCGTCGCGGCGACGCGCGAGATCATACAGATGCTGCCCGCAACCCAGATCCTGGTGCTGACGACGCTTCACGATGACGAAACCGTGTTCGAAGCCGTGCGCGCGGGTGCGCATGCCTACCTGCTCAAGGATGCAGCCGAAGACGAGCTGCTCGAGACGATCCGTGCGCTCAAGCGCGGCGAATCGCGCTTGACCCCGCAAATCGCCCGAAAAGTCATGGACCAGTTTGCACGCCTCGCGACTGTATCTGCACTTGCGCCGAGCCGCGAAGAGTCCGCAGTACCCTCCTCGCCGCGGATGGGGGCAGTCGTACCGGGCGAAGGACGTACCGAGGTACTCAACGACAAAGAACAACGTGTTTTAGAGCTGATCTCAGAGGGCTTGAGCAACCGTCAAATCGCCGATGCCATGTCCCTAGCCGAAGGTACGATTAAGAACTACGTAAGCCGGATCATGGAGAAGCTGCACGCGAACACGCGAATCGCGCTCGCCTTGATCTCCAAAGGTCAGACGCGGCCGAAATAGCGCCACGGATCCAAAAAGTGACTTTGGTCACTGACGATCGTGACCATCGGCTCCTGTAAATGGCGATCCGCTCGTCTAGATTGGGAGCATGCCTCAGTCAGCAAGGATCCCCGCATGTCGGTAGTCGAAACAGCGCTGAAGCGACCCTATACCGTGGTCGCCGTCCTCATCTTGGTTTCGCTCATGGGTATCGGTGCCGCCTTGCGGATGCCAGTGGACATCTTTCCCGAAATAGACATTCCGGTCGTCGCGGTCGTGTGGACCTACAACGGCATGAGTGCCGCCGACATTCAAAACCGCATTTTGACTCTGCATGAACGCCAGCTCGCATCCCTCGTGGATGACATCTCGCGCATTGAAGCGGTGAGCTATCAGGGCGTAGGCGTCGAAAAGATCTATCTGCACGAAGGAGCGGACGTGACACGGGCCGTGTCGCAACTCGCGAGCAGCGCTTTGGTTGTGCTCAAGTACATGCCGCCGAATATTACGCCGCCCTTGGTGCTTCGCTATGGCGCTACCGATGTACCGATCATTCAGCTGAGTTTGTCGAGCAAGTCATTGCCCGATACAAAACTCAACGACCTGGGCCAGAACATCATTCGCCCCGCCTTGGCGGTCGTCCACGGCGCCGAGGTCCCCTATCCGTACGGTGGAAAACCCCGCGTCATCATGGCTGACCTCGACATGCAGGCGCTGCAGGCTCGGGGATTGTCTCCGGCGGACGTGAGCACGGCACTGCAGCGCCAGAATGTCATACTGCCGGCGGGCGACGTCAAGATTGGCGATAAGGACTATACGTTGGCGATGAACAATTCGCCGGACGTCATCGACAACATCAATGCGTTTCCGATCAAGCAAATCGATGGCCGCACCGTGTTTATGCGGGATGTCGCGCATGTGCACGATGGATTCCAGGTTCAGACTAACTCGGTGTCGGTGAACGGCACGCCGGGTGCTCTTATGAGCATTCGAAAGACCGGCGGTGTGTCGACTTTGGCAGTCATTGACGGCGTACGCTCGGCGCTTACGGACATCGAGAAGGTGCTTCCGGCCGGTGTCTCCGTCAAGGCGCTCTTCGACCAGTCAATTTTCGTGAGGGCGGCACTGCACAGCGTGCTGCTCAGTGCGGCAATGGCCGCCGGATTGACGGCGATAGTCATCATTCTTTTCCTCGGGAATGTCCGCCTGTCGCTGATCATTCTCGCCGCGATCCCCCTCTCGATCATCACGGCGGTGCTCTTCATCAAGCTCACCGGGCAGACGCTCAACACCATGACGTTGGGCGGTTTCGCCCTTGCTATCGGTATTCTCGTGGATAACGGCACGGTGGTCATTGAGAACATCGAACGCCACGTGGCCATGCGGGAACCCCTGCACCACGCCATCGTGACAGGGGCGAACGAAGTCGCGATTCCGACGTTCCTGTCGACCTTGTGCATTTGCATCGTCTTCGTGCCGGTATTTCTGCTCGAGGGCACCGCAAAGTACCTGTTCTCGCCGCTGTCGTTATCAGTCATTGGCGCATTGCTTGCGAGCCTCGCACTCTCGTTCACCATGGTCCCCGTATTGTTCAACTATCTGATGCAGGGCGCCGTGCACGAGTTTGCCGAAGAAGGCGCTGCGGGACCTGATCCGGCAAAAGCCCGATCAAAAAGCGCTTTGGTGCGCTTCCAGGCTGGGTTCGAGAGGCGCTTTGAACGATTTCGGGAAGGCTATCGCGATACAGTCTCCTGGGCATTATCCGAGGCCCGCCTCACGGTCCTAGCGTTCACTGGGCTCATCGTGCTATCGGCCCTGTTATTTCCGTTTCTGGGACGCGATTTCTTCCCGCAGGTGGATGCAGGCCAGATGCGCCTGCACGTGCGCGCGCCGGCTGGCACCCGGCTGGAGAAGACACAGCAGTACTTCTCGGAAGTGGAGGCGCAGATACGCAAGCTCGTCGGCAATGATCAGATCGATGTCATGCTCGATAACATCGGTCTACCCTACAGCGGCATCAACATCGCGTTGAGCGATTCGGCGACCGTAGGCCCGATGGACGGAGAGATCCTGATATCGCTCAGCGAGAAGCATGAGCCAACGGCCAGGCTCATCGCCATGTTGCGGCAGGAGCTTCCGAAGCGGTTTGCGGAATTGCAGTTTTTCTTCCAACCGGCAGATATCGTCGATCAGGTCCTAAACTTCGGACAGCCCGCGCCCATCGACGTGCGCATATCGGGGCCGAATCAGGATGAGGCGTTCGCGCTCGCCTCGAAGATCGCCCGATCCCTGACGGGCGTCGCGGGGGTTGTCGATTCGCATGTGTTTCAGGTGCCGAATGCGCCGGCGCTCACCGTGGATATGGATCGCACGCTGGCCACCGAGATGGGAGTGACGCAGCAGGAAGCGGCCGACAACGTCCTAGTGGCCACCAACTCGAGTGCGCAGACGGCCCCTAATTTCTGGATTGACCCCAAGAATAGTGTGAGCTACCCCCTGGTGGTGCAGGTCCCGACTTATCGGATCGACTCCTCACAGGACCTCGAAACATTGCCCGTCACCTCGAGCGCCGGCACGACGCAGGGACAGCTTCTGTTGAACCTGGCTTCGTTCGGCCGTGAGTCGCTGCCACTCGTGGCGTCTCAGCTCAACATACGTCCGGTGTTTGATGTGCACGCCGATGTGCAGGGTCGCGACTTGTACTCGGCGGCCGCGGATATCGACAAAATATTGAAGGACAATCGTCCGGATGCATCGCAGGCGCTAAAGGTTACGTTGAGCGGACAAGTGGAAACGATGCGCGAGAGCTACACGGGACTCTTTACGGGCATCGCGCTCGCCATCGTCCTCGTGTACTTGTTTCTCGTCATGAACTTTCAGAGTTGGATCGATCCGCTCATCGTCCTGATGGCCGTGCCATTTGCCTTAGGGGGCGTATTGTGGATGCTGTTTCTAACGCAAACGCCGATGAGCGTGCCGGCCCTCATGGGCACACTGATGTGCATCGGTCTCACCACGGCCAACAGTATTCTGGTGGTCAGTTTCGCCAATCAGCGCATGGCGGCCGGGGATGATCCCCTGCGGGCGGCAATCTCGGCGGGATACACGCGGTTGCGCCCCGTGCTCATGACGGCGAGCGCCATGATTTTAGGCATGGTGCCGATGGCGTTGGGGATCGGAGAGGGAGGAGAGCAAAACGCACCGTTGGGCAGGGCGGTGATCGGCGGACTCCTGTTCGCCACACTCGCCACACTTATTTTCGTGCCTACCATGTACCGCTTATTGCGGCGCGGGCTGCGCCCGGTCAACCAATCTCAACCTGAAGGCAGCGCCCATGCAATCGCGTGACCCAACTGATCAATCACCATCCCCTTCGCCGTCCGATCACTTTCGTGGGGAATACCCGGATGAGGTTTCGCGGGATGAGGGCGACGCGGTGTCGACCAGCTTTTCCCCGCAAACGGGCCGACGGACCAAGCGCGGAGTGGCCATTGCGATCATGGCACTGACTGTCGTTTTCGTCATCGTCATCATCCTGCGGCTTGTGCACTCCCATTCCGTCGCGCGCGCGGGGGAGACGGCCTACTCCACACCGCCGCCGGTCGACGTCGTCGTCGCGAGGCCGGCGAGTGAAGGACAGGACTTGGTACTGCCGGGGGAAACGGCGGCGTGGTATGAGTCGACGATCTATGCGAGGGTCAACGGCTACGTGTCTAAGTGGCTCGTGGACATCGGGGATCACGTGCGCAAGGGCGAGGTACTCGCGGTGATCGAAACGCCGGAACTCGATGCGGAACTCGAAGCGGCCAAGGCACAACTGAAATCATCGCAATCCCAAGTCGTGGCGCGCCAGGCGGAAGCGGAGTTCAGCAAGACAACCAATGATCGCTGGCGCGATTCTCCAAAAGGAGTGGTTTCGGAACAGGAGCGGGAGTCGAAGAAGGCGGATTACGAAAGCTCGCTCGCACGCCTGTACAGTGCCAATGCGCAGGTCAACCTCGACAAGTCCAAGGTGGATCAGTACGCGGCCCTGGCCGAGTTCAAACAGGTCAAGGCGCCGTTCGACGGCACCATCACGGAGCGAAAGATTGACGTCGGCAATCTGGTGACCGCCGGGAGTGGCTCGACCACGACACCGCTATATCGGATGGCGCAGACCGATCCGTTGCGTGTCTACGTCGATGTCCCGCAGAGCGCGGCAGGTGAGTTGATGACCAGTGGCGTACCGGCGGAGATTCGCGCGCCCGGCGCAGTGGGTGATGTCTTTTCAGGAAAAATTGCTCGATCCGCGGAGTCCATCAACACCCAAGCGCGAACGATGCGGGTGGAGGTGGATATGCCCAACGCGAATCATAGGCTTGTGCCCGGGATGTATGTGAATGTGGCGTTCAGCCTTCCGGCGCGGGGCCAGGTGGAGGTACCCGCTGCTGCGCTGATTTTTAGGTCGTCCGGGACACAGGTGGCCCGCGTTGATGACAGCGGCAAAATCAGCTTTGAAACGGTATCTATCGCACGGGACGATGGCAGCATGGTCGAACTGTCCTCGGGAGTAAAGCCGGGCGATCGGCTGGTGCTCAACATAAGCAGTCAGATCGCCACGGGCCAAACGGTGGCGGTCAACGAGCCAGAACCAGATAAACGCCCGTTGGGCGCCAAACGCTAATGATGGCTCCAAAATGAAGAGTCGTATTGTATTCGTTGTCACATCGCTGACTGGCTTGGCTTCCTGTGCAGTAGGCCCGCACTACCGAACTCCAACGCCTGATGTACCTGCCTCGTTTGAAGCTCAAGTCAATCCAATCGAATCGCATGTTGCGGTCATTCCCGGAACAACTCCGGATTTGGCAACGTGGTGGAAGGCACTGAACGATGAGGAGCTGAACTCCCTGGTCGATCGAGCGGTGAAGTCCAATCTGGACGTGCGAATCGCGCTCGACCGGCTTCAGCAGGCGCGCGCCTACGAGGCCGTAGTGCTCGGGTACGCGTTGCCCGAGGTGGATGCGAGCGGAGCCGCGGCCCGCGGCACCGGCAGTGATTTGACCAAAGGACGAGCCGATCAGGCATTGCGGTCGGCAGATAATGGTGCCGGCCTGCAGCACATCAATACGATCGTCGGATTCGATGCGGTGTGGGAACTTGATCTTTTCGGGAAGTTTCGACGCGAGTTTCAGGCGGTGCGGGCGGAAACGGATGCAATGCGGGAGGCACGATACGACGTACTGACGTCGGTTATCGGCAATGTGGTACGGGCCTATGTTGACTTGCGGGGTTTGCAAGCACGCGCTGGAATTCTGCGCCAGGCCAGCAACGTGCTGCGTGAGTCGCTACGAATTGTGACTATCCGCTATGAGCGGGGCATCACTAATGAACTTGATGTGGCGCTCGCAACTCGGGAACTCGCGACCTTGGAAGGGCAAATCCCAACCGTGGAAGCGGATGTCAAGGCGGCACAATATACCCTCGCGGTCTTGGTTGGCGACTACCCGGAGAGCATGGCGCAAGAGCTTGCTACACCGCAGCTGATACCCACAATGCCGGCCGCGGCGGCCCCGGGTGTGCCGATTGAGTTGCTGAAACGGCGGCCTGATGTTCAAGAGGCGGAGCGAGAACTGGCGGCTGCAACAGCGCGGATTGGTGTGGCGACGGCGAATTTATTTCCGGACGTGACGGTGAGTGCGGCCATCGGCAATCAGAGTCAAGGGTGGGGAACCAGCCCAAGCGTCAGCAAGCACATCTGGTCGTTCGGACCGGGCGCGGTGTGGCCGTTGCTGGACTTTGGCGCGTTGGACGCCGCAGTCGAAGTCGCTGACTACGCCGCGCAAGCGAGTCTGGCCAATTACCGCAAGACGATCGTGACCGCCGTTCAACAAGTAGACTCATCACTCGATGCGTATGAAGCTCAGCAATACCGCATGGAGAAACTAAGTGACGCCATGGTGGCGGGACAGAGGGCGGTTGATCTGGCAACTGCGCGATATAACCGAGGTCTCACCGACTTCTTGAACGTGGTGGATGCGGAGCGGCAGTTTTATGATTTGCAGGAGGAATACGCGGAGGCACAAGTGAGCCAAGGGGAACAGTTTGTCCAACTCTACAAGAGCCTAGGCGGAGGCTGGCAGGACTATCAGTCTGTACCTAAAATCCGCCGGCCAAACCCTGCAGTCATCGCCGCTTTTCGCCGTGTAATAGCCACAGATGGACAGTGAGCTCCCGAAACGAGGTGACGGTGTACCCGAGATGTGGGAGTCCATGGCATGAAACCAGTGATATTGATCGCCGTTGCTCTGTGGGCAACCGCTGGATGCTCGTATCTGCGTCCGTCAACTGATCCGTCGGCGCCGAATCGGTGCTACACCGAGTCCGGATGGGTGGACTCCTCGAACGGGTGTTCCGAGAGGGCGGGTTACCCGGATTGCTATCTGGTATGTCCGGATAAAGGGACCCGCAAGCGTTTGTAGTAACCAGATTGGCGGGAGATGGTGGAGCGAATTCCGTGATGGACAGCACAAAGCAGCCTTCGCTGTAATGATCAGCCATCAATTCAATTGCTGGGCGTTCTTTCGCAGCGCCAGTTAAATCAATGTGACGCGACGGTGGCAGAAATTTCGATGTCGTTTATAGATATTGAATCAACGGGTCGTCTCATACGCGCGGCAGCTTCGACGATGACGTTGACGGCCGCGGGGTATTGAGCGAGCGCGTGACGAAGCTGGAAGAGCTCCCGCTCTTCGGTCACGCGAATCCCCCCGGGCCTTCGCATGGCGTTTTCCAATTCCGTCTGCCGCTTAATCAGTCGAAGAGCTTCGTGTAAAGGTTCCATGAAATCTCCTTGGTCTCAGTAGTCTAACGCATCAATTCGTAGCCGCGTTGCCGACGGCGCTTCGCAATGTGAGCGAGATTCAATAGGGCGGTCTCGATGGTGGCCGCGGGCTGGCACCGGGCACGACCGAGGGGCGTGCCACTTCGACCGTTGACGCTCGTGAGTACCCACGCGGACCATAGGTCCTGCTCCAAGTGCACGCGATAGTAGCGAGTACCCCGTGTCCATCGGAGCGTGATCCAACTCGAAGTATCGAAGCCGGCGGCCTGTGTCGCACTGTTCATCGCGGTTTCCGACGGGGTGATTTGCGTTTGGCGGTAATGGGTTGTCGACGGGAAAGACGTGAAGTCGCAGGGGCCTTGCGCCGTGCCGACTTCTTCGGTCGGGCAGGCGAAGCCGCCCGAGGAGCGACGGTTCCTGGCGCTCGCCGCCGTTGCGCCGGCCGCTTGTCCGCGATGGCGCCCGCGATCAACGCGCCGATCTGCTGTCGATACTGGGCGACCTCCGTCTCGAGATCGGCAATGCGTCGCTCCTGGGCCTGATTGTTTGCCTGTTCGCGCGCGAGAGCCTTCGACAGCGAGAGGAGATGATCGCGGGCGTCGGCGAGCGCTCGTTCGCGTTCCCGCGCCTGGGTGTCGATCTCCCTCTCACGCAAATCGAAAGATCGCTGCTTGATGTCGTTTTCGAGCTCGAGCTGACGCAGCCGGTCGCGGGCGGCGTTG
>Ga0116226_10006115_pt1 | contig 10788 bp, 18 predicted proteins | sample S1TSphfallax_FD_89692 | JGI IMG/M metagenome (GOLD analysis project Ga0116226, IMG submission 89692) | Host-associated microbial communities from peat moss isolated from Minnesota, USA - S1T2_Fa - Sphagnum fallax MG | ecosystem: Host-associated > Plants > Peat moss > Unclassified | place: USA...
AAACCAATGTAATAAGCTTATGATACAATACAAATGAACATTGAAGAAAACATGTTTCATGGACAATAATCAAAATTGTAAAAAATCCATGGGGTGAAATTGATACAAATGAAACATATATGTTAGTTTTCTTGTTGCTTAATGATTTTTAGTAACGCAGTACCAAACTCCTACTCTTTACTACACAATTGGATGAGTGACTAAAGGTTTTTAATGTACACGATGCATGGAGGAAATCAAAATGAAGAATGATATAATGACTAACACATCATTGTGCTTACTGGACGATCATTTGCAAGACGCGGTGTTTACCTATTATTGCTTGTAAGGTGGGTAGACATAAAAATAAATATAAAAAGAAAGATGGAAAGGGAAGAGAAACATTAAGAGGTTGGAAATTCTAACATGACCTTGACTCAAAAGAAGGATGGGAAGTTGTGATTTTCCTATCTTTAGTGTAGAGGTGAAATCCAAATGAAAAACTTGTTGATCATTGTGTTTTGCAAGATTGACAACCAAAAAATTGAAGAGAAAGGAAATGTACAATAGATACTCATAATAGTGTTGTTTGTTGTCGCAACTTTTGGACGTCGTGTAACTTTGTTTGCTTTTGCAACTTTTGGACACCATGTAACATTGTTTACTTCTACAACTTTTGGATATTCCAATTGTAGAAGGCCACGTTCGGAGTTCTCAAAATTGGAAGAAAGAAATAGACAACAAAGAAACAAATAAAAAGATGAAGTAAAAAAACTTCGTGTCATGAAAGAAGAGTAATTCGGGAAGAGATAACAAAGAGACAAAAAAAAACTATGACCGAAGAAGAATTACTTGAAAAAAGTAGACAAGGAGACAATTAAACACATTGACATAAAAGGAGAGAAAGACCTCTAAAAACCCTAACTTATGACTTCCAAAGGCTAGAAAGTTCCCTTTGAGAAAAAGATGTCTGAAAACCCTAAATCATGACTTCCACAAGTTGAAATGTTTCCTCTAGCTTCTTTTCTAGATTGGGTTGCCATGATGGTTATATAAACGAAAGGGTTTTAACCTTATTTCATCCATTTGAATGTGGCACATTTAAATTATGTGCATGTCATGTAAGATCTTTTTGACAATGTGACATAATTTGTACCTTACTTTAAATTCTTTTTGCAAATTTCTTGGGCTTTATCTATTGACAAAATAAACATTACATTGGTAATTACCGATGTTGGCCAATAGTTTGTTTTAATTTCTTAAATATATTTTTTAATTCTTTTAAAAATACGACCCATTGGTTATCAAAATCATTATCATACCCCTTTGTGGATCTTCCCCTATTATTTTTCAGTATTAATCACTTAGTTAATATGCTTGGGTGTTGGTTATTTCATAGTGAATTAAGAGTGAAGTGAAGTTAGGGTTTGGGGGAAAAGTCCAAAACACCAAGGATTTAGAACCTTAGAGGGGATCAAGGGGATGAAAACTAAAAATACAACAAAATCAAACTCTCCTTCAAGAAGTTTATTCAATTTAAGAGTGAAATGAAGTTAAAGTTTGGGGGAAGAATCTGAAACACCAAGGATCTGAAGCTTTAGAAGGGATAAAGGGCAAGAGAATTGAGAAGACAAAACACAATCAAACTCTCCTCAAAAATGATTTTTAATCAAAGCATGTAATTAGTTGTTCAACCCTTGTTTGAAACCAATGCCATTTGCATTGTAGGGCTTCAAAAAGAAGAGGTTTAAAGTGAAATTCTACAATTCAAAAAGCTTTGTCGAATAGCTTTTGAGAACAACCCTCTCACCATTCCTACCCATTGTTCCTTCACTTTTTTAAATCTTCACATCAATCTTGCAATCAATAGCATCATAAGTTTCTTTTTTCAAAAGTTTAGCACATTCCATAATATAGAGCAGTTTGTGACACTATGTTCAATTATTGTATTTGAAAAGTGGTTTCGAATTCAATATATTTTTCATGAAAATATATTTTCAATCAGTTAAACCCACAAAAATCACATCTCTTTTCATCTTGCGATCCCATTTCATACATCTAATGTTTTTTAAAACAACTTTTCCAACAATGATCCATTTGTTGTTCCTTTCTCTAGGTTAGTAGGGACAAATTTAAAACATGGGTTTGCCTACTTAAAAACATGTTGTGTTGATGGGGTTTGACAATCTTTGTCACTTGAGGAATATTGCTTATATTTGATCCCACCTCTTGAAAAAAGACGGAGCCATCATAAAAAAAAAATGTGGGTACTTCACAATTCTATATTAACATCACAATGATTACAGAAATTCACCACTTTTATCATCTTTAATCCTTCTTGTCTTGGAGCTATGACACTTGCATATTTTAATCAAATTATTTTGCACGATTTTGATGCATCCTTAACTTGCCTTCAATAAACTTGCTATTTTTTCATCACAATTTAGATCTCAATTTAGCTATAAACCACTAGAAACTAAGAAATAAAAATAACAAAGGATCTTCTAAGATTTCTATGGTTTTTATCCCTTGGAAGCTATTCTTACAACTGGAATTGAACGTGAAAAAAAATTCCTTCATTACAAGGATAACTATTGACATTAACTTGATCCAACTTGAACTATACCAACAACATAATGGAAGTAAAACTATAGTTATAATCTTGTACAAAATCGTTGAACTGAATCTTTATAGGATTCCTGGTAGCTTTCAAATGGTTCTATTACATCAGTTAATACAATGCGGGAATACCAACTATTAGATTGTCCCATGGAAAAATAGAAGAAGCTTGGTGGTCGCCAAACGTTTCTAATAACCAATTGAAAAAAATCGCACAAAACACTCGATGGTTGTTGAGGTTTTTTTGGATTCGTAGTTGATGAAAATGCTTAGCGGTCAGTAGGTGTTTTTTTTATCACTAATCAAAGAAAACACTTGGTGGCCACCAAACGTTTTTTGGATCATAAATCATAGAAAATTCTTGGTGGCCCCTAGGTGTTTCCTAGATGAAAAATTGAAGAAAATGCTTAGCGGCCGCTAAAGGTTCTTTAGATTCATAGTTGATGAAAACACTTGGTGGTTGTTAAGCATTTCTAGATCAAAAATTGTAGAAAACACATGGTGGCCACTAGGCATTTTTTGGATAAAAAATGGTAGAAAATGCTTGGCGATCATGACGCCTTTTTTGAATCATAAATGGTAAAAAACCTTGGTAGCCACTAGGTGTTTTGTAGATTGGAAATCCTAGAAAATGCTCAATGGCTGCCAAGTGTTTTTAGGATTAGAAATGGTAGAAAACACCTAGCAACCGTGAGGTTTTTTTGGATCGAAAACCTTAGAAAATGCCTAGTGGCCACTACGCGTTTATTGGATTGAAACCCATAGAAAACACTTGGTGGCCACTAAAAGTTTTCTGGATCAAAAATCATAGAAAATGTTTGGTGGCCGTTAAATGCCTTTTGGATTAAAGAAAAACAAGACTCCCATATAATGGGAGGTGATTGTCGTGCTTTTTTTCAATACTTGATTGAAGATAAACATAGGAAATGCCTAGAAACTACTAAGTGATTTCTACAATTCCTTCTAATTAGAAATCTAAAAATTCTTAGCGACTACCATGTAGTGTTTACAATTCTATGAAAATGGCATTTTCTAGATAGCCCCTATGCAATGATCCAAAAAAAGTTTTTAAAGCCAATATTATTGTGTGTAATCCAGTGTATCTTAATATAATATTTTCAAATTTTCTTTGTAATTGGTTAGGTGAAATGTAGTCTATTTTAGTCTAATATTTTGAAATTTTTTAGTAAATGGTTGACATTCAATTAAAGTAAATAAAAAAAAATCTCTTCCTAGCGGAATGGGTGGTGCATTAAGGGATTTATCATTTTTTGTTCAATTTGCGTTCTAAAGTAATAATATTGATCCATGAACTCTGTGAACATTGGGTGTTTGGTAGGTAAATTATATTTAAGAACCATGAAAACATGCCCACAAATATGCATGTTGGTGACATTATTTGGGATTCAAGCGAAGATGGTAGGGTTCAAATTGGAATAGGACAGTGCAAGGATCCATCATTGGTCTTGATCTATGGTGTTAATGGAGTGGAGAATTGTATAGTTGGTACCATCATATCCATGGTTGAGGCATTTGAGGAGCGAAGATTTTTTTGCCCAATTCCAACTGCCCAATATTGTGGATCCTTGGTGGGAAATGATTGTTTTTGACTTGTAAGGGATGTTTTCCATGTTGGAAGAAAAACTTGTATTTCTATTGGAGGAAGACATTCAAGAAGAAAGTTTTAACACTTTGTGGAAAAGAAGAGTGTCTTATAGAGATCATGTTCTCTCTTCATCCTTATGATTTGAGGGATTTGACATTAATGAGGAAATTAACAATATGATGGATGGTATTCCTGAAGGTAAGTCCAATGGATACATGTGTAATATTTTTTATGATGCCAACAGTGATGGCACTTTGAGAAGAGATTTTTCTAATTTTTATGAATGAAAGCATGAATGAGGAGGGTAATAATGAAGAAGAGAAGGAACGAGGTGATAATAAAAATGAAGGAACTTTTGCATCTCGTCAAAAGGTAAGTTTGTTTGGTGAGGTGTGAAATGTGAGCTTGTGGATGATATTGGGTTGTTTGTTGCAAATGGCCGTGTAATAATTTGTGACCCAAGGGAGGCAATTATTGATAATTAGCTTAGTGAAGATCATGTCAAAATGAGTATTTTGTATTGCCCAAATAATATTTCAGTGGTTATGATAATTTGGAAGTGGCCATTGGCACAAACCATTGTGGATGGGTATTCCCTAAGATAACTTTTCATATCTTACAATGAAAACAATAATCCAACTGTTGATGATGAGGGAAAAATTAATGTTAATAAAAAAATATATATATTTTTAGAAAAGAAAATGTCGTGCAAATACATATCGTCACACAACATACATCGTTGACATACCATACTCACATACACACACAAACACATAACATGGACGAAAGCATACACAAATATTCGTGTACCACAATTCACCTTTAGACCCACACAACATACACTTCAAGCCGGCTCGTACCACTGCCAAACTTGGGTCAACTGTACCATCCACATTTGAGAGGTGACAAGGCGCACAATTACGCACATGGTCTTTCCAAACAACACCATCATGACCCTCCAACATGAGAATTCCAGAAGCTAACACCTATTACAATCGTAAGGTAGTGCGGCCTATTGTTACATCCAACATTGTCGGTGCAGTCTGCTGCAAATAGACATAGTCCCCCACATGCAACCTACGAATCGATGGTCGATAACCTCCACCTTAGATAATTGCATATTGCAATGTATCCTTGTGTTGAACAATGGCAAGGTTTTCAAACGTTGTTGACATAACTCTTTGAAAGAGCTCTGCATGTTGAGAACACACCTTCAACCACATTTTTGGGTCATCAAGGTTCACCATTCATTAGATTCATGACAAATCGTTGTTGGCAAGTTTGGATTTCGGCCGTACAATAGAAAATAAGGTGAGAAGGAAGCCAAGGATGTTTGACGATTAAATTGATATCCCATGGCCAACCATGATGATTGAATATCCCAATCCTTTAGGTGGCCCTTCTACAGGCCATACTTGCGCAATGCCCTCTTCACCGTCTATACCACACGTTCGACTAAACCAGCTATTTTAGGATGATCTCGAGACGTGGTTCGGTGATCAATCAACGCTTTATCACACAAGACTTGAAACTCACCCTGAAACTTTGTACCTTGATCGGTCAACACCTCAGCTAGTGCACCAAAATGACTAAGCACCCTATCAGGAAATGCATACGCTACTCCCTCGCTGGATTTGTTGAGGGATGGCACCAACTCAATCCACTTGGAGAGGTGTTCCACCATCACCAACACATATTTATTATGCCGTATGGTTAATGGAAATGGTCCCACAAAGTCCAAACTCTAGCAATAACTCAACCCCATAATAGGCAAGGGGTGTAACTGTGGTGTAGGGGCATTGAACGATGCCCTCACCCTATCACAAACCATGCAATGTGACACCAATCGTTGCACATTGATGTGCATACCACGCCACCAATACTGACCTAGGAGCAAACTATATGTCCGTTTTATTCCAAAATGCCCCAACTCCTCATGGGCATGTCGCACAATACGCCTTCTTTGGGCTGGATGTGGTATAATCCACACCTTACCATCCTCCCACATTCGGAGTATATGTGTCCCCTCCAACTAATACCTTCTAATTCATTAGAAAACATTGTTTCTCTCCTTCGCACTCACCATGCCTGACACCATACTAGTCCGTAAAAACTCCAACACCAATGTATCATCATGAACATCATGGTGACCAGTGCTACCATCCCAAACCTTAGGATCTGAAGACTGGCCAACTACCCTTTGACTAGAGTAAGATGTCACGTGGCCCTCCATACTAGAACCACACCCAACAAGCACAAAAAGGCCGATGCATGCCAACCTGGCACCATCTCCTCATTAACCTCGCCATGCCATCTAGCTACAGTATTATCCTCTTGGCTAGTGCATGGGTTCTGACTCAACCCATCGGCATCAAGGTTTGTAACTCCAGGTTTATGCACCACCTGGAAGTCATATTCCTATAAATTAAGAGCCCACCGTGCAAGCTTTCATGTAAGCTTATCGCACTCCATCAACCATTTGAACAGTTGGTGATCAGTGACAAGGGTAAACTGTGTGCCAAACAAATAACACCTGAAGTGTGCAACAACCCACATTGTTGCCAAACATTCTCCTTCATATGAACTATAGCTTGATTCCGTTGCATTGTTCGAATGACTCGCATAGGCCACCACAAACTCTCTCCCTTCATCATCACACTATGTCAACATCGCTCCAAGTCCGAACATTCTCCAATCAGTGTGTAGCTAGAATGGATGCCCCCTAATAAATCTCTTCAAGATGGGAGCTGCAACCAACCTGGCCTTGAGCTCCATAAAAGTTCACTCCTGCTCATCGCCCCACTGCCATTCTTGATCCAACTTCAACAACATGTTCAAAGGTTTTGCCATCACACTAAAGCCTTTGACGTACCTATGGTAGTAGTTCGTTAATCCCATGAAAGTGTGAATTCTATTCACATCCATGGGACGCGAAATACACGCAATAGCCTCCACCTTGGCTTGTTGCACTCCCAAACCACTCGGGTAGATCACATGACCCAAATACTCCACACTCTCTTGGAAAAAATTACACTTCCTAGGATGTAAATGCAGACCATGAACCTTCAACTGCTCAAACACAATTTGTAGATGAATTTGGTGCTCCTCCACGATATCACTATACACCACAATATCATTGATATAACACCAGATTAAATCCAACCTTGCTAAGATCCTATCCATCACACGTTGAAATTCAGCAAGTGCGTTCTTCAACCCAAAGGGTACGAATTTCCACTGATATAAACAATCCTTGCCGTGAGAGTTGACGCCCCAAAATGCAATCTTGGCCTTGTCCTCCTCTCAAATCGGCAACTAATGGTACCCTGCTCGAAGATCAAGTGTACTGAAAACCCTCGCATGTCCCACAACATCAAAGATTTCCTCAGGTGTAGGCAGGCATACTTATCGGACTTAGTCTGTTGATTGATAGGATGATAGTCTCCACACATTCGCCTATCCATGTAGTTGCCATGTACATCCTTTTTGGCAGGCATGACAATGGCTGATGCATACTCACCATGTGACAACTCCACTAATCCAGCCTCCAATAAATCCAACGTCCGATTCCGAATCAAGTCCCTTTCCATCTCACTATATCTATAGGGACGATGGAAGATTAACGTGTCACTAGCCAACTTAATCCGTATACTAGGTCCAATGAAAGCACCCAACTCTTTCACACTAAAGGCAAAACAACTCATGTATGCTCTTAAGAATTACATCAACCATTGCCTCTCTCCTCCTGCTAGCTTGGGCCCCATCAAAGGCTCCTAAGTCTCCTTGGTAGACACATTAGAATAAGAGGACGACGCCATGGGTTGCTACACAAGAACCTTGGGAGAAGCCACACGCTCCTCCATGTCACCCAATGGAACACCACTGGAGCAACAAACTCCTCCAACAACATGGGCCACAACCTCCACATGTTATCCCAACACATCCCATGTACTCTAAGGATGAAAAGTACAATTCTCTTTGCCCCTAGTCGATGCCTCTATCATCACGGTGGGCAGCGAGCTCACAAGAGGTGTAACTATTATAAATGTGGCTATGAGCTGACGTTGCTTAGCCATACCAAGGCTAACAATCCAAGTCAAACAATTCATGTCCATAGCTTGACCCAACACCTGTCGATGTGAAGCCTTGAAAATAGAAGGGACTGATGTCACTCCTGTAGGAAACCCGATTGCACTCTCTCTTTCATCGACGTTGGGCTCCACCAACTATTGCGAACAAGTATCCCATACAAACCTGGGACCACCTTCCCTATAGGCATGTGACGCTGGAAAACTGACAAATGTGGATAACGCCATCCTAGGCTATCCCATTCGGTTCACCATTACCATCAGTGACCTATTAGCAACTCTCACCACCTAAGAAGGTCGCCTAATATCCAAGATACTATCCACTATGAGGTGAGAAGATCACGACACTATTTCATACATTACAAACTTGCCCCATCCATGTATTTATGCATTTATAACACTTTAACAATGTGTTCAAGGTTCAATGCTAATAAAATGTTAATAAATTATTGACATAATGTTGTCATGACATTATAACACAATGTTTGATCATCACAATGTGTTACAATATAATCACAACATCATATCAATGATTGTATCAACATTTAGTTAACACTTAACCTTGAACACATTGTTAAAATGTTGTAAAAGCACTAAACCTTGTAGGGGGCAAGTTTGTGATGTATGCTCATCTCAACACCTCCTTCGGCACCAAGTTCGTCCACCATAATCGTGGACAATGAGCAGGTGAGCCAACCCTCGTTGCATCCAATAAAACCACTAGTCCAATCCAAGACCGGATCTCGTGTACATTCACCATCACATGAGACCTAATATCACCCAACAAAGGTACATTCTCTAGAATGTATGCAGGAGCATGTACTTGATGTGTCTGAAGATGGTGTAACACTCGTAACATCTCCCAAAACATACGAGATCGAGTGTCATGTAATCCCTCACCATGACTAGCCCGAGTATGACCTTGGCATGGCCATCTAGCAATCACCAAATCAATAGGACCAACTCTCGTAAGGTCCTACACCCCCAACGATGCAATGTTTGATGACAAAGCTCGCTGATATCCTTGAATGGCCGACCTCGGCAACAATTCAGGGTATTGCCACATCAATAATGCAAGATGGCGCGATAAAACCCTCTTCGTGGTTTCATTTCTCTCCACATAAAGGTACTTCTAAATTGGAATACTTGCTTGAAGCACTATTACCAAACTAGTGCTAATCTCACCAAATAGATCCAACACGCAAATACCCTCGGAAGGGTACTCCCACGCAATGGGTGTAGTATCCAATGGAAACAACCCAACATGAGTCCGTTGTGGAACCTCCTCCTCCACATGCACAAAAGCCTCATGCCAAACCTGTGATACCAAACGATCGACATCTTGCTGTAACACCCCACTTGAACACCAAAGTGGAACATCCAATGAGGAGGACATTGTTGCAACAAAGCTAGAAACCTCCTTTATATCCTTTTAGACCGGAGTGTCAATGGTTGAAATGTTGCCCTCCAACAAGTCACCTAACCAAGTGACCACTCCACCAAAACTAACAATTGATGCCAACACCTTTGGGGGAGACCTTCTTGGTCAAACCCCATAAATAAATCTCACTGGCACCTGGCTCATCCGTCCATCCCCGAACTACCAACCAAGTCGATAAGCCGTTGTTTTCGTCTAATAATCCATTTGAAAACCCATTGGATATAACACGACACCTCTAACTAATACATCATACGACTCAACTGATGTAACAACAGCAGTCACTCCCAACTTAGAGCTATCAGTCGCATGATCTAGTCTCATCTGCATCAACAATCTTTCACGTGTCATGAAATGAGACCTATCACTGGCTCCACCAAGTCATGTCTGAATCTAGAATGGGCATGGCTCAAGCTCTAACCTTCGAATACCCAAACCAATACATGCTGCCTTTCCCAACATCAAGGGTTGGGCACCAAAATCCAACAAAACCCCATTTGGTCTATACACCTAGCTCGTAAGACTCACCAACCAGAAAATACCACTCCAGTTGTCCAACATACATACACCAGTTGTAAGCCTCTCACGATCAATGGCTATTTGAGTTGGTAATGCGTCCATCTTAGTCGTCGCCACCTGCCAAGGACTATCCACACTTGATATCACGAATTGTTCCATAGCAACATCCCCCGTCACAGGTTGCCCCACATCAACACCCTCACACACCTCGACACTCGTAGCAGCAACATTCCCATGTTCACACAATGTGGCTGCTAGTCGAAATACACGAGCTAAGTCAACTCTTGACGCCATCAAATCACTAGCTGAAAATGATGGGGACCCCAACACTGAAATCACCATTTGCGACACTACATTCGGTGATACATTTGTGTCCACTACATGTGATGTCAATGTCGCTAGCCCCACTGTTGGCTTGACAGGTGGTGTAGGAACCATGGAAGGAGTCCTAACCACCTTAGACAACAAGAATGATTGGGGAAGCATGGCCTGTCTACCAGCTTCACCCCTTTGTGGATTCAACTCCACAGTTGCCCCAC
>Ga0116226_10006116_pt1 | contig 10788 bp, 9 predicted proteins | sample S1TSphfallax_FD_89692 | JGI IMG/M metagenome (GOLD analysis project Ga0116226, IMG submission 89692) | Host-associated microbial communities from peat moss isolated from Minnesota, USA - S1T2_Fa - Sphagnum fallax MG | ecosystem: Host-associated > Plants > Peat moss > Unclassified | place: USA...
ACACCATGAGAATCAGAGAATTCAACCCGTTCGTGCCAGCGGCCCCAGTTGCTCCAGTTGCTCCAGTTGCTCCAGTTGCTCCAGTTGCTCCAGTAGTTCCGCTCGCAGTTCCCGGTGCGCCATTGCAGATGTAGCGGGTGTTGGATACCTCGGAAGCTTGCAATACGCCGTCGCCGTTTTGATCGAGCCCGGTCTGGATTTCGGTGCCGCCATAGGGGCAGTTCGTGTTGCCTGTCGACAGCGCAGTGCTTGTGATCAGGGAACTCAAGCCTAGCTTGCCACTTGTGCCCGACGTGCCGTTGCAGACGTATTGCGAACTCGTCACCTCGCTCGGATCGAGTACGCCATTTCCGTTGGCATCGACACCGGATTGAACAAGAATCCCGCCAGCTGGGCAATTGGCATTGCCCGTGGCTATCGCCGAGGTAGTAACCAGGGTGTTCAAACTCGCACTGCTTTGCTTGCTCGCGGCTGCCGCTTGCGTTCCAGACGAATCGGACGATCCCCCGCCGCCGCACGCAGCCAGCATGATTGATGCGGATGTCATGATCACCAAGGAGCGATGCGGGAAAGTCTTTTTGGTCGGATGAATTGCTTTGCTCATTGTGATTTTTGCAATGTGATGAATGGATAAAGGCGAGGCGGGCCGCCGAATTCGGTGGCGTGCGGGATAATATGGTTGAAATATGAACAAATTATGAAGATGGGGCGCTTGGCCTCCTGCGCGCCGTTGTTGCCAATTCGGTGTGAAGAGTTGCCGAGGGCAGATGTTTTGTGCGCCGCACACAGGAAACTTGAATATTTCCTCTAGCAAGGTGCTGTAACAGTCCGCATTGCAGAGTGATAATGCGGTTTTTCCGCCGCTGCACAATTGAACGCCATGACCAATTCAACTGCTTCGACTCATTCGCATCTGCTGGCTCCCCTGGATCTCGGATTCACCACCCTGCGCAATCGCGTCATCATGGGGTCGATGCATACCGGCCTGGAAGACCGCTTCTTCAACTATCCGAAGCTGGCCGAGTTCTATCGCGAACGTGCGCGCGGCGGTGTTGCCTTGATTGTCACTGGCGGTATTTCGCCAAATCGTTCTGGCTGGTTGTTGCCTTTTGGTGGCACGCTGAACAGCTTGTTCGACGTGGCGAACCATCGCAAGCTGACGCAGGCGGTACATGAAGAAGGCGGCAAGATCGCGATGCAGATCCTGCATTCGGGGCGTTACGGTTATCAGCCTTTCGTGGTATCGGCGTCTGACATTAAGTCGCCGATCTCGATGTTTAAGCCACGCGCATTGAGTGAAGGCGGCATTTTATCGACGATCCGCGACTACGTGCGTTGCGCAAAGCTGGCGCAAAAGGCGGGATACGACGGCATCGAAATCATGGGTAGCGAAGGTTATTTGCTGAACCAGTTCCTGTGCGCGCGCACCAACAAGCGTACCGACCGCTGGGGCGGCTCCATCGAAAACCGCATGCGCTTGCCGGTAGAAATCGTCAAGCAGGTGCGCGCAGCGGTCGGTGAAAAATTCATCATCATGTATCGCCACTCGCTGCTCGATCTGGTCGAAGGCGGTAATACCTGGGAAGAAGTGGTCGCCGTTGCCAAGGCTTTGCAGCAGGCTGGCGCATCGATCATCAACACTGGTATCGGCTGGCATGAAGCACGTGTGCCGACCATCGTGACGTCTGTGCCGCGTGCAGCCTTCCGCAGTCTGGCAGGACGTTTGCGCAAGGAATTGAAGATTCCGGTGGTCGCATCCAACCGCATCAACATGCCGGATGAAGCGGAAAGCATCATCGCCAGTGGCGATGCCGACATGGTGTCGATGGCGCGACCTTTCCTCGCCGACCCGGATTTCGTCAAGAAGACCGCCGAAGGCCGTGTCGATGAAATCAATACCTGCATTGCCTGTAATCAGGCTTGCCTGGATCACACCTTCTCTAACAAGCGCGCAACCTGCCTGGTCAATCCGCGCGCAGCACATGAGACCGAGCTGGTCTTCCGCAAAACCGCCAAGGCCAAGCGCGTTGCCGTGATCGGCGCTGGCCCGGCTGGCTTGTCGGCAGCGACAGTGGCGGCGGAACGTGGTCATGACGTGACCTTGTTCGATGCCAGCGACCGCATCGGTGGTCAGTTCAACTGGGCTATGCGCGTGCCAGGTAAGGAAGAATTTCGCGAGACCTTGCGTTACTTCGATAAGCGGGTGGAAATCACTGGCGTCAAATTGCAATTGAATCGACGCGTCACGCGCGACGAATTGTTGCAGCAAGGTTATGACGAGATCATCGTCGCTGCCGGTATCGTGCCACGTAAGCCGCGTATCGAAGGTGTCGATCATCCGAAGGTGTTGTCGTATCTGGACGTGCTGAAAAACAATGCGCCGGTCGGCAAGCGCGTCGCGATCATCGGCGCGGGTGGTATCGGCTTCGACGTTGGCGAATTCCTGTTGCATGATCCGCATGTGCCGCTGCCAGTACCGCTGGCAACCTGGGCTGGCGAGTGGGGTGTCGATCTGAATGCGCAAACCGGTGGTGGTCTGTGTGCGCCAGTCGAAGAACCGGCCGTCCGACAAATCTATCTGTTGCAACGTAAAACCTCGAAACTGGGAGCAACGCTGGGTAAGACTTCCGGCTGGGTGCATCGCGCGACCTTGCTGCGAAAAGGCGTGGAAATGCTGGCGGGCGTTGAATACAATAAGATTGACGACCAAGGTTTGCACATCACCGTTGGTGGTGTGGCACGCGTGCTGGAAGTGGACAATGTGATCATCTGCGCCGGACAGGATTCGTTGACTGAATTGATGCCGCCTGCCGATGCAAACGGAAATACAGCTAATACCGGCAATGGCCCACGTTTTCATCTGATCGGCGGCGCGAAGCTGGCGGCGGAACTGGATGCCAAACGAGCAATCCGTGAAGGGGCGGAATTGGCAGCGATCTTGTAATGTAATGGTATGATGTCGCCTTGATAATAAGTTGTTAAAAAATTACCGTGGCATTGCTACTGATGACCACGCTAACTTTGCAACAACTTCCCAATTAATTGAGGCGGCAGGTAAGGTTACGTAAGAAGCGCAACAGCGTGTAACGCAGGGTCAACCAGGGGAACTTGCTGTCGTTATTGTGGTATCCGCGCCTCTGGAGACATTGCCATGAAAACCAAATTCGTTATCGCCTCCACGGCGTTGCTTGCCGGTTGCACCAGCACACCGATGTACCAATCGTCGGCGGCGTCACCAAGTCATCCACCGGCATCGTCGCATACGTCCAATAGCAGTGCCACCGGCTATCGCCCAACACCGAATATGTCTCTGGATAATTACAAGCGCATGCTGGCGCAGCAAATCTCGGCTGCCAGTCCCGACAAGGTTTATTCTGGCAATCCGCAAGCGCTGTTGCGTTCCGTCGTGGTGCTGAAATACGTGGTCGATAGCAATGGACGTCTGGTGCATAGCGACACCTTGCGCTCGAATGGCGACTCAGTCGCTGTTTCAACGGCGATGTCGGCATTGCGCAAGGCTGCGCCATTTCCACCGCCACCGAGCAATCTGCTCACACATGGTCGCATGGAAATCCTGGAAACCGCGTTGTTCAACGACGATGGTCGCTTCCAGTTGCGTAGCATCGCGCTGCCACAGTCAGAGTAAGAGGTGCTAACAAAATGTGCATGGCAGCGCTGCTGGGGGCGGCCATCCGCAGCCTTGCCCTGCGCATTTTGTTAGTACCTCCAAGTCTTTCCCCTCCCGGCGCCGGTTTTCACTCGGTGCTATAGTCATTTCCTATTCATTCACCCGGTACGTAGCGGAGCGATAGCGTGATTGCTATCGGTTGATCCGCGAATGCCGGAGCACAAGGATGGCAATGAAAAAACTGCAAACGGATGTGGCTGTCATTGGTGCCGGTACTGCCGGGTTGGCGGCATATCGTGCTGCCAAAGCTGGTGGCAAACGCGCCTTGTTGATCGAAGGCGGGCCATACGGCACCACCTGTGCGCGTGTCGGTTGCATGCCGAGCAAGTTGTTGATCGCCGCTGCCGAAGCTGCACATGCGATAGCGGAAGCGCCGGGTTTTGGCGTGCATGGCGGCGCGTTACGTATTGATGGCCGGGCCGTGATGGCACGCGTCAAGGCTGAGCGTGACCGCTTTGTCGGCTTCGTGCTGGAAGGCGTTGCGCATATCGATGAAGCTGACCGGCTACGCGGCTATGCACGCTTTCTGGATGCGCAACATCTGCAACTGGATGATCACACCGTCATCGAGGCAGAACGCATCGTCATTGCCACCGGTTCGCGTCCGCATGTGCCACCGGTACTGAAACAGTTGGGTTCGCGCCTGATCGTCAATGACGACGTGTTTGAGTGGGACGATTTGCCGGAATCAGTCGCCGTCGTCGGCTCAGGCGTGATTGGACTGGAACTCGGGCAGGCGCTGCATCGGCTTGGTGTGCGCGTTGCCATCTTTGGCCGGAGCAATCGCCTGGCGCAATTGAGCGACCCTGAAGTCAGTGCGGCAGCGGTACGCATACTCGGCAGCGAGCTTGATTTGCGTCAGCAAACGACGATTATCAGTGCCGAGAACGAAGGCGAACGCGTGCACCTGCGTTATCGCGATGCCGACGGGCGTGAACATAGCGAGCATTATCGCTATGTGCTGGCGGCATCAGGGCGCGAGCCGAATGTGGATCAGCTTGGCCTGAATAGCACTGGCATCGCGCTCGGCGAGCACGGTGTGCCGCTCTTCGACACGCATACGATGCAATGCGGCAGCAGCGCCATTTTCATCGCCGGGGACGCCAATGCCGAACACCCGTTGCTGCATGAAGCTGCTGATCAAGGTCGCATCGCAGGTACCAATGCAGCAGCTTATCCTGATGTGAAGACGGGCTTACGCCGCGCACCATTGAACATTGCTTTCACCGATCCGCAAATCGCCGTATTGGGCCAGGCGTGGCATGAACTGCCAACGTCCGGCATTTGCTGCGGTCAAGTCGCCTTCGAGGATCAGGGGCGCAGCCGCGTGATGCGGCAAAATCGTGGCCTGTTGCGGGTCTATGCGGATTACGAAAGCCAGCGTTTTCTTGGTGCAGAAATCATCGGGCCACGCGCCGAACACCTCGCGCATTTGCTCGCCTGGGCCTGCCAAAGTGGCATGACCGTACCGGCGATGCTGGACATGCCGTTTTATCATCCCGTCATCGAAGAGGGTGTACGCACCGCGTTACGCCAGCTGAATGAAGCGTTGGGACGCGAGCAGGCACCAGACGGGCGTTGCACAGACTGCACGCCGGGCGTTTGAATCCTTGCACATTTGCCTTCGACGCCAGTAGCATATCCCTAAGGAGCACAAATTGTTGCCAATTTGCACCAATAGTAAGGCACAATAGCTTCAATCTGGCTGTGACCAAGAGTACGCGATCGGGATGTACCGATTGCCAAATAGGGAGAAGGCGGCGTCATGAAGATGAAACTGCGGGCCTCGATTGTGCTTGCCGTGATGATCGGCTTGCTGATCCCGGTTTCAGTCAGCAGCTTGATGACGCTGGGGCAGCGTGAATCCGCATTGCAGGAGCAACTCGCCTCCGACCATAAACGTCTGACCGACATCGTCACGCTTGGCATGCAGGAACCATTGTGGAACCTGAGTCGCGAAGCCGGACGGCCGTTGTTCGAATCGCTGATGGGCGACCCGCGCGTGGCATCGGTCGTCGTGCGCGACAAGAAGTTTGGCGTGTTCCTGTCCGAAGATCATCCCGAACGCCGCAAGGGACATCAGACCACGCTGGACCGTGACGTCGTCTATAACGGCAACGTGATCGGCTACGTGACGGTGGAGATGGATAGTGGCCAGCTCGATGCCGAAATCGCCCGCGATCGTCGCACCTTCGTGTTGACCGTGCTTGGGCAATTGCTGCTCAGTACCTTGCTCACGGTCTCGCTCTTGCAAGTCCGCCTGCTGGTGCCGATACGGCGCTTGATGCAGGAGTCTGAACGTCTCGCGCGCAAGGAATTCAGCGAACCGTTTGTCTGGCGACGTGACGATGAATTGGGCAGCCTCGGCGGCAGCCTGGAAGGTACGCGACAAGCGTTGCAAGGCTTGTTCGACGAAGTGGAAGCGAAGAACCGGGCGCTGGAACAAGACATCGAACGGCGCGCCGCAACCGAAAAGGAATTGCAGCGCCACCGCGATCATCTGGAAGACCTGGTGAAAGAACGCACGCGTGAACTGACCGTTGCCAAAGACCGTGCCGAAGTCGCCAACCGTGCCAAGAGTACTTTCTTAGCCAGCATGAGCCATGAATTGCGCACGCCATTGAATGCGATCCTCGGCTACGCACAAATCCTCAAGCGCGAACGCAACCTGTCCGAACGCCAATCCGCTGGCTTGAACACGATACGGCAAAGCGGTGAACACTTGCTGACCCTGATCACAGACCTGCTCGACCTGTCCAAGATCGAAGCTGGCAAGTTCGAGTTATTCACCAGCGCTGTCGATCTGTCTTCTTTCCTGCTGACGATAGCGGACATTATCCGCATCCGCGCCGAGCAAAAGGGCTTGCAGTTCAACTACGAAGTGTCTGCCAATCTTCCGCACACCGTGATGCTGGACGAAAAGCGCGTGCGACAAGTGCTGCTGAACCTGCTTGGCAACGCAGTGAAGTTCACCGATAAGGGTCATATCTCGTTAAAAATTGGCAGCGTCGTGCAAAAAGATGGTACGGCGGTGCTGGGTTTCTCCGTCATCGATACCGGCGTCGGCATGGCGCAGGAGCAATTCGAGACCATCTTCCAGCCTTTCGAGCAAGTCGGTGAACTGGAGCGGCGTTTCGGCGGCACAGGTTTGGGTTTGTCGATCAGCCGCCAACTGGTGCGCATGATGAATAGCGACATCAAGGTCGATAGCGAACTCGGCAAGGGCAGTACCTTCAGTTTCGATTTGCAGGTGCCGCTGGTTGAAATCGATATCGCCCTGCGTCCAGCCAAGCGCCGCATGACTGGCTACATCGGCCCGGTCAAGACCATCCTGATTGTCGATGACGTGATGGCCAATCGCGAAATGCTGGCCGATCTCCTGCGCGCCCTGGGTTTCGCCATCGAAGAGGCAGGCAATGGCAAGGAAGCACTGGAGCAAGTGGCGCTGATGCCGCCCGATCTGGTGCTGATGGACATCATGATGCCGGTGATGGATGGCCTGGAAGCAACGCGCCGCCTTCGTGCCGATGCTGACCACGGCACGGTTCCCATCATCGCCATATCCGCCTCTGCCACTGCCGAAGACCAACATGAAAGCATGGTCGCCGGTGCCAGCGCTTTCATGACCAAACCTATCGACCAGGATAGCTTGCTAATGCAGATAGCCGACTTCCTCGGCCTGGCCTGGGAATCGGAAGCGCCACCGACGGAAGATGTCATGCCACGCCACATGGAAGGACCGATGGTGCCGCCGCCGCAGGAAGAAATGGATGTGCTGTACGATATGGCGCAAGTCGGCAACATGCGTGATATCCGTCGTCATGCCGAACACATTGCGTCCCTGGGTGATCAATATCGTCCGTTCGCTGAAAAGCTGACCGCGCTCGCCAAGTCGTATCAATCGAAAGCGATTCTCGATCTGGTCGAACAACATGTGCAAAGGAAGTCTGCCACATGAGGCCATCGATTGCCGGACAGCCCGGGCAAACCGTCCTGATCGTTGATGACACGCCCGCCAACGTTGGCGTGCTGGTTGATTATCTGGAAGATCACGGCTTTCGCGTCGTCGTTGCACAGGATGGCAGCGAAGGTCTTAAGCGCGCGCAATTTGCGCAGCCGGACTTGATCTTGCTGGATGTGATGATGCCAGTCATGGATGGCTTCGAGACTTGCCGCCGCTTGAAGGCCGACCCCTGCTGCGCTGATATTCCGGTGATCTTCATGACGGCGCTGGCGGACTCCAACGAGAAGGTCAATGGCTTCAACGTCGGCGCGGTCGATTACGTGACCAAACCCTTCCAGATCGAAGAAGTGCTGGCGCGCGTGAATACGCATTTGTCGCTACGTACGATGCAAAAACAATTGCAGACGCAAAACGATCAGTTGCAACAGGAAATCGCAGTGCGTGTGCAGGCGGAAACTGAACTGCGCCTGACGCAATACTCGGTGGATCATGCAACCGATGCCATATTCTGGCTGACCCCGGAGGGCGGCATCAGTTACGCCAACGAAGCCGGTTGCAAGATGGTGCGGCATCCGCGCGAAGAATTGTTGCGGATGTTCATCTACGAGTTTGAAATCGGCGTGACACGGGAAGTTTGGCCCCAGAACTGGGCCTATACCAAGGAGCGCCGCTCCTACGTGATGGAAACGCGCATCCGCGCCAAAGGCGGCATCATCATCCCGCTGGAGGCCACTGTCAATTACACCGAGTTCGGCGGACGCGAGCATGCGTTCGTCTACGCCCGCGACATCAGCGAACGCAAACGTGCCGAGCAATCGCTGGCCGACAGCTATGCGAATCTGAAGGAAAGCAATCAACGCCTGGAAGAATTGCACCAGCAATTGCTGCAAGCGGAAAAGATGGCGTCGATAGGGCAGCTGGCCGCAGGTGTCGCGCATGAAATCAACAACCCGATTGCTTTCGTCAATTCCAACCTCGGCACCTTGCAGACCTATATCTCCTACCTGCTGCAATTGCTGGCAGTGTATCAGCGCACCGATGGCTTGCTGGTTGAACAGCACCTGCAACTGGCGGACGAGATTGCCGCTGTTCGCAAGCGCATGGATCTCGATTACGTGCGTGCGGATATCAAGAGCTTGATGGATGAATCACTCGACGGCGTATTGCGCGTGCGCCGCATCGTGCAAGACCTCAAGGACTTCTCCCGTGTTGGTGAAATCGAACGGCAGGAAGTCGATATACATGCGGGCCTGAACAGTACCCTCAACATCGTCGCCAGCAGCCTGCGGCAAAAGGCCGAGGTGCGGAAAGAATACGGCGACATTCCGTATATTGAAGGTGTGCCAGCGCAGTTGAATCAGGTCTTCATGAATCTGCTGGTCAATGCCGGGCAAGCCATCGAGGCCGACGGCATCATCACGATACGCACCGGTTGCAATGACGAATGGGTCTGGGTAGAGGTCGAAGATAACGGCGCAGGCATTCCTGCCGACAATATGACCCGCATTTTTGAGCCTTTCTTCACCACCAAACCGGTGGGCATGGGAACTGGATTGGGTTTGTCGTTGTCCTATGGAATCGTTGCACAACATGGCGGGCGCATCGAGGTCACCAGCCAGATCGGAGCCGGTTCCACTTTCCGTGTGCTGTTGCCACGCGACCTGCCTGCTGCACATTAGTGCGGCGATCATGCTTGCCCCTTGCGATGGGCCTGAGTATCATGGGAAGGATGTCATCCGCACTCTTGCGGTACGGGAAGTTTTTCCGTGTCAATTCAAACCTATAAAAAGGAGTCTGCTATGCTGGCAAATAACGTGAAAACAGTTAGAAACGATATGGGCACCCTGTTGCGCGATGCGCAGGAATTGTTCCGCGAAGCTACTGTTGCAACCGGCGACAAGGCCGACGAGCTGCGTCAAAAGGGCATCAAGATGCTGGAAAGTGCAACTGTGCGTGCACAGGAAATCCAAACCGCAGCGGTTGAAACCGGCAAGGAAGTTGCCGAAGGCGTGGACGAATTCGTGCACGAAAACCCATGGAAATCGGTTGCCATCGCAGCAGGTGTCGGCCTATTGGTCGGTGTGTTGATCTCGCGCAAGTAAGCACGGCCGCATAGTGACAAATACCAAACGCGAATCGCGCGGGCAATCGCACGACATGGCCCAGGATCGGGCCAAGACTGAAGCCCATACCGGCAATGTCGTCGCCGGTATGATGGGTTTGGTCAAGAATACCCTGGGCCTGTTGTTGAACCGGGTCGAACTTGCCGCACTGGAATTATCCGAAGTGCGCGAGAGCGTGCTCAAACTGGCCCTGGTATTCGCCATCGGCCTGATTGCAGCGTGGTTCGCGGTTGCTTACTGGAGCGTGCTGCTGGTTTATCTCGCCTGGGATACCCTCGGCTGGAAAATCCTCTTGATCATCGCCAGCATCTTCACCCTGATCACGGTGGGTGTGCTGCTATACGCACGTTCGGTGATTGCGCAAGGCAAGTTGTCGCTCTCGGCGACGATGAGCGAGTTGCGTAATGACCGCGATGCATTGCTGTAAAGGACGAGGCGATGACCAAGCCAAGTGAAGACCCAGGCGAGTCGCTTGAAATGCGTAAGCAACTTCTGATTACGCAGGGCGCGATGTACCGCAGCGGCATCAAGAGTTCCAAGGAAAAAGTAGTCGCAGGCTTGCGTGGCGGCACGCTCGCACGCAGCGCCTTGAAGCAGGTCGGCATGGTGGCGTTGTCCGCATGGCGCAATCGCACCGGGCTTGCTGCCAGCCTGCCAGCGGCGGTGCCGATGGTGTTAGGCACCGTTACCAAACTATGGAAGCAGCGGCAAATCAAACCCGTGTTGCGTGGAGTGGCGATTGCTGGCGTGGCCGCCTCGGCGGTTGTGTTACTCGCCAAGTGGGCCAGAAGGAAAAGACAAGCCACTGAGCACGGAGAGCTTCCCAATGAAGATGCCGCCTATGTGCCGCAAGCACCCGGGCCATCCGACGAAATTTCCGACAGTATCATTGTCCCGTCCTGAAATAAGTTGACACCTGAATGCAAGCCGGTTTGCCATTCAGAGATCAGTAAAAGGCGCCCGATGAACCTCATCGGGCGTTTTGTATTGTAGCGATGTGTGTGGCCGTTGCG
>Ga0116226_10006117_pt1 | contig 10787 bp, 9 predicted proteins | sample S1TSphfallax_FD_89692 | JGI IMG/M metagenome (GOLD analysis project Ga0116226, IMG submission 89692) | Host-associated microbial communities from peat moss isolated from Minnesota, USA - S1T2_Fa - Sphagnum fallax MG | ecosystem: Host-associated > Plants > Peat moss > Unclassified | place: USA...
AAGCGCTCAAAGAAACCGATGGCAACTTAGATGAAGCTATAGACTGGCTGAGGAAGAAAGGTATTGCTTCAGCTGGCAAAAAAAGCGATCGCATTGCGGCAGAAGGTTTAGTAGACACCTACATTCACCCTGACGGTCAAGTTGGTGTACTGATAGAAGTTAACTGCCAAACAGATTTTGTCGCCCGTAATGATGACTTCAAGAATTTAGTTAAGCACTTGGCTCTACAAGCTGTAACTGCTGATAGTGTTGAGTCTTTGCTAAGTCAGCCCTATGCTGAAAATGATAGTGTCAGCGTAGACGAAGCTATCAAACAGTACATTGCTAAATTGGGTGAAAATATCCAAGTACGCCGCTTTGCTAAGTTTGACATAGCAGATAAGCGAGGAATCGTAGATAGCTATATTCACACTGGTGGAAGAGTGGGAGTTTTAGTTGAACTAAAATCCCAAAGTGATACGGCTATAGAAAATACTGATTTTCAAGGTTTAGCTAAAAACTTAGCTATGCAGGTAGCTGCTTGTCCCAACGTTGAGTATGTTAGGCTAGACCAAATTCCTGCTGAAGTTGCTCAAAAAGAAAAAGATATTGAGCTGGGTAAAGATGACTTGGCTAACAAACCAGACCAAATCAAGGAAAAAATTGTCCAAGGACGAATTGAAAAACGTCTCAAGGAATTGACCTTATTAGATCAACCTTACATCCGCGACCAAAGCATTTCTGTAGATGACTTGGTAAAACAGGTGACCAAAAATGTAGGTTCGGATGTCCATGTACAGCAATTTGTGCGTTATGTACTGGGTGAAGGTATTGAAAAGCAAGAAACAAATTTTGCGGAAGAGGTTGCTGCTCAAATCGGTGCTAAATAGTAGTATAAGGTAAGTATTTGATTGCAAGAGAGTATAAAAATTACACTCTTGCAATACTTTTTATCCTCTCAGTACCAATTTTAATTGAGAAATAGCTAATTGCAAAATAGCGAACAAGTTATGGACAACTTATGGTGAAAGCGATTGAGCGATTAGAGCAAGATATTGCAGGACTGAAACAGTCCATTGGAGCGATCGCCGCAGAACTCCAAAATGCTTATGCGAATTATTTATCCATCTTAGGACAGGCTGTAAAGAAGCAACTAATTTTAGCTAGTTACCACCTTTGTACCCAGGGATATCCAGAAAACTTCCTCAATCTGTCTTTAACCCGCAGACAAAATTTGCAGCAATTCATTCGTAGCATAGGTGAGCATACAGCAGGACAATTGCTGGATCTTCTGCAAGACCAAGAAACTGAATCATCATCTACAACTACAGAAGAAGTAGTAGAAGAAGTAGAAGCGTCCGAGGAAGTAACTGAGGATAGTGAGAGTAACGGCGAGGATAAACCGGAGAACCAGAAACCAAAAACTCTCGATCCCAATAACCCAGTAGAAGTATTACAATGGCAACAGGAGTTAGAAGCAGCAGTTGGGCAAATCCTGCGGGAATGTACGCAAGATACTAATATTATCTTGCAGAAAGCTGGAGTTTTACCCAAAAAGCTCCCTGAGGCTGTTTTAGCAGCAGCATTAGCAGCATCCGAGAGTGCTGGTGAAGTTGTACCTAGTCCGCCCAACTTGTTAAATTTAGTCATTCAAGTGAGTCATGAGCAAGAGACGGAGGATGCAAAAGTGACCCAGATTATGACAATTAATTTACGTTTGGGAGAAATTGAATTTGCTGATGCGAGTCTTGTGTCAGGGCGTAAGCAAATTCGTAATATCTTAGCACAGCTACATGGTTTAGGTAGAGACTTCCAAAAAAAGCATCGGGAACTGAAAGTAGCTGAAGCTGAAGCTGCATGGCGAGCCAGTTGGTTTGAATAAGTTGACTAAAAGCAAAGAATCGAAACCGACCAATGACTAATGATGTAACCGATTGGATCAGACTAAACAAAGCCTTGGCTGTAGAGGCGGAAAATGGTTTTGTCGATTTAATGGGTAATAAATATCGTTTTAGTGAGTTTCTCAGTTTAACCTTTGGGAAATTTCCGGCATTTCTACCTGCATCTGAACGCCGTCTTTGGCAGGAAATCGCCATGAAATTTGCTGATTATCCTAATTTAGCCAGAGAAAGTAGACAAAATTTAATTGCGGAAGTCAGCGAGTATATCTGGCGATTAGAAAAGGAACAGCAAGAGCATCAGGAGCAAGTCAAGCCTGGTGGTGAATCAAAGCAAGTTTATCAGATTAAACTTCCGCCAACTAAATCCCTAGTTGTATCTGAACTCAAGGGAAGACCAACTCCTAAAATTGATGAAAAACTCAGTAACTTGCCAGAAATAGGTGTCAAGAAAGCTGAGAATTTAGGACGTTTGGGTTTGTCTACAGTACGGGATCTACTCTATTATTATCCCCGCGATCATATCGACTATGCACGTCAAGTAAATATTCAGGAGTTACGGGGTGGCGAGACTGTTACCATCATCGCAACAATCAGGCGATTTAACTGTTTTTCCAGCCCTAGAAATAAGAAATTATTAATTTTAGAATTAATTCTCAAAGATAATACGGGACAAATTAAAGTTAGTCGGTTTTTTGCAGGTACGCGATTTAGCAGCCGTAGTTGGCAAGAAAGCTTAAAACGGCGCTATTTGGTAGGTAGTGTTGTAGCTGCTTGTGGATTGGTGAAAGAAAGTAAATATGGTCTGACTCTAGATAATCCAGAAATAGAAGTTTTGGCAAATCCAGGCGATCCCATTGAATCACTGAATATTGGGCGTGTTGTACCTATTTATGGTTTGACAGAAGGAGTTGTAGTGAATACGGTGAGACAGGCTGTGATTGCGGTTTTACCTGTTGCGGCTGATTTACCAGATCCTCTTCCTCCAGGTTTGCGAGCAAAATATCAACTGATGGAATTAAAAGGGGCGATCGCTAACATTCATTTTCCCAAAGACAGCGATATGTTAAAAACGGCTCGTCGTCGCTTGGTGTTTGATGAATTCTTTTATCTACAAATTGGATTATTACAACGTCAAAAAAAAGCCAAAGAAGTGCAAACTAGTGCCATTCTTGCACCTAAAGGTCAGTTACTAGACCAATTCATCGAAATATTACCGTTTAAATTTACCAACGCCCAGCAAAGAGTCATTAACGAAATTCTCAACGACTTACAAAAACCTGAACCCATGAATCGTCTAGTCCAAGGAGACGTTGGTTCAGGTAAAACCGTCGTAGCTGTAGTAGCTATTTTGGCAGCCATTCAATCAGGATACCAAGCAGCGCTTATGGCTCCCACAGAAGTTTTAGCAGAACAGCATTATCGTAAATTGGTTAGTTGGTTTAACTTACTCCATCTACCAGTAGAATTGCTCACGGGATCTACAAAAGTGAGTAAACGCAGACAAATACACGCTCAATTAGAAACTGGTGAATTACCTGTTTTAGTGGGAACTCACGCTTTAATCCAAGACCAAGTAAATTTTCAGCGGTTAGGATTAGTAGTCATTGATGAACAACATCGCTTTGGCGTAGAACAAAGGGCAAGATTACAGCGAAAAGGCGAACAGCCCCATGTATTAACAATGACGGCTACTCCCATTCCTCGGACATTAGCGCTAACTATACATGGCGATTTAGATGTGAGTCAGATTGATGAATTACCCCCAGGAAGACAAAAGATTCAGACAACACTGTTGAGTAGTCAACAACGTCCCCAAGCTTATGATTTAATGCGCCGGGAAATTGCTCAAGGAAGACAAGTTTATATTGTTTTACCTCTGGTGGAAGAATCGGAAAAGTTGGATCTGCGATCGGCTGTAGACGAACATCAAAAATTGCAGGAAACTGTTTTTCCTGATTTTCAAGTAGGGTTATTACATGGACGGATGACTTCCGCCGAAAAAGATGAAGCTATTAGCAAATTTCGGGATAATCAAACTCAAATTATTGTCTCTACTACGGTAATTGAAGTCGGGGTGGATGTTCCTAACGCTACGGTTATGTCCATCGAACATGCGGAAAGATTTGGTTTATCTCAACTTCATCAATTACGTGGTCGTGTAGGTCGAGGTGCGGCTCAATCTTACTGTTTATTGATGAGTAGTTCTCGCAGTCCTGATGCTCAACAAAGATTAAAGGTGTTAGAACAGTCTCAAGATGGCTTTTTTATTGCTGAAATGGATATGCGGTTACGAGGTCCTGGAGAAGTATTAGGAACTCGACAATCAGGAGTTGCAGATTTTACTTTAGCTAGCTTGATCGAAGATGAGGAAATTTTGCTCTTAGCCCGACAAGCTGCGGAAAAGGTGATCGAGGTAGATGCAACTTTAGAAAAATGGCAATTAATGAAAACTGAATTAAATTATCGCTACGAACGATTGATGGGCGGAGCGATTATGACTTAGCAGGGGAGCAAAGGTGATTTAGTATTAATCAGAGAGTTTAGTTATCGAAGATGAATAACAGAGCGAGATCTAACCATTATCCCTCCCTACGACCAACAGGCGTACTATGAACTTTTTTCTCTACTGCTCCTTCAATTTCAATATAAACCCAACGTTTTTGAGCATTGCTCATAACCTCTAAACTACCAATATAAAAATTCGAGATAACACGAGGTGGATTTTGATTTAAGTAAACAATGTTATTGCAAAACCTTCCATGAGCTTGAGATCATTTTTTAATTTATCGTCATCTTGATCTTCACAACCAGCAATAAATTGATTATTCTTTTCTAATCGCCATGCGCTCATGTATACCCAAAGATGCTACTCTCCATGAATTTTTGCTGTTTCTTCAATTGAAAGCGGAGCCCCAAATTCTATAGTAATAAAACTTCCTACTCCTAAAGATACATCCCATGCTTTCTGTCCCAACAATGGAGCAATTATTGCTTGAATTTCGGTTAAATCTGCTTCTGTAACTGTCATATTTAAAGCATCCAGGTTAAAAATTAATTACGATAACATTGGTTGATGATCAATTTGTTGCTAATTTGATTGTTTTCACTTAAAATGGAACAGTAACATCTATCCAAGTATCAGTTGTCTTTTAACCCATTCTTTAACCTCTGCGCGAAAAACTCGTCTTCCGAGCGATCGATATTCTTCTATGAGCAACGGAATTTCTAGAATATTGAGTTGAGGAAATACTAGACTAGTGGCTTTGAGGGAATATTCCTCTCCTTGTAAATGGTAAATTTTAATTTCCCCAGAGTCGTAGCACCAGATCTCAGGTACACCCAAACGAGCATATATAGGAAAGCGATTTAGCGATTTACTAGTAACATCAATTTCCACAGCCAAATCTGGAGGTGGATCTTGATTTAAGTCGAACTGTAATTTACCTCGGATCATTGCTTCATTTTGAAAATAGAAGCAGTTATCAGGTTCTACTCCTGCTTTTTTCAGTTCTTGCTTCCAAGTAGTGGAACCATAACATTCATAATCTAACTCTAAAACTTCGGCTGTATCTTTAATAATGTCACTAATGATTTCCTTATAATACTCATGTTCCGGTAATGGAGTCATAATCTCTAATACACCATTATCATAAGCCACCCTAGCTGTACGGCTTTCACCTAGATCTAACAATAAATTTGCAAATTTTTGCCAACTAATATTGTAGAGAACTATCCGGTCAGCGCGACGTTCAGTCAACAGCATAGCTCTTACATAAAGACCATAACAGCTTTATGATATCACTTAACTACAAAATTGACCAAAAAATTCTGACACTCATTTTTCAGCTTTTACATTTATTTATAAACAGCCTCTAAAGCAAAAATTAGTCCACAGTCAAAATTTTTATACCCCTGTTTCAAAAACAAATCGTCTCTCATTCGATATCATTTAAAATGGACTCTAATATTACAGGGGTTAAACCATTTGCTTGTGCTTCATTACTGACTTTATCTATCGTCTCTTTTAGACGTATAATACTCTCCTGTCTGTGATTTACAAGCTGGGATTGTATGAGCGCGGCAATTTTGAGTTGTAACTCTTCACGCTCTAACAAAGAAGCATTATAATATGCTTCAGCTATTTCCGTTGGTACTGTAACGGTGATATCCTTTTTAATTAACATAGCTTATCTAGAAGATTTAAAAGATTTCTATTTAACTGACTTACTTATTTTTATACTCTTGTTGCAACATAGACATAATAATTAAGGAATCATACTTATCCTCAATTTTTAAACACTCACGGAGCGTCCCTTCTACCACAAAACCTGCTTTCTTATATACAGCTTGAGCAAGCTTATTTTGTGGTTTTACATCCAGCCATAATCTATGAGCGTTGTAAGTCTCGAATGCTAAGTACTTAACCATTTCAACTGTTTGTTTACCATAACCTTTTCCTTTTTCTGTGATGACAATTCGGCGAAGTTCAATGGTGTGATTGGGATCTATTAACCCTGCTAAGATAACATAGCCAATTCTTGTTGCGTTTTTTACAATTAGATGAGCAATATCGGGATTGGCTATAGCGAGTAAGTGCTTTTCACGAGACCAAGGAATTATATATTGGCAATTCTCTTCATCTGTTTCTGCATTCAGAATATAGTCAAGGTCAGCTTCCTCAGTTTTACATAAATGTAAGTTCAATTTACCTAATTTTATACTCATGTGCTATTCTTAGCTTGGTAATATCATTTATAAATATTTTAGCAAACCGCAAAAAGCCTTCTAGCAAACCTGACACGCTGTTTTTGCTATCAGAACCAAAATATGGGGGCGATATCGTAGTGATTTACTGGGACAATTCGCCAAATAACTTTTGCCAATTATGATGGCTAGTTTGCTTTTCTCCCTCTTTTACTTCAAAAGTGATATTACAAGCTGCTTCAGAGTTTAGCGCCTGTAAACAAATTTCCGCAACGTCCTCCCGGCTGATTTTTCCCTTGATTGTATCGCCCTGGTCAAAGATTAATTCTTTTCCTCCAGCTTCCTCAGTCAAAGCGCAAGGTCGAATAATTGTATAAGGTATTCCACTGGCTCGTAAACTATCTTCGCCTTTCAACTTCCAAGTTAAAATTCCTCCCAACTGGTCATTTAATCTAACTGCTGGCGGTTCGGACTCCAAATCAAGCCCTGGTTTTCCCGGACGAGTCACCCCAGCAGAACTGATCAAGACAAATTGGGGTAAATTTCCCTGACGATAAGCCTTGATTGACTCTACCTGTAAAGCAAAGTTACCAGCATGGAACTTGGGATTTAAAACGCCATCATATTCAAACTTACTCACCATGATTTGACATGAACAGATTTTGCTGGAGTCAATTGGTGGACAATCTTTCACCGATTTGGCGCGGAATACCGGAACTAAGTCTGAAAAGGGTACAATGACATCTATCCAAGTATCAGCTATGGTATCGAAAGAATAACTATAACCGACCCCATCCCAAGTTGATTCGGTGCGCAAGAAAACTTTATAGCGTTGTCCATCCCCTTTAACGCGCCACTTTACTCCTGTGTAATTGGATAAATCCAAAGCAGGAGAAAAGTTTTTTGTCCGCACTGAAGCGAATCCACCAGAATTCGCAGTTGAAACATTTCCGCTAAACAAAGCAAAATTTTCTGTAAGTTGAAAGCCACTGGAACTGACTCCACCCATCACCACATCATCTAACGCACCCCAGATATTTTTTAATTGTGTTTTTAACTCAGTTGAGGGATGGGCGAAATCAAAGATCAGTTTTTCATTAGCTGATGGAAGATATCGAGCAGCAGCGGTAACTAGATTTTGGACACCGCGATATTCGACGTTTTCTGGCGTGTTTCCCACAATTTCTGGTTGATAGAATTTTACGCCTTGATAATATTTGCTGCGATCTGCTGTGTCTCCTTCTATCGGTTGTACTCGCACTGCTGTACAGCAAATTACGGCGACCACATTGCTCATGACCAAAGATGTCAAAGTCTCTGGTTGTGTAATGTCTCCCACAACCAAATCTACATCATTACCTAAAATCTGTCTGGCTTTGGTAATGTCTCGGACTAAAGCGCGTGTTTTATATCCTCTTTCTAGCGATCGCCTGACCACCCGTTTTCCTACACCACCAGTAGCACCTGCAACTAAAATCACACTCATATTGCTGACTCCGGTAAAGCTGTTTTTAGACTCTGGGGAATTGGCGGGAAACCATTGTTGTATCCAATTAAGAGCAGGAAACACTTCAAAATAAGTTAGAGTACGCAGGAACCTACATAAATCCCAGGAAGAACGACTATTATTGGTCATTTTTTTCCGTCCTATTTGAGCGACATTAGGGGAATCAACCTTGGTACGAGTATGATAACACGATTAAACAGCAATTAGCATTAGGTGTAGGGGCGCAATGCATTGCGCCCCTACTGTATTTTTAAGCTGGGTGAAAGTAATTGTAAACTTCTTGTGCTAGGCGTGGTCCAATTCCTGAAACTTCGGCTATTTGAGTAACTGTGGCTTGACGAATATAATCAACGGAACGAAAGTGTCCTAAAAGTTGTTTCTGGCGATAATGTCCTAAACCGGGAATTTCATCCAAGTGCGATCGCCTGGCCTTCTCAGTGCGCTGCTGACGATGAAAACTCACTGCGAATCTATGGGCTTCATCTCGCAAACGACGCAATAACTGTACTCCTGGTTGTTCCGGATCTGTTGCTAACGGTTGTGATTCCCCAGGAAGAAAAATCTCTTCTCGCTTTTTCGCCAAACTGACCACGCGCAGATCTTCTAATAAATTCATTTCTTGTAAAACAGCCACAACCGATGATAACTGACCTTTTCCTCCATCAATCATGATCAGATCTGGCCAGTCAGGATTATTCATCTTGGATAATTCGGATTCTGTATATTTCCGAAACCGGCGTTGGATAACTTCAGCTAAACTAGCAAAATCATCTGAATGTCCAGCGGTGACTTCAGGATTTTTGATTTTATAATGACGATAATGTTGCTTTGCTGCTAAACCATCAATAAATACAACTTGTGAAGCTACCGCATTAGCACCTTGAATATGGGAAATGTCATATCCTTCAATCCGATGGGGTAAGTCTGGTAGATCCAGAATCGTAGCTAGGTCTTCTAGGGCTTGTTGATTAATTGAATCCTGTTTTTGCGTTCTTTGTAGTTCATACTGCGCATTACGCTCGACCATTTCGATTAATTCCGCTTTGCTTTGACGCAATGGAGATAATATGGAAACTTTTCTTCCTTTACGTTGAGTTAAAATATCTGCCAAAATGTCACCATCGGGTAACTCATGTTGGACTAGAATTTCTGTAGGAACTTCTACAGCGTCAACAATTTGATAATGTTCTTCTAAAACTCTTTGTAAAATAGCTCCGGGATCTGCGTTAGCATGAGCGACAAATGCTAAACGTCCCACTAATTGACCAGCGCGAATCTGGAATAATTGGATATGGGCGTGTTGTTCGTCCGTAGCTAGGGCGATCGCATCGCGAGAAACGGTATCATCTGGTAAAGAAACCTTTTGTTGCGCAGTCAATGCTTTTAATCCAGCAATTTGATCGCGAATCCTAGCTGCTGTTTCAAAATTCAACGCCTCAGCCGCTTTTTCCATTTGTTCGGTCAAGATATCAATTAATTCTTGGCTTCTTCCTTGGAACAACATGACGATTTTTTGGATGATTTGACGATATTCTCCGGGTGAAATCATTTTTTGACAAACACCAGGACAACGTCCCAAATCAAAATTTAAGCAAGGACGGTCTTTAAATAAAGGTTGTCGTCTTTGGCGTTGGGGAAATAAGCGTTTACAAAGGGAAAGGATTTGGCGTAATGTTCCCGCATCTGTATAAGGTCCATAATATCGATCTTTGGCGTTTCCGAGTAACCGTTTCCGCGTAATGAAGATGCGAGGATATTCCTCCGACCAGGTAATGCACAAATAAGGATATTTTTTATCATCCTTTAGGAGGACGTTAAAATATGGCTGATGGTGTTTAATTAAATTAGCTTCCAGTGCTAAGGCTTCCGCTTCTGTATCTGTGACGATGAACTCAATCTCCGTCACTTGCTTGACCATTGTGTTGATCCGTTCAGTTTTACTGCGGGAATCCTGAAAATAGGAACGTACACGCGATCGCAGTTTACGAGACTTACCTATATAAATAATGCGATCGCTCCCATCTCGCAGTAAATAAACTCCTGGTTCGGGAGGAATTTCCGCAAGACGCTTTTCCAGAACTTCTGGATTTTTCGCTAGTGTTAATTTCTGATGGGATGTTGTCACGGGAATGTTACAACTAGATGATCAGGGGAAGAAACAAAACTATCAACCTAAAAATTCAGCTATTCTGCTGACAGAGGTTGCTAATATACTTGGTTCATGTACTAAAGCAAAGCGGACATAACCTTCACCAGCTTGACCAAAGCCAACTCCAGGAGCAGCAGCTACACCAGTTTCCTGGACTAGCTTAACGCAAAATTCTTGGGAATTGTGATTCCAGGGTTTGGGTAACTTAGCCCAGACATACATTGTAGCTTGGGGAGTGGGAACGTACCAACCAATCTGATGTAAAGTCTGGATAAAAGTATCTCGACGACGTTGAAAAGTTGCTACTGTGTTTTTTACTCCCTGTTGGTCCCCTGATAGAGCAGCGATCGCCCCCTGTAAAATTCCCAAATATTGATTAAAATCAACTGTGGATTTTACCTGACGGAGAGCTTGAATCAATTCAGCATTACCAATCGCAAAACCAATGCGAAATCCACCCATATTATAGGATTTAGACAAAGAGAAGAATTCAATAGAAGTACTTTTTTCTGGATCAGCTAGGAAAATGGAAGGAACTGACTTTTCC
>Ga0116226_10006118_pt1 | contig 10786 bp, 8 predicted proteins | sample S1TSphfallax_FD_89692 | JGI IMG/M metagenome (GOLD analysis project Ga0116226, IMG submission 89692) | Host-associated microbial communities from peat moss isolated from Minnesota, USA - S1T2_Fa - Sphagnum fallax MG | ecosystem: Host-associated > Plants > Peat moss > Unclassified | place: USA...
GAGGGCGCGGTCGCGCCGGTGGTGGCCTGAGAATAGAACGTTAGCCAGAGGAAGGCGCCGGGGGCGATCAACGCCATGGCGTTCATGGTGAGACCGGTGACGCCAAGGCTCTGCTTCATTTCAGGGGCGGGGTTCGTTGCCATATATCTCCTGTCAGGTGCGCTTGATTTCGCGAAACTGTAACTGGGAACCCAAGACCCGGAAAGCGGGCGTTCGGTTCCAAGCAAGTTCAATGCCGGGCAAGGTTAATTCTGGATGAACCTCAATCGTAAAGCGGCGATGGAGAGTTGGTCTCAAAAATCACGTCTTTTTATGCGCAGAATTAAGGATTTCGATGTGCAGACTGCATGGGAATGGAAAAGGGCCCTGGCGTCCAGAGCCCTTCCTTGGTATGCAGCTATCGATCGGTGTTTACTTCGACGCCTTCGCCTCGATCAAAGCAGCCTTCTGCGTCGCTATCTTATTGTCTTCAAACTGCTTGGCAGCCCGAATGACATGTTCCCGCGCATAGGCGGCGTCGTGCCAGCCCTTGATCTCGACGCGCTTGCCTTCGAGGTCCTTGTAAATCGAGAAAAAGTGGGTGATCTCGCGCAGCATGTGGGGGTAGATCTCGGAGTAGTTCCAGACGTCCTGATAGCGGGGATTGCCCTTGCCGACGGCCAGAACCTTCTCATCGAGCACGCCCTGGTCCATCATCTCCATCAAGCCAATCGGGCGCACCTCCATGACGCAGCCGGGAAAGCTGGCGGCGTCAACCAGCACCAGCACATCAAGCGGATCGCCGTCGTCGCTGAGGGTCGAGGGAATGAAGCCATAGTCGCCCGGATAATGGACCGGCGAGTAGAGGTTGCGGTCCAAGCGGAACACATGCAGCTTCTTGTCGTACTCATACTTGTTGATTCCCTCAAGCGGGATCTCAATGACTGCGTTGATGACTTCGGGGATCTTGTCGCCGATTGGCAGTTCGAGGTAATTGACCATGTTCTCCCTGTGTAGTGCAGTTGCGAGTTGGACGAAAAATTCGGAGCCTAGACCAAGACTTGGAATTCCACAAAAATTGCGCGGTCGAAGCGCGGCATCCGCGGAGGAGATAAAGATTGCCGCTCGTATGAGTCTATAATCGAGCAGAATGAAGGCTTATGTCTACGTCACGTTGAAGCGCACGGTTCTCGACCCGCAGGGGCAGACGATTCAGGGCGCGCTGAAAAAGATGCGGTACCAGGGCGTCGAGGATGTGCGCCAGGGCAAGTATTTTGTCCTAACGCTGGACGACTCGCTGGACGCCGCGACCGCCCACGCCGAGGTCGAGCGGATCGCCGGCGAGGTGCTCGCCAACCCGGTCATCGAAGAGTTCACCTTCCGTCTGGAAGACTGATCCCCTTTGCATCCAATAACGAGCTAGGAAGCGCCGCTCAGGAATCGCGGCTTGGGAATCGTCCCGGGCGCGGGCAAGGATGCGTCGGTCGCGAGCGCGGAAGGTTAGGTTTCCATGTGCGGAATTGTTGGGTATGTCGGTCCCCAGGAAGTCGTCCCGGTCATCATCGAGGGCCTTCGCCGGCTGGAATATCGCGGCTACGACTCGGCGGGCATCGCGGTGGGATGCGCGGGGCGGGCGCTTGAGCTTCGCCGCGCCGCCGGCAAGCTGAAGAATCTGGAAGCGGTCATTCGCGAGCACCCGATTTTTCCTGCGGAAAAGGCCTCCGAGGGGACCGTCGGCGGCAGCTGGGGCGTCGGCCACACCCGCTGGGCGACCCACGGGCGTCCCACCGAAGAGAATGCCCATCCGCATCGCGATTGCACCGGTAGGATCGTCGTCGTCCACAATGGCATCGTCGAAAATTATCTTGAACTGAAGAGGGAGTTGCAGGCCGAGGGCCACCGCTTCGTCACCGAGACCGACACCGAGATCATCGCCCACCTGATCGAGCAGGAGATCAAGTCGGCCGCCGACTCCGGCAAGACGATGCCGCTCGACGAGGCCGTTCGCCGCGCGGTTCGCCGCCTCACCGGAGCCTTCGCCATCAGCGTGATCTCGGCCGACGAGCCGGACACCATTGTCGCCGCGAGAAATGGCCCGCCGGCCGTGATCGGCATCGGCGAGGGCGAATATTTTGTAGCCTCCGACGTGCCCGGCATCCTGCACCACACTCGCAATCTCCACTTCCTCGGCGACGGCGAAGTCGCCATTCTCACTCGCGACGGCGTCCGGCTCACCGAGTTCGAGGGCGGCCCGCTGCCGTTGAAGATTCAGCGCATCCAGTGGGACCCGATCCAGGCGGAAAAGGGCGGCTACAAGCACTTCATGCTCAAGGAGATCTTCGAGCAGCCGCGGGCGATTCGCGACACCACCCTGGGCCGGGTCTCGCTCAACACCGGCAAAGTTTTCTTGAGCGAGATGAAGATCGCCGACCAGGAATTTCGGGGCGCCGCCCGCATCGACATCGCCGCCTGCGGCACCAGCTGGCACGCCGCGCTGGCCGGCAAATACATGATCGAGCGGCTTGCCCGCGTACCGGTCGAGGTCGATTACGCCAGCGAGTTCCGCTACCGCGACCCGATTATCGACTCGCGCTCCATCGGCCTGTTGATCACCCAGTCGGGCGAGACCGCAGACACGCTCGCCGCCCAGCGCGAGATGGTTGCCAAAGGCGCCAAAACGGTCGCCATCTGCAACGTCGTCGGCGCGATGGTCGCCCGAGAGGCCCATGGCACCATCTACACCCACGCCGGCCCGGAGATCGGCGTGGCGTCGACCAAAGCCTTCAGCTCGCAGTTGACCGCGCTCTTCCTCTTCGCCCTCTACCTGGCCCAGGTCCGCGAGACCGTCGCCGAAGCCGAAAGCATCGCCCTCGTCGAGGCCCTCGCGCGCCTTCCGCAGCAGATCGAAGAAGCTCTTCGCGCGGCCGACCCCGCCTGCGAAAAGCTCGCGCGGGTCTACGCGAATGCCCGCGATTTCCTCTATCTTGGCCGCGGCATCCACTACCCGATCGCCCTCGAAGGCGCCCTCAAACTCAAGGAAATCTCCTACATCCACGCCGAAGGCTACCCAGCCGGCGAGATGAAGCATGGGCCCAACGCGCTGATCGACGAGACGCTTCCCGTGGTCGTGCTGGCGACCAAGGACGAAGCCAATCGCGGCTCGAAACTTCGCTATGAAAAGACGCTTTCGAACATTCAGGAAGTCACCGCCCGCTCCGGCAAAGTCATCGCCGTCGCCACTGAAGGCGACGACCAAATAGGCCAACTCGTCGACCATGTTCTCTACGTCCCCGCCGCCCCCGAGCTGCTCCTGCCCGTGCTCGACGTGGTGCCCCTGCAGTTGCTCGCATACCACATCGCCGTCCGCCGAGGCTGCGACGTCGACCAGCCGAGGAATCTGGCGAAGTCGGTGACTGTCGAGTAGGGCCGTGGCCGTTCAGTTCCATTTTGGGGATTCCCTTTGCCGAAACTTGGAATCGCCGGTTGCAATTTGCTCGTCGTAGAGGATAATCAAGGCTATGGCGAACGTCTACGAGGCGGTCAAGCAAGCGTTCGGCGACCTTATGGCGCCGCAGCTCGAAGAGATTAAAGGCGAGCTTAAAGCGGTGCGCTCCGAGATTGCTCGAGTCGATGCGAAGATCTGTAATGTGGAGGCGAAGCTGATTTTGCGCATCGACGCAGTCGACACAAAACTATCCGCTCGCATCGATGCAGTCGACACAAAATTGTCGACCCGCATGGACGCCATGGATGCCAAGCTGGATTTTCGCATCGACGGCGTCATCACGCGTATAGACTCGGTCGGCAAGGAGGTCGCCCACATCCGCGAGATGATCAACGTCGAAAAGCCTCTTGCCGTTCTCGAAACCCGACTGCAGTGAGAGGCCAGCCATCGCATCCTGCTCACACTTCAGAGTCTCGCAGCAGCCTGATATCTTGAAAGACATTCGGGGGTCTCAAGGCTTGTTCAAGAAATCCGCGTCGTTGGTTGTGCTGGTTGTCCTCGCATTCGTGTCTATTGGCAACTGCTTGGCGCAAGGGCCGCAACCGAGCGCCACACAGCTGCAAGCTCTCTCCGGCGAATACACCGACCCCTCCGAACCCGACACTCCGATCAGCTTCTACCCGGAGGCCGGCAAACTCGTCTTCGAGAGCGAACGGGTGGTTCCCCAGGCGCTGGACGCCGTCTCCGCCACTCAGTTCGCGACCCCGAAGCCGGGAACCAGCGCCTTCCACTTCAATCTGGACGCCTCCGGCCGCGCGACGGGAGTCGCGCTGACCCACGAAGGCACTCCCGACAAGACCATCTTCAAGCGAACCGGCGAGGCAGTCCATCACGACTTTCCCGCGTACGACCGCCAGGAAGTGATGATCCCGATGCGCGACGGCGTCAAGCTGCACGCGATCATCTTGAAGCCGGCAAATCCCTCCGGACCGCTGCCGTTTCTCATGCAGCGCACTCCGTATGGCGTGGACGGGACGACTATGCGGAGCTTCTTCGGCAGCCGCCCGGAGCTGGCCCGCGCCGAGTACATCTACGTCGCCGAAGACATCCGCGGCCGCTACAAATCCGAGGGTGAATTCGTCATGAGCCGTCCCATGGCCGAGCATCACGACCTTAACGATCCAAAATCGGTCGACGAAAGCACCGACGCCTACGACACGGTGGCCTGGCTGCTCGCCAATGTCTCTGGCAACAATGGCCGCGTCGGCGTGGTCGGCACCAGCTATCCGGGATTCCTCGCCATGGCCGCCGGCATCGATCCGCATCCCGCTGTCAAGGCCATCTCGCCCCAGGCGCCGATGATCGATGTCTGGATGGGCGACGACTTCTTCCATAACGGGGCCTTCCGCCAGACCTACGGCTACGACTACGCCCTGGGCCTCGAATCGAGCAAGGAAGAGACCGATGTGGATTACGGGAAAAATCCCAGTGGTTCGAGTACAGACGGATTCGACTACTTCCTCCAGCGCGGCTCCTTCTCGGAAGACGTGAAACAGTCCGGCGCGCACACCCCGGCTGGCGAGATTCTTCCGACGTGGAAACTCTTCCTCGACCACCCAGGGTACGACAGCGTCTGGTATTCGCGCGGGGTAGAGCACCATCTGAACACGGTCGCCGTGCCGACCCTCTCCGTCGGCGGCTACTACGACCAGGAAGATATGTGGGGGCCGCAGGAGGAATACGCCTCGCTCGAATCTCACGACGCCAACCGCGAAAACTTCCTCGTCCTCGGTCCTTGGCGGCACGGCTCCTGGGCGGCGACCACGCGGCACCTTGGAGCTGTTCAATACGGCGAGCCGATCGGTCGCGAGTTTCGCGCCCGCATCGAAGCGCCCTTCTTCGCGAAATATCTCAAAGACCAGCCCGGATTCGACCTCGAAGATACCGCCAGCTTCCAGACCGGCTCGAACATCTGGAAGCGATACCAGCATTTCCCTCCGGCGGAGGCCAAGCCGACCAAGCTCTATCTCGACGCCGATAAGAAGCTGGGCTGGCAGATCGACGCGAAGCCGGCGAAGTCCGCCTACACCGCCGATCCGAGAAACCCCGTCCCGTATCGCCATCGGCCCATTCAGCCCACATACGGCCCCGGCTCGCAGTGGTATAACTGGATGACCGAAGATCAGCGCTTCGTCACCCGCCGCAGAGACGTCGCCGTCTGGACGATGGCCGTCGACCACGATCTGACCCTGACCGGAGAGGTCGTCGCCGACATCTTCGAGAAAACTACCGGCAGCGACAGCGATCTGGTCGTGAAACTCATCGACGTGTATCCTGCCGACGATCCCGACCCGACTATGCGCGGCTACCAGCTCATGACGAATGAAGAGATTTTCCGCGGCCGCTACTTCAAGGGCTTCGACCAGCCTACGGCGCTGACGCCGGGCGAAGTGGCGGAGTTTAAGTACAGCCTCCACGCCGTCGATCACGTCTTCAAGAAAGGCCACACCGTCATGGTCGAGGCGCAGAGCAGCTGGTTTCCGCTCTACGATCGCAACCCGCAGACCTTCGTGCCCAACATCATGACGGCCAAGCCGGGCGATTATAAGAAGGCGAAAATCACCATCGTCACCGACGCCGCGCATCCCTCGGGAGTGATCTTGCCGGTGGTCGGCGGCAATTGAGAAAAGGGGCCCCTTGGACCGACCGCTCTTCACTGCCACGCTCGCCCGCAAGCTCTGCCTCTCCGAACCGGCCCAGTGTTTTCATCTCGAATTCCACGTCGAGGAACTGCCGCGGTTCGAATTCATCGCCGGGCAATTCGTCTCCATCGTCGCCGAAGACGCGGCCGGGAAGAATCAGACGCGCGCCTATTCGCTCGCCTCCGCCCCGCGCGGCAACCAATTCGACCTCTGTGTCAACCGCGTCGAAGGCGGCTTCTTTTCAAACTTGCTCTGCGATCTCGAACCCGGCGACTCGGTCAAATTCCACGGACCCCACGGCATGTTCCTGCTGCGGCAGCCGCTCACCGACGCGATCTTCATCGCCACCGGGACCGGCATCGCGCCGATGAAGGGCTTCGCCGAGGCATTGTTTCCCGCGACTGGTGAAAACCTCGCCGGAGGCCGCGAGATCTGGCTCGTCTACGGCACCCGCTACGAGACCGAAATCTATTACCGGAGCTATTTTGAAAGGCTGGCCGCCGAGCATCCGAACTTCCACTACATCGCCACTCTCAGCCGCCCGCGCGAGGATTGGTCTGGCAACCGAGGCTATGTGCAGGAATTCGTTGCGCGCATTGCCCAGGAACATGCCGCAAGAAGCAGCGCCGAATTCGCGCCAACGGCTGCCGAGGGCGCGGGATTCAACATCCACGCTTACATCTGCGGGCTGAACGACATGGTTTCCGCCAACCGCGAGGCGCTGAAGAATCTAGGCTGGGAGAGGAAACAGATTGTGTTCGAGCGGTACGATTGAGGGAGGGAATTAGGGAATAGAGAATACAGAACAGAAAGAAGGGAAATAGGTTCCGGCTCAAAGCCAAGGCCGCGGTCAACATCGATCCACAGATGCAGAGAAGAGAGACTACTTGGCTTTGAACTCTCTACTCGCTATTCTCTGTTCCCCGATTTACAGCTTGAACAACTCCCGAAGCCGCCTGGTCTGCGCGCGGCTCACTGGAATCTCGGTCTGCTTCTTGTCGGCCATCCGCAGCTGGTAGCTGGACTTGAACCACGGCACGACTTCCTTGATGTGGTTGATGTTCACGACGTACGATCGGTGCGCTCGCCAAAAAATGCTCGGGTCGAGCAAGTCGAGCAACTCTTCCAGAGTCCGGCACTTCGATTGGCCCTCGAGCGTCGGCGTCGCCACGGAGATTGTCCCCTCGTCGATCGCCGCGTAGCAGATGTCTTTCTGGTCGATCAGCAGCAGCCGGCTCTGCGCTTGCACGACGATCTTCCCGCTCTGCGGTCGGGAACTCGCCTGCTGCTGCTCCATCAGTTTGAGCAGCGCCTCGATTCTAGTTCCAGTATTGTCGGAACTGCCGCGCGGCAGAGGCTCGTCGGCCGCCGCGCCGTGAATCCCCAAGCTTCCTGAAATTTCGGGAGAACCCGCATCCTGCACCCGCTGCCGCACCCGGTCGAGCGCCTGGATCACCCGGGCGTGGTCGAAAGGCTTCAGCAGATAATCGATCGCGTTCACATCGAAGGCGCGCACCGCGTACTGGTCGAACGCGGTCGCGAAGACGATCTGCGGCATCGGCCCGTCGCCTTGGCCGCTCTTCCGCAGCTCCACCAGCCGCTTCAGCACCGCGAACCCGTCCAGCCCCGGCATCTGCACATCCAAGAACACCACATCCGGATGATGCGACTGGATCAGCTCCACCGCCTCGATCCCATTGCGCCCCTGCGCGAGGACGTCGACGTCGCCCTCGTCCCGCAGCAGATATTCGAGTTCCTCGCGGGCCAGTTGTTCGTCGTCGATGATGAGGGCGGTGATGGACATGGGTTCCCAACCTCTGAGTATAGAAGATTTGGAGGGCCTAGGAACAATCAGCCGACAAGCGGGATATACGTCCGGCATCCCGGCTATTCCGGCGGCTATTCCATCGGCGGGTTTTGGAGCGTATTCGCGAGATCGAGGAAGCCAGGGAAGAAAGATAATGCGGGCGCTTGCGAAAACACCACATCTCAAAATCGAGCTGCGGGGCACCCGCGCTCCGCAGCATCGTTGACCGCGCAGGCAGATTATTCCGTAGGCTCCTCGACAGCCTCGATGACGCGGAGGACGACGACGGTTTCGTCGTCGAAGCGGTCGGTGTCGCCCTGGAATTTCGTGACTTCTTCGAGGATGGTCTCGGCGAGGTCGGAGGCGGACCGGTGCTGGTTGTCGCGGATGACCTGGGTGAGCCGGTCGTCGCCGAACATCTCGCCCTCGGCGTTCTGCGCGTCGACGATGCCGTCGCTGAAGAAGATGAACGAGTCGCCGGGTCGGGTCGAGAGGCTGAACTCTTCGTATTCGGCCACGGGGAACATGCCGAGCGGGAAGCCCTCGGCGCGGATGGTCTCGATCTCGCCGCTGCGGCAGAAGATGGGCTGCGTGGCGCCGGCGTTGGCGATCTGCAGGGTCTGGTTGGAATCATCCCAGACGGCGTAGACCATGGCAACGTACTGGGAATCGAGGCGGCGCTCTTGGAGAGACTCGTTGAGGGCCTTGAGCATCGCGGAGGGCGAGAGCAGGGGGTTGGCGAGCGAGCGGACGACTCCGCTGACGACGGCGGCGAAGAGGGCGGCAGCCGCGGCTTTGCCGCTGACGTCGCCGAGGACGATGGCGGTGCAGCACGAGTTGAAGGGGAGAAAGTCGTACATGTCGCCGCCGATGGTGCGGGCGGCGAGGAATTTGGCGGCGAATTCTGCATGGGCGTGCCGGGGCCGGGTGGGCGGCAAGAGGCGAAGTTGCACTTCGCGGGCCATGGCGAGGTCGTGCTCGAGGCGCTGCTCCTGTTGGGCGATGCGCTGGTAAAGCCGGGCGTTTTCGATCGAGATTGCGATCTGCGCGGCGAGGGTGGTGATGGCGCGCTCGTGGTCTTCGTTGAAGTAATAGGCGCGGGTGTGTTCGATGTCGAGAACGCCGATGACCCTGTTTTTGTAGATCAGCGGGACCGCCATTTCGGAGCGTGTCTCTGCGTTGACGAGGTGATAGCGAGAGTCTCTGCGGACATCGCCGACCAGGACCGCGCGGCGCTCGCGCATCGCGGCGCTGACCAGGCCGCGGTTGAGCGGCACACGGTCCTCGGGGGTGTAGCGTTCGCCAAAACGCACGCCGTACTGGCTCTCGAGCATCTGGTCGCGCTCGTTGAGCAGCCAGATGGTGAACATGTGGTAGTCGATCAGCCGCCGGACGAGCTGGCCGATCCGCTCAAGCAGCTGGTCAAGATCGAGAATCGAGGTGAGCTCGCGGCTGATCTCGTTCATCACCGAGAGGGTCTGCGCCTGGCGGGCGACGCGGGTGTATAGCCGGGCGTTCTCGATCGACTGCGCGATGCGGGAGGCGGTGAGCGTGAGCAGGTGCAGGTGCTCGGGCTTGAAGTAGTCGGTTTGCTCGGACTGAATGTCGATGACGCCGATGAGCCTGTTCTTGACGATCAGCGGGACGGCGAGCTCGGAGCGGACCGCTGGATTGACATTGATGTAGTGGGGATCGGCGAGGACATCGTTGATCAGCGCCGCCTGCCGCGTCTCGGCGACTCGGCCGACAATTCCTTTGCCCATCTTGATCTTGAGCCGCTCGGTCTCGGCGGCGTGGCCGATTTGAAAGCGCATGCGGAGCTCGTTGGTGCGGTCGTTGAGCAGCAAAATGCCGAAGATGCGGTAGTCGATGACGGCGCGGACGAGGCCGGCGGTGCGGTGGAGCAGCGTTTGCAGGTCGAGCGTGGTGTTGAGGGCGTCGGTGAGGCGCAGCAGGAACTCGCTCTGCAACGGCTCGACGCGGACCTGCGTGGCCTGCAAGGCGAGGTCGGAGCTGGGCCGGTAATCCCCCTCGAAGGCATGGGTCTCCACGCTCTCGGGGAGGGAAATCTCGGCGGTTGGCGCTTGTTCAGTCACTGGTTCCTGTGGGTTCTTTCGCGCCGCGCGGCGGACGATGGTGCCGATTCGTCATGATAACGCGGTTGCCCGGTGCTTCGCAGGACTTGACTTCCACAGCCGACCAGCGAAGAGGATTACGGCGCGGCGAGTTCGCGGACGATGGCGACGCTGGCGCTGGCGCCGATGCGGTTGGCTCCCGCCTCGAGCATGGCCTGGACGTGGTCGAGGGTGCGGATGCCGCCCGAGGCCTTGACGCCGCAGAGTTTTCCAGCGACTCCGCGCAAGAGCGCCACGTCTTCTGGAGTCGCCCCGCCGTTGGCGAAGCCGGTGCTGGTCTTGAGGAAGTCCGCGCCGCCGCGCAAGGCGAGTTCGGCGGCAAGAAGTTTTTCCTGCACGTTGAGCAGGGAAGTCTCCAGGATCACTTTGGCAAGCGCGCCGCCGTCGTGGGCGATCTCGACGACGCCGCGAATGTCTTCGGCGACGCGTTGGGAGTTGCCTGACTTGAGCGCGCCGACGTCGATGACCATATCGACCTCCTTCGCGCCAAGCTTGACCAGGCTCTCGGTCTCGGAACGCTTGGTGGTCGAGAGCGACGCCCCCAGCGGAAAGCCAGCCACCGCGCCGACCGGAACGCCGCTGCCAGCGAGAGCCGACACGCAGAGCCCGACCCAGGCGGGGTTCACCATGACGCAGGCGAAGCGATACTCGGCCGCCTCTTCGCAAAGCTTGAGGACCTGGTCGCGGGTCGCGTCCGGCTTGAGCAGGGTGTGGTCGA
>Ga0116226_10006119_pt1 | contig 10785 bp, 19 predicted proteins | sample S1TSphfallax_FD_89692 | JGI IMG/M metagenome (GOLD analysis project Ga0116226, IMG submission 89692) | Host-associated microbial communities from peat moss isolated from Minnesota, USA - S1T2_Fa - Sphagnum fallax MG | ecosystem: Host-associated > Plants > Peat moss > Unclassified | place: USA...
CCCGAGACAATTTTCTCGACTGGCTTTGTGTTAATGCTCATTGCTGTTTGCTCCTATGCTCTTTGAATGCGTACCAAATGGTACGTGAGACAAGTATCACAGACTTCAAGCATCCTGTATGTGCGGTTACGCACCAAGAGCCATGTAGGAGGTTAACACAACTACTGTAGGACAGATGCGATATGCTTACAGTATTCGATTACCGGATCGTCGCCCCAATTGTGCCGGATTTGGTTATGGATTAATACGACGATTTGACAGTTGGCAGTTGTGTATCCTTTGCTAGGCACTATCCGGTCTATTGAGGGAGAAAAAGGCCCGCGTTTAGAATGGATATCTAACTTCATGCCAGTAGCTTGGCAAATTCCAGCTTGGATTATTGGTAGCGCCCATTCCGTAGAGATATCGCATGGCAAGCCCCTTTCCCTGGCTCTAGCGCGAGCGCCACGTATTAATCCCCATGTTCTTCTCACGATTGGGTTGTTAGATCTCTTTTTGGTTCGGTTTCTCTTATCGCCCCTAGCCTGGAGTATAGCGAAGTAATCTTTAGCCTTTTTGGTTTCTTCCATGTTAAGAATCCTTTAGAATGTAGGGCGGCCAAAGCCGCCCTCTTGTCTCACTTGCTAGCATTATCGTTAAATTGCTACCCTTCCCCGAAGTAGAAGCATCGCGCGTAGTCGAGCAATACGTCCGGGTCCGCCTTGAAGTATTGCGTCCAGGGCTTACCCCAGTCTTGTACCTCGAGCCAAGCTCGATCCGGTTCGCCATGTGATGACAGCTCACCTCGAATCTGTACGGCAGGGCCGCCAGTACATAAGAGAATGCGAAACTCTGACGGCGCGTTATCCTCCGCGGATCGCCCAGGTGTGTACCAGTCGGAACGTACTTCGACAGACAGCGCATCCTCGTGGATGCGCTCGCGCGCTTCGTCCTGAGACTCGCACTCGCCAGCGGCCGATTCCAGGTCGGCCAATTCTTTTCGGTCCCAGTCTTCAAACTCGCTTGCGGCATCGGCCGCAGCCTTTTTGAGTTCGATCATTTCGCGAACTTCGGGATAATTCTCATCCTGAGAGACATATCCGCGGTGATGACGCTTCACGTTATCAATCGCCTCCGCGTATTCTTCGCTTACGGTTGTCAAAGCGTCCACTAAGGATTGATGTTCCGCTTTCAGCTCCGCAAGCCGGTCATAGTCGCAATTCAGCGCATCGACCATCTCGACTATCGACGCATAGGCGGAAGTGCCTATCGCGTCGGACCATGACTGCTCCACCGCCGCGCCGCTCAGTGCGGGCGCGTTTGTCTCAGTTGCTTTGTTCATTTGCTCTTTGCTCCGTGTTGTTGCTGTCTCAGTTTCATGACCATCCGCCAGTAGCGAATGATCCGGTAGTCGAATCGAATCAGCATGCTAGGTCACCCTCCGCGTCGAATTCATATTCGTTCGCGCGGATGTTGTCATCCACGCATTCATCCGAGTAGCGCCATTGTTCATCCGCGTCCGCCTGACAGGCAAACCAATGCGCCAAATCTGAGACAACTGTCTCAAACTCGGAACCAGCGTTAGCCTCGGCGTCGCAGTCTCCGTTTACAGTATCCACATCACTGCGTTGCGTGAGACCATCCCGTCCGCCCGCTATCGCGAGCCCGTAGCATTCGGGATAGTCGGCGCACAGATTCGCTAGGCGTCCGAAGATTCCAGGTAACACCTCGTCCGTCGACCGATCCGCCACGATAGCGGCTCGAGCGGCTATGGATGCCGCGCTATCAGAGCGCGCCGACGACCATGACGCGGAGAACGCCGCGCCAGTCGGATTGGTAGACCAGTAAACCGCTGGCCGTTTGGAGTTGCGCGCAGTCTCCGGCACGAATCCGCACGCATGAAGGATCGTCACAAATTCATCGACCAGGTACTCAGAATCATAATAATCATACGCCATACCGCGTCGATACCAATCGCGTGCGCGTTCCTTCGCGTCGTCTGAAAGCTCGTCGAACTGGAAAACCTGAGTCTCTTTGATTCTCATAGTAGTTGCTCCTTGATGTAGCCTTGATCGTCTGAGGGTGGGTAGTCGTGCCTGATAGCGAAAATGGAGATTGGCTTTCCGTCGTAAGAGGCGCGCGAACCGTCCGGGTAGGTGATAACTTCTAGTCGGCCGCGCAAGTCTAGATTGCTCCATGCTTCGTCGCACCTTTCCGTTTCCAGCTCGGAAAGATCGTCGTCCGAGAGGACAGGGTAGTCGCTCAAGGCGCAAACAATCTCGCCCGCGCGCGTAAGAGTATCCTCGTCCGCGTCGGCGCGTACCATGAGGTATTCAACCCATCCGACTAGACAATGACTCGCGAGCCAAGTGTAGACCATCGGCCTATCCTCGAATCCGTCGTGGCCGTTGTCCCAAGGCTGCGCATCGAAGGATGACAGTGCAACCCTCCAATTCGATTCCGACACGGTTTCACTGTCACGATGCCGTGAGAGTATGCAGTAGTCGCCTACCGGCGAAAATCCCGCATAGCTGTCTGGCGTTTGCCATGCCGTGTCAGCCAAATGTTCAATAGGCGTCATAGTTGCTTCTCCGGCAAACTGATGATCCATCTGTCCGGCACACGGATGATCCATGTGTCGAGCTTTTCGTCATACTCCGCGCCGCGCTCTATAAGCCATAGGTCACCGTCCTGGTACAAGTTGTATTCCTTGCCCGTTTCCTGATCCGTGATGATCGCATTGGCTTCTACGTGCGCCCATGCGTCCCAATAGCCTTCGCTGTCTGGGTCCGTGCAAGCTTCCAAATCTTCGTCGGTCACGCCGCTGATGCAGCTGCGGTACGTACACTCGACAAAATCGCGCGGTATGTAAATGCCGCGCGAGTCTGAAAGGTAAAGAATTCGGTCCGCCTCGCGATAGGTGGGCTCGGCGTTCGTGTCGTCGGCATCGTCGAACAAGTCTTTCTGAATGGTCATGTCATCCTCCAAAATGTGTGAATAGTGAAGCTCCGTAGGAAATCGCACCGATACGTCAATAGTTCCCACCGTTGTCGAGTAGCGTTCTCCGCGCGATAGGTAGGTATAGCTACGCGGCCCTGTCTTTATGCAGTCATAGAACCCAGTAGTGGGAAAATCGAAGTGTGCGCCGACTGGCACGTCCCGAAACTTTGCGTTTTCCTTGTCTTTCATGACTGCGGCTCCACGATGGTCCATCCGCGCACGCGCATAGGATCATCTATGCGCCGCATCGGCCGTGCGTTCACGGCCTTGACTATCTCACTGACGAGGACTCCAGTATGCCCTTTGCGCGCGTGGAGGCGCGCTAGCAAGTAGGAGATGCGCCGTTCTACCGGATGCTTCGCGCGCGTGCGCGCTGTCGTGTCGAGGCTTCGATGCTTCATTAGAGGTATCCTTAGTAGTTAGTGCGAATTGCCGCTTCTATCCAATCGCGCGCAGCTGTAACGTCAATGCCTAACCGCGCCTCAAAATCATCAAGCATGCCGAGTGCATCATTGCTGTAGTGGTCTACGTCCTCTATGAGCGCGGCCTGATCAGCCGTCAAACCGAAATAGCCGCGCGCCTCAAGCTGGTCATTAAGATCGCCTAGTATGTCAGTCAATTCGACTGCTAAATCGTACCGTGTCATTTCTGGCTGATTGCTCATATCATTTGCTCCTACAGATGGCTGACGGTTGAAAGGACGAAGTAATACCAATAGCCAAGCATCGCGACGACAACGACGCACGGAATGACCATCGTCAGAATGAATGCTGCGCATTCGAGTTTGTCTCTCAGTTTCATTTGCTTTGCTCCGTTTGTCTCAGTTCCAAGTGAGACAGTAGATTGTCACAAGGATTCTCACTTTGTCTCACTTTCAGTTGAAACTGTGATGTTAGTCTCACTTTGGGCGATTGCCAGCGCGCGATATAGGCGTGCGCGTGAACCACCGACGATTAGGAGAACGTCGCGCGGCTTCATCCCGGAATCAAGTAGCTGTCTCGCTTTGCGCCCGTCGGCGATTAGCCTCAATTTGTCGTGTCTCATGTGTAAGTCCTCCGTAAAGGGAGTGTAGTGTCTCATATCGCCCGAAATGAGGCAATAGCAGGGCGGAGGACTGTCTCAGTTTCGGGCGGAGGACTGTCTCGTTTACGGGATTACGGGAATTTACGGGAAAATAGGTCAGTCCAGCTCGGCCCTCTGTGATGTGCATTTTATATCCCATACTTTGAGATATTCCCGAAATTCCCGAAACTCCCGTAACTAAGTAAAAAACAAAAGCAATATCAAGGGTTTGCAAATTACGGGAAGAATTTCGGCAGTTTCGTCTCACTTCCACCCGGGCGACGCCAATTGGTGTCTCAGTTCGGCAGTGAGACGTTTAACATACGACTAGTTATGCGAAGTAGACGCCAAACTGAGACAAGTCCGCCTGGATTAGCCATAATGCGGGATCGCCAGCCTGGACTAGCTCGAGCTCCGTGTGAATTGCGTCTCAACTTCGCCGCCGACCGCCTCGAGGGGAGCGCGATGGTCCTGGTAAAAAGGAGGGCCCAGGGACCCTCTTTTGGGAGGCTCATTGCGTGCTAGGCGACGGGCAGTATGTTGCACGCGCAACGCGACTACCAAGGACCTACGAGCGATCTGAGACAGAAAAAAGTGGCGACACTGAACCATTTGCTACACGCAAAGTGGCGACACTCAAGGGTATTTTTGTTGACGAGTGGCGACACTCAAGGGTATTTTTGATGGTGAGTGGCGACACTCAAGGGTATTTTTGTTGACGAGTGGCGACACTCAAGGGTATTTTTGATGGTGAGTGGCGACACTTTTTTACTAACAGGAGGTTTTTATGGCAAGCAAACTACCGGCAATAAAAGTGAGACTTGATTGGGGCGATCACACCCAGCTAAAGGAACTGGCGGCGTTAGCTGGCGTGTCCGTTTCAAAACTTGTCGCCTTGATGATTCGACGCACCCTTACCGGCCAATGGCAACCGGCAGCGACGTTCGAGCGCCAGGCGATCGACGATGTTATTCTGCCGCGCATCGCGCCGCCCCAAGACGAAATCGACCCGCTCATGCTATAAGTCACGGCCATGACGATACTCACGGCAACCGTACTCGCGACAGCGTTCTATCCCGGCGTCTCGCTCACCGTGACCCAGGACGAACCGAACCAGGCAACGATTGAGTGGAGCTCCACGTCCGCTACCAAATGCTATGCGTCGTGGACTTCGATGGGCGAAATCCCATTGGCCGGCAAGGCAACGCTGCCCATCGCGGCGCCGACGCTTCTCACGGTGTACTGCGATGGCACGCAGGCTATGTACGTGGCTTCGGGCTCCCCTACCTGGTCGCCGGGGCCGCCGCCCACTGGCTGGCCCGGAACGGTCATCAACGAGCCGCTGTCGCTCTACGTAACGCCCGATCCCGCGCCGACACCCAACGCGCCGACGAAAGTCACTGTAAAATGAGACGCCCCCTATCCACTTTCGAGGGACCCAACACATGACCTCCCAATCTGACCTTCCTCCGCGCATAAACCGTGGCTGGATGTTCACTCAGCTCCTAGCGTTAGACCGCGCGGGGGCGGCGCTGCTATTCAACCGGCCAGACGTGACCATCAGTTCCTTGTGCGGCCTCTTTCGCGACCTTTCCAAGACGTTACCGGACTTCAACGTCCTTCAGTTGCTGTTCCTGCACGTCGTCGGCGCGGCGCTCGAGAAGATTCAGCCGGGGCATTGCGCCAACGCCATTCAGACGGATATCGCGACGGCCGAATCGACGCTCGCGCTCTTATCTGGCCCCGCTGGTAAATGAGCCTCATCCGCCCCCTCGACTCGCTGGCGCGCGAGCATACGGAATCCGCGGTACAAACCATCGTCGCCATCATGAACGACCCTGACCTACCTCCCAAGGATCGGCTGAAGGCGGCCCAGGAGATTCTGGACCGGGGGCATGGCAAACCGATCAACGCCACAATCAGCATTCCAGCCTCGCGCCTGATGCAGCAGAAGATCGAAGCCATGACCGACGCGGAGCTGATGGCTGTGGTTCAATCCCACGAGCTTCCGCGGATATCCGATACGGCCTTCGTTCCCCAAGGAACATCCGACGAAGCACTTTCAGAAGATGCGGAGATAGACTATTCCGATGATCCGCTCCTAAAATGACCGGATGGAGCCTTACGAACCCGCTGACTCTGTAGACGCGCAATGGGCTGCGCAGGAATTGCTGCGGCGCCAGCGAGCTCGCAAGAGCCTGATCGAGTTCTCCCAGTCGATTGACATTCCGGGCATACCGTCGCTAGACCAGGACCCGCTTGACGAGGTGGACGAGTACGGCCGGCTGGTGAACCGCTTCGAGACGCAGCCCATTCACTTCGCTCCGGTCGAGTCGCGCATCGCGCTCCACCACGTAGTCCTGATGAACGCGATTCAGCGGTGCATCGACAAGGACCGCGGGCGATTGATGGTGTTCATGCCCCCAGGGGCGGCCAAGTCCACGTACTGTAGCGTTGTGGCTCCGGCCTATTGCATGGGCCGTGCGCCGCGGCAGCAAATAATCATGGCTTCCTACGCTTCGACGATCGCGGCCAAGCAATCGCGCAAGGTGCGCGAGATTGCGCGCAGCTCGAAGTACACGAACCTCTGGCTCGACAAGCCGCGCTTACTTGACGATCAGCGCGCGGTGGATGATTGGAGTTTGACCAATGGTTCGTCGATGATGAGCGCGGGCCTTCTGGCCGGCATTACCGGCAATCGCGCGGACGGGCTCATCATCGACGATCCTATCGCGAACCGCGAGCAGGCGGATTCGACCACGATCCGAGAGAAGATTTACGCCGAGTTCATTGATACCGCGATGACTCGCGGCAAACCAAAAATGTGGTGCATCATCGTCCAGACTCGCTGGTCGGAGGAAGATTTGGCCGGGATGATTCTGCCGGCGGACTATGAAGGGGAAAGCGGATTCATCAAATGCCGCGATGGACAAACCTGGGACGTGTTGTGCATTCCCGCCAAGGCAGAGCGCGACGATGATCCGCTAGGCCGCGAAAAAGGCGAATACCTATGGCCGGAATGGTGGCCTCGCGACCACTGGCGGACGTGGGAAGATAATCCTCGAGCTGCGCGAACCTGGGCAGCGTTGTACCAACAGCGACCGGCCCCATTCAGTGGTATACACTTCAACCTCGAAATGTTCAAACGGTTCAACAACCAGATAGCGCCCAGCGATGAATCCGTCTTTCTATAACGTCGAGGAAATATTGCGAACGCCGCGGCCCAAATCGCTGCGCTTCTACGGCGCCAGTGACTACGCCACGATGGACCCAGAGAAAGGCAAACGCGAGCCTGACTTCAGCGAGCATGGCGTCGCCGGGATGGACTCGAAAGGCGACCTCTGGTTTGTGGACTGGTGGGGAAAGCAATGCGAGACGGACAAGGCCATTTCGCAGTTCACGCGGCTCGTCGGCCTCTGGAAGCCCATCAAATGGTTCAACGAGGGCGGCCTCATCGACAAGTCTATAGGCCCCGCGATCCGGCGCGACATGCGCGAGAAGCAGAAGTTCGTGACCATAGAATCGCTGCCGTCGCTGGAGGACAAAGCCATCAAGCTCCAGGCGTTTCATGCCAGGGTAACGGCCGGAACGGTGCATTTCCCGTACCGTTGCAAGTGGGCTGACGAGGTAATCGAGCAACTCATCAAGTTTCCCGCGGGGCGCTGGGACGACAAGTGCGACGTGTGCGGCCTACTTGGACGTGGTATTGATTTGATGTACGATGCCGTCGTGTCGCAACATACGGCCAAGCCGCTTCTGATCCCGTTCACGGAGAAGTGGCTTGAGTGGAACGAGCGTAATCAACGTCCAGCGGTGAGGTACTTCTGACATGACCCAGCAAACTAGCCAGCCCGGAGTTCCCGGCAAGGAAGTGACGAACACGACCGCTCCCCAGGTAACGTCCGAAGCTGGTAAGAACCAGGCGGCGGCCAATGTTGCTGTCATTTCGTCCAAGTCTCATCCCGGCGTCATTACGAAGAATTTGTAGGAGAATCAGATGGCTGATGCAATCATCTCGTCCGCGACTGCGGAAGTGAAAGCGGTCGAGCAAAAGGTCGAGGCCGCTGTGAAAGCGGAGGAAGCGACGCTGACGGCCAAGGTCAAAGCGTTCGTCGCGAAGTATTACCCGATTGCCATCGGGCTTCTGATCGCAGCGACGCGCTTCCTCTAACGTGTCCACGTCGGGCGCCTCAAACGGTGTCACAGGCGGCGTCGCTGGAATTCAGAGCGACCCGCGCGACGCTGCGCCCGGATTCAAAGACAAAGCAGGATACGACGACCCAGAGGACGTTCAGGAGGACGAGCAAGAGGAAGCCCTCGTCCTCAAGCTCTGGAAGTCCTATGACGATGCTCGAAAGTTTGACGAGAATTTTCGCAAGCAAGTCGCCATCGACCGGCGCTACGCCGCTGGCACGTCGGACCTTTCCTGGGCCGTCACAACCAACATCATCGGAGCGTTCATCGACATTCTTGTCGCGCTGCTATATGCACGCGATCCCGATGTTTCCGTCCGCAAATCCCCCCAGGTAGAGGAAGCCGGCACCTACCAGATGGAAGTTTTTGCGAAAACGATGGAAATCGTTATTTCGCATCTCTGGCGGCGCGGCAAATTGAAGCGGGCCGCGCGCAAGCAAGTCCGTTCGATCCTCTCAACAGCAGAGGGCTGGCTCAAATGCACGATGCGCTCCGACAAGGAACCGCAGCCGGAGGTCGAGACTGCGCTCAACGACGTGAAGGAAACCCTCGCGCGGTTGCAGGCCCAGCAGAAGATGCTGGAGGACCCGCAGGACAACGACCCGATGACGCTCGAAGCCGAGATGGCTGAGAAACAGGCGTTGATGGATTCGTTGCAGGAGAAGCTGGAAGTCGCGGTTCTCAAACTGTTCGTCATCGACTTCGTTCAGACGGAGAACATGCAAGTCTCCATCGACGTGTCCAGCATCGAGGACTACCTCGACGCCGATTGGATGGGCAACGAGACGTTCATCGAGAAGGATGACGCGCTTTCGCGCTTTCCAGACCTGACGCCGGAAGATATCAAGTCCGCAAAGGTCTACTACCAGAAAGCGCCGAAGGAGATGACCACGCGGGATATCGACAACGTGCTGCCGCAGGGAATGCTCACCGCGGAGAGTGCGCAGGCGTTCGTGACCGCTACCTCGACGCCGGAATCGCCAGCGTTCGTGCGCTGCGTTGAGATTTGGGACCGGCGCGACAAGCAAATTCGCACCATCATCGACGGTGTGAAGAAATGGGCGAAGGACCCATACCCGCCGCCGTACCCTACGAGCCGGTTCTACCCGTATTTCTATTGCGCGTTCTTTGAAGTCGATGGCTCGCGGCACGCGCAGTCTCTCGCGTGGCGGCTGTACAAACTCCAAGACGAGTACAGCATGACGCGGAGCAACTTCCGCATTACGCGCGAGCGTTCGATCCCCGGCGTGCTGTTCAATGCAACCATGTTGGACGAGGCTGAAGCTCGGAAGCTGTCCGAGTCGAAGCATCAGGAGTTCACCGGCATCAAACCGGCCGACCCAGGTACGCCGCTCGCGGATTGCTTCGCGCCGAAGCCGGTTGCCGGCATTGATATGCGTGTGTTTGACCCCTCCCTGATTCTGTCGGACATGGAGCGCATCAGCGGCGTGCAGGAGGCCCTGTCGGCCGCGATGAGCGGCCCCGGCAACCCCAAGACGGCGACCGAGGCTAATATCCAGCAGAGCGGCACCAACGCGCGCACCGGCTCTGACAGGGATTGTTTGGAGGACATGCTCACCGACCTCGCGCGGTACACCGCGGAACAGGCCCTACAATGCCTTGAAGCTCGCGACGTACAGCGCATCGCCGGCCCGAAAGCGTTTTGGCCGTTCGGAATGGATATCGAGGACTTGTTCACAATGGTCGAAATCCAGATCGAGGCTGGCACGACCGGCAAGCCTCGAGCGCAGTCCGACCAGCAGGCATGGGCGACCATCCTGCCGCTCATCAAAGAAACCATCGTCCAGATTGAGCAGGCATTGGGCTCCGGCAATATGATGCTCGCGCAGGCCTTGACCGAACTCATCAAGGAAACCATGTTGCGCCTTGGTGACGAGTCGGACCCTGATCGCTTCATTCCCAAGCAGCCGCCTCCTGGTTCCCCAGGAGCCGGAGCGCCGCCGCCGAAGCCGCCGCCTCCCGAAGTGAAGATCAGTTTGACAGGGCAACTCGACCCTGCCACAGCGTTGCAGCTTGTCCAGCCAGACTTGGCGCAGGACGCCGCGCTCGCGCAACCAGCTCCCAGCCCTGGCGGTTCCTCGCCGGGAGGTTCGCCGCCATCTGTTCCTGGTCCACAAGTAGGACCACCGGGGCCGGGACCTGAATTAGCAACCCACTAAGAGACGAGAAAAATGCCCACCGAACCCACAGCACTAGACGCCATCAACGAGGCTCTTGGAGAGGCGGTATCCGCTCCTTCGGAGGACGAAACGCTTGAGGAAACCCCGGCCGAAGAAACGTCGGAGGAATCTCCCGAAGAACCCGCGGGGGAAGGCGAGGGCGAAGCGCCCGCAGACGACGCAACCGACGAGGAAGCCGAAGAACGCGGCTATGCGCGCGATCCCGTCACCGGCAAGTTCGTCAAGAAAGAGTAAAAGCCGGAAGGCGAGCAGAAGCTCGACAAGGACGGCAAACCTACGCCCGAGAAACCGAAGAAAGCGGCCGATCCCGTCAACGACCCGATTCCGAAGGACCTGAAGCAAGAAACTC
>Ga0116226_10006120_pt1 | contig 10782 bp, 5 predicted proteins | sample S1TSphfallax_FD_89692 | JGI IMG/M metagenome (GOLD analysis project Ga0116226, IMG submission 89692) | Host-associated microbial communities from peat moss isolated from Minnesota, USA - S1T2_Fa - Sphagnum fallax MG | ecosystem: Host-associated > Plants > Peat moss > Unclassified | place: USA...
AGCCAGGGAACTCCAAGCCGAACCTTTTTTGGTGGTGGGCCTGATCGCCACGGTACGGCGCATCTTATTGGTCACCTTGGAGACGTCCGATGCGGGAATGGCGCCGCAAGGCTCCTCGCAGAACTTCGTTCACAGCATGATAGAACTCGGCGTCCTCGCAGGGCTTACCGCCGTTTTGGTGGGGTCGATCTTTATCGCGCGCCGCGCCGCCGAGGCGTCCGGCGATTGAGTGCTGGATAGACGACGGTTCGGACCATCGCCTCCGCAGTTCGGTCTGGTTTGACAAGGCCGCATCCTCGCCATCGAAGACATGTCCGTTGTTAGGACTCGGTTTTCCAAACGGCGTGGTCGGCGCTTTCCGCACTTGAGATTCCGTCCCGAATGGCGTTGATGTAGTCGGTAAGCGCCTTACAGGAGCCTCAACCCATCATGTTAAACCTGGGATGGCTCAATCGTTCTGTGCCGCTGAAAATCATCGTCTTAGTCCTGGCCCTTGTGGCGATCGCCGGCGCGATTTTCGTGTCGATCGGCGGGGTGGACGTCTCCGCAGACAAGCCGGACGGCTGGTTTGTAAGGCACGGACTCCACTTCACCTTCAAACGCAGCGAATCGGCCAGGTCTCATGGCGTTGTCCCGCCGGCGGACTTAGCAGCGCCGTCCCGCGTACAGCTGGCGGCTCAGCAATTCGACATGGAATGCTCGAATTGCCACGGCGCCCCCGGTTTCGGGCAATCGGTCATCGCTTTGTCGATGAGCCCAAGGCCACAATATCTGCCGAAGGTCGTGGGTCAGTTCACGGACCCGGAACTCTTCAGGATCGTCAAGCATGGCGTTAAATTCAGCGCGATGCCGTCTTGGCCGACCGGTGCGCGCGACGACGAGATCTGGTCGATGGTGGCGTTCCTTCGGCAATTGCCGAAGCTTGACGCCAAGTCGTATCGCACCATGACGGCGCTCTCGAATACGGTGACGCCTTTACCCGGAGGTGGAGACAACGGCGCACCCCCGCGTCCGGCGGACCCGTCCCGCAACACGCCGCCGCGCGATGAATTCGCCTATACGGCGCCGAGCTTCGGGTTCGCGGATCAGAGCATTTACGCCAACCCCGTCGCCACGTGCGCGCGCTGTCACGGTCCTGACGGCTCCGGACGCGTGACGGGCGGCGAAGCGCCGAACTTGACGATTCAAAGCGCAGCGTACCTCAAGGCCGCGCTTCAGGCTTATACTGCTGGAACCCGTAAAAGCGGCTTCATGCAGAACATCGCCGCCCAGCTGTCCGCATCGCAGGTGGCCGCGTTGTCCGACTATTACGCGGGCCTCCCGGTTCAGACGCTCCCGACGCCGGCGGCGGACCCGGCGCTCGTCAAGCGCGGCGAAACGATCGCCACCGAGGGCGTCCCCGAACAGGCGATCCCGGCCTGCTCCAACTGCCACGAAAGCGCCGGCGCCCAGGTCATCGGCGCCCCTCACATCGCCGGGCAGTCCGCCACCTTCATCCGCCGCCAACTTTACGCGATGGCGCACGGCGGGCGCGGGGGCGTGGTGTTTTGGAATCCCATGTTCGCCGTCGCGCACAATCTCAGCGACAAGGACATAACCGCGCTGTCGCTCTATTACTCCGGTCTGAAGCCGTCCAAAGCCTCGAACACCAACCCGAGCGCGCAACAGCAAGCGGCGACGCCGCTTAAGGCCGGCGTCAAGCTGGATCTGGCGAGTGCGAGATCGACATTCGCGAGCACCTGTACCAAGTGCCACATCAATAAAGGCGTCGGCGATTTGGCGGGCAATTACCCCAATCTGACGATCCAGACCGCGCCCTATGTGGCGCAAAGCCTTTATTCCTTCCGCACACACGCCCGATCGGGCGGAAAGATGCAGGAAGTGACCAACGCCCTCAGCTTCGACCAGATGGCGAGCCTCGCCGGGTATATCGACAGCTTGGCGCCGCAGCCCGCCCTGGCGGCGGTCGATAAGGACGCCGCCGCGCGCGGGGCGGTGATCGCCACCCATGGAGCGCCCGGACGTGGCGTGCCCGCCTGCCTGAGTTGTCACGGCGCGAGCAGCGTCAACGCCCTGCCGCTTATCCCGAGGCTGCAAGGCCAAAACGTCGGCTACCTGATCAAAAAACTCAGGAATTTCGCCAGGCCCTATGCTGGACCTCCCAACGCGCTCAATCCGATGCCCGGGATCGCCAGTCAGTTGACCGAGGGTGAGCGAGCGGACCTCGCAGCCTATTTCGCCGCCGCGCCGCCGTTGGAAAAGTCAAATCGACCTTAGAGGTCCCTCTGTAAGCCAGGGCGCAAAGCGATTGGCGCCGGATTGCGTCCGACTTGGCGCCGAGCCCTAGCATCGTCGACACTTTGCGAAGCGTTGTCAGACGGATGGCTGGCTTAACCGGATAAACCCCGCATGATATGGTCGAAGGATGAGCGCTGACGATGCCGCCTCGGGTCCGGGTTGCGAAAGCTTGACGAGCCCGGGCGACGTCTCGGCGGTGCTGCTCAGCCAGATTGCGGAACATTCTCCTGCAGTTACGGTGGTCGCCTGCGCACCGGACTTCCGGATCGTGTACGCCAACGCGGCGGCGTATCGGGCCGCAGGGCGGGGGGCGGGCGAACTGGTCGGCCGGGCGGCGGCCGCCGTTTTCGCCTTTGTCGATCCCCTATTGCTGACGACGAAGACCGAGGCGCACGCTCCGTCTGTGGCCGACCCGCGAGAGGGCTCCACGCGCTGGTGGGACGTCTCCTATACCGCCCTCGACGTTTGGGCGCCGGAGGAGACCCCTAAGGTGCTGATCACTGCGGTGGATGTGACCCACCATGAGAGCGCCAAGGCGGAGGCGCGAGCGGCGCAACACACCTTGGATGCGCTGCTCGCCTATATTCCCGAGGGGATCAGCATCTCCCGCGGGCCGGAGGTGCATGTGGACCGCATCAGCGCGCGAGGCATGGCGCTGGTTGGGCGCAGCGCCGAGGCGCTGACCGGCCAAAGCGCGTTGCGGCAGACCGACGTATGGGAGGTTTTTCGGCCGGGCGAGGCGCATCCGCTCGCTCCCGCCGACCGCCCCCTGGCTCGCGCCACACGCACCGGCGAGGTCGTTCTGAACGAGACGCTGGTCGTCCACCGGTCGGACGGCGGCGTGTTGACCCTCCTTTGCAACTCCGGTCCGATCCGCGACGCAGAGGGTCGGGTTACCGGCGCCGTGATGGCGTGGCATGACGTCAGCGAGCTTCAATGCGCGCAGGCGGCTGTGCGCGAGAGCGAAGAGCGGCTACGCGCCGTGCTGCTGCACGTTCCCGCGGCGCTTTTCGTCGTGCAAGCGCCGGACGGCGCGATCGCCTTCAAGAGCCGGCTGCTGGACGAGGTGCTCGGCCATCCCGATACGGATCTGAGTCGCGCCAAGACGACGCGGCAGGGATGGGCGGTGCATAAGGATGGCTCTCCTTATGACGTCGGCGACTACCCCAGCCAGCGCGCCCTCATGCACGGCGAGACGGTGCATGCGGAGCCCATGGCGTACTTTCGCGGGGACGGCCGGCTGATCGACCTCGAGATCCATGCTGCGCCGGTTTACAGCGAGACGGGTGAGATCATAGCCGCCGTCTCGGTGGCGATGGACGTCACAGAGCGGCGCCTGGCCGAGGCGCGGCAAGCCTTTCTGTTCCAATTGCAGGATTCTCTGCGCGGCCTCAGCGAGCCCACCGAAATTCTCACCACCGCCGCAACCCTGCTGGGTCGGCATTTGGGCGCCGCGCGGATCGGCTACAGCGAAATTCAGCCGGACGATGAGACGGTTCTGATCACCAACGGCTATGTGGACGGCGCGCCGCCGGTGGAGGGCCTCTTTCCCCTGGCGGCGTTCGGTTCCCACCACGCCGAACAGATGCGGCGCGGCCGCACCCTGGTTTACGAGGACGTGCAGGCGGACGTCCACGGCGCGCGCCCCTTCGGCCTCGAACTCGGCACGCGCGCTCACGTTTCCGTGCCCCTGATCCGGGAGGGGCGATACATCGGCTCCGTCTACGCCACCCACTTCAAACCCTATAGCTGGAGCCCCGCGGACGTCGCCCTGATCGAGGAGGTGGCGGCGCGGATCTGGGACGCGGTGGAACGCGGTCGGGCCGAGGCCAGGCTGCGCGAAAGCGAAGAGCGCCTGCGGCTGGCCATGGACGCGACCGGCCTCGGCTCCTGGGAATATGACGCGATCAACAAGCGGATCATTCGCTCAGCCCGCCACGACGCCATTTTCGGCTACGCCGAACCGATGGGCGAATGGAACTATGAGCGGCTCCAAGAGCATGTTCCGGAAACCCACCATGCGCTGGTGGAGGCGGGCTTCAGGGAGGCGCTAGAGCACGGCAAGGACTGGGACCTGGAATGCCCGATGATCCGAAGAGACGGCAGCCGCGGCTGGCTGCAGGTGCGGGCGACGCCGCACTACGGAAAAGACGGCAAAATCGTTCGCCTGCTGGGCGCCATCGCCGACATCAGCGCGCGCAAACAGGCCGAGGAAGCGGTCATCGAAACCGCAGCGAAATTTGAAACCTTTGCTCAGACGATGCCGAGCATGGTCTGGACCTCTTCGCCGGACGGAGAGATCGAATGGTTCAACGCCCGAGTCTCCGAATACACCGGAACGCCGGCGGATGAGATGAAGCCCGACGGGTGGGCCCCTGTCCATCCGGAGGATATTGAAAGGGCCACGACCCTGTGGCGAGAGGCGCTTCAGTCAGGGGAGCCCTTCACCACCGAATACCGGATCCGCCGCCACGACGGCATGTTCCGCTGGCACATCACCCGCGCCGTCCCGATCCGCGGCGGCGACGGGTCCAAGATCAGCTACTGGATCGGGACGAGCGCTGACATTCACGACCAAAAAATGTCGGAACAGGCGCTTGCGGAATTGAACGCGACGCTCGAGCAGCAGGTGAGGGACCGGACGGCCGAACTTTTGGCTGCCGAAGCGACGTTGCGGCAATCGCAGAAGATGGAGGCGGTCGGCCAACTGACCGGCGGCCTGGCCCATGACTTCAACAACCTCCTGACCGGCATAACCGGCAGCTTGGAATTGTTGGCCGCCCGTGTCGCCCAGGGCAAGGTGACGGAACTCGATCGCTACCTGAATGTCGCGCAAGGGGCCGCCAAGCGCGCCGCGGCGCTCACACACCGCTTGCTGGCGTTTTCTCGCAGGCAAACGCTTGATCCCAAGCCCATCGACCTCAATCAACTTGTCTGCGGAATGGACGAGCTGATCCGCCGGACGGTCGGCCCCGCCATCGCGGTGAAGGTGCTCGGCGCACCCGAGTTGTGGGCGGTCCTTGCGGACCCCAATCAGTTGGAAAACGCGCTTTTGAATTTGTGCATCAACGCACGGGACGCGATGCCGGACGGCGGCAGCCTGATCATCGAAACCAGCAACCAAATCCTGGATGGCGGCGAGGCCAGGGCGCTAGAGTTGCAAGGTTCCGACTATGTCTCTCTCAGCGTCTCCGATACCGGCGGCGGGATGACAGCGGAGGTCATCGCCCGCGCCTTCGACCCGTTCTTCACCACCAAGCCCATGGGCGAAGGCACAGGCCTTGGCCTGAGTATGGTTTACGGTTTCGCGCGTCAGTCCGGCGGCCAGGCGCGAATTCGGTCGGAATTAGGACGTGGCACGGAGGTGCGTCTTTACTTGCCCCGTTATACGGGCGGCGACGCCGTGTTGGAGGCGCCCAAAGGCGAGCAAAAGGCAAAACGCGGAGATGGGCGCACGGTGCTGGTGGTGGACGACGAAGCAAGCGTGCGCCAACTGATCACTGAAGTTCTGGAGGAGCTCGGTTATACCGCGCTGCAGGCTGAAAACGGCGCTTCCGGTCTTGCGATCCTGGACTCCAACTGCAGGGTTGACCTGCTGGTGACGGATGTCGGCCTGCCTGGCGGCATGAACGGTCGCCAACTCGCCGACGCCGCTTTGGCGAAGCGTGCCGACTTGAAGGTCCTGTTCATCACCGGCTATGCCGAAACCGCCGTGATCGGCGAAGGTCAACTCAAGTCTGGCATGCACGTCCTGACCAAGCCCTTCTCCCTCAGCGCATTGGGATTGCGAATTCAGGACATCATCTCGGATTGACCGTTCGTGCCGGAGGGGCGGCGTTCAAACGTCTGCTTGGGCGGCGGCAGGCTATCTGCTCTCACCCTCAAACCAGCCAGACTCCGACAAGGGTCAAGCTCAATGCGGGCTCGCATCATCCCTGTAGAGCGCGCCGCCTGCTTCGATCCTTATGCTCTCGCCTAAGCGGCCGCCCAAGGCGGCGGCTTCCGCTTCGTCGAAACACGGCGCCTCAGCCGTGCGCCGCCAGCTTAAGACGCCGTCGGGTGTGAGCGCTTCTCCGACGAAGCGCATCAACCCGTCCGACCATCGTCCAAGGGCGGCGATCGGGGTGCGGCACGACCCATCCAAGGCGGCGAGGAACGCCCGCTCAGCGGTGATTTCAAGCCGGGTCCTGCGGTCATCCACCGGCGCCAGCACCGCCGCCATCGCCGCATCGCCACGCCGCGCTGTCACCGCAAGGGCGCCCTGGCCGCACGCGGGCGGGGTTTCCTCCGGGTCGATCAAAAGCGTCACATGCCGGTCCAAGCCGAGGCGTCTGAGACCGGCGTAGGCCAGAAAGGTGGCGTCCACCTCACCGCTCGCCACCTTACGCAGCCGCGTCTCCACATTGCCCCGCAACATGGAGATTTCGAAGGTGGGCCTGAGGGCCAGAAGTTGGGCTTGCCGCCGCAGGCTCGCCGTGCCGATCTTCGCGCGTTCCGGGAGGTCAAGCAGGGATTTCAGCTCTGCGGCGCAGATCAAGGCGTCGCGCGGGTCTTCGCGCGCCGGCGTGCAGGCCAAGACGATCTCGTCCGGCAGGAGGGTCGGCAAATCCTTCATGGAGTGAACCGCAAGGTCAATGCGGCCCTCCAGCATCGCCTCATCCAGTTCTTTTGTGAACAAGCCCTTGCCGCCGGCTTCCTCCAGTCGGCGATCCTGGATCCTATCGCCGGTGGTGACTATGGGGACCACCTCGAAGTCTCGGCCCGGATTGGCCGCCGCCAGGGCGTCGCGGACCAAGCCGGTCTGCGTCAAGGAGAGGGGCGAGCCGCGGGCGCCGATGCGGACGGGCGCGGATGAGTTCATGCGGATGTTCGCCTCTCGTCGCCTTTGATGATGTCGATCAACGCCGTCAGGTTTTCCGGCGGTGTTTGCGGCGTGATGCCGTGACCGAGGTTAAAGATGTGCGGCGAGGGGCGGAACGCCTCGAGGACCTGATGCGCGCCGGCGTCCAGCGCAGCGCCCCCGCAGATCAGAAGCTGGGGATCTAGATTGCCTTGCAAAGCCATCCCCTCGGGCGCTTCCGCTCGCGCGAAAGCGGCCGGCGTTTGGGTGTCGAGGCCGACGGCGGTCACCCCGGTCTCACGGGCGTATCGCCCGAGGAGCGCGCCGGCGCCCCGTGGAAAGCCGATGACGGGAACCGTCACGCCGAGGGCGCGCAGCCGCTGCACAAGCGCCTTGGTCGGAGCGATGATCATCCGCTCGAACAGGGGTTCGGGCAGACCCTCGGACCAGCTTTCGAAGATTTGCAGGCAATCTGCGCCGGCGGAAACCTGCGCCGCCAGGTGGAGCGCCGTCGCCTCGACCAGAAGCGCCAACAGCGCGTCCATGTCGGCGGGACGGCGATAGGCGGTGAGCCGCGCCAGATCCTTATCCCCGCCTTCGCCCTGAATCATATAGGTGGAGACGGTCCACGGTCCGCCGGCGAATCCGATCAGGGGAATGGGCGCGGGGAGGGCGGCCCTCAGGCGCTCGACGCTTTCATAGACCGGCGCCAGCCGCTCGACGATCTTTTCCGCGCCGCCGAGGCTCCAGCTTTCCTGTTTGAACAGCGGATCGAGCTTTGGGCCTTCGCCTTCCACAAACCAGACCTTGTGACCGAGCGCGTCCGGGACCACCAGGATGTCGGAAAACAAGATGGCCGCGTCCAGATCGAAACGCCGCAGAGGTTGCAACGTCGCCTCGACGGCCAACTCGGGCGTATAGCAGAAGGTGAGAAAGTCCTTCGCCTTGGTGCGCAGCGCCCGGTACTCGGGCAGATACCGACCGGCCTGACGCATGATCCATACCGGGGGTGGGTCGACCCGCTCGCCGTTCAGAACGCGGAGCATTGCTCGATCGGCCATGAGGTCTCCCTGTCGCGATGATCATTCGCCCTCCCGGCTGGCGCTGGCGGCCGAAAGTTGTGATGCATCTTCTTATGTCGAGGCTAATACGCAGAGGAAGTGTCGGACCAGAGAAAATCCGACAGGAGCGGTCCGGTTGACGGGATTGTCCAGGCCAGACGTCAATTTGTGTCCATTAGGCGGGAACCGAAATGGCCGGCTCCGGAGGAGGCTGGCTACGGCGATGTCGTTGCCTTAGGTTCGCGGCCTTAGGTTCAAGCGAACTCGAAAGCGCCTGGGAGGGTCAGTTCGGCAATGCGTCAGGCGTATCCGTTTTCTGCGATTGTCGGCCAGGAAGAGATGAAGCGCGCCATCCTGATCGCCGCGGTCGACCAGGGGATCGGCGGGGTCATGGTGTTCGGAGACCGCGGCACCGGCAAATCGACCGCCGTGCGCGCCCTTGCCGCGCTTCTGCCGACCCTCACGGCCACCAAGGATTGCCCTTATCACTGCGATCCGAAAGCCGACGCCGGGCGTTGCCCCATCCACGGGGAGGCCAAAGGACGGGCGAAGACCGAGCGCATCGTCACGCCGGTCGTGGATCTGCCGCTGGGGGCGACGGAGGATCGGGTCGTGGGCGCTCTCGACCTGGAGCACGCGCTGACCCGCGGCGAGAAGCGATTCGAGCCGGGTCTGCTGTCACGGGCGCATCGCGGCTTTCTCTACATCGATGAAGTCAACCTGCTTGAGGATCACTTGGTGGATCTTCTCCTGGACGTCGCTGCATCGGGTGAAAACGTGGTGGAGCGCGAGGGGCTCAGCGTGCGTCATCCGGCGCGGTTCGTCCTGATCGGCAGCGGCAATCCTGAGGAGGGGGAACTTCGCCCACAACTGCTGGACCGGTTCGGTCTCTCGGTGGATGTAAAAACCCCCACCGCCCTCGCCGACCGCATCGAGGTGGTGCGCCGGCGCGACGCCTTCGACCGCGATCCCGAAACCTTTGCGGCGAAATGGAAAGAGGCGGACGCCGCCTTGGGGCTCCAGATCACCCAGGCCCGCAGCCGTCTAGCCAAGACCAAAGTCCCAGACAGCGTGCTGGAGGCCGGCTCGCGCCTCTGCATGGCGATTGGGGCGGACGGCTTGCGCGGCGAATTGACCATCATGCGCTCAGCGCGTGCGCTCGCCGCCCTTGAGGGGGAGGCCGCCGCCTCCGAGCGGCATCTGATGGCGGTGGCGCCTATGGCGCTGCGCCACCGTCTGCGTCGCAACCCCCTGGACGAAGCCGGCTCCACGGTGCGAATCGAACGGGCCATCACGGAGTTGTTCGGCGCACAGACCCCGAGCCCGCCGTGACAGACCTCGCCGCCGCCGTTTGGTCCGACGCAATGCTCGCCGCCGTGCTGTTCGCCATAGATCCGGTCGGGCTCGGCGGCGTGGTCGTGCGAAGCGCGCCTAGCCCGGCGCGGGAGGCTTGGTTGGCGGCGGTGCGATCGAGACTGCCGCCTCACGCGCCGTTCCGGCGGGTCCCCCTTCACATCGAGGATGACCGCTTGTTGGGGGGGCTCGACCTTTCCGCCAGCCTCGCCGCGGGAAGGCCCGTCGTCGGGCGGGGCGTCCTCGCCGACTGCCATGACGGCGTTGCGGTGTTGTCCATGGCCGAGCGTATCGATAGCAGCACGGGCGCCCGTTTGGCCGCCGTGCTCGACCAGGGCGAGGTGCTGATCGAGCGGGACGGATTGACGATGCGCCTTGCGGCCGGCATCGGCGTGATCGCCTTGGACGAGGGGATGGAGCCCAATGAGCGTCCCCCCGACCCGCTGCTCGAACGCCTGGCTTTTCGCTTCGACCTGAACGATCTGGACGGTGGCGCGCGATTGGACGGCGCCGATGATCTGGCGGCGGTGGCGGAGGCCAGAACCCGCCTTCCCGTCGTTGCGCCTGCACCCGACGCGATCATTGAGGCTTTGTGTGCGGCGGCCGAGATGATGGGCGTCCTGGGCGTGCGCCCTGCGCTCCTGGCGCTCCGCGCCGCGCGAGCTCATGCAGCGCTGCAAGGACGGACGACGATGTCCACCGAGGACGCGGTCGTGGCCACGAGGCTGGTCCTGGTCCCGCGGGCTTTGACCGCTCCGGCTCATGACGAGGTCGATGAGGAGGCCGGAGCGCCCGACGAAGCCGATGAGCCGCCCGAAAATGACGGCCGCGATCCGCAGGATGACCGCACCGAGGGTCAACAGGACGATCGCATGATCGACGCCGATATGGTGATCGCGGCGATTCAGGGCGCGCTGCCTGACGGCCTGCTCGATCAGGTGAAGCTCGATCCGCAGCGAATGGTTCGCTCCACGCCACGCCAGGGCTCCGGCAGTGCGACCAAATCCCGCCGGCGTGGGCGCCCTGCGGGGGTGAGGTCCGGCGCGCTGCGCACCGGCGACCGGTTGAACCTGCCGGAAACCCTGCGCGCGGCCACGCCCTGGCAGAAGCTCCGCTCCGGCGGCTCGTCCGACGCTCTGATTCAGGTGCGCCGGGACGATTTCCGCATCCGCCGCTTCGTACAGAAACAGGAGGCGACCACGATTTTTGCGGTGGATGCTTCGGGGTCCG
>Ga0116226_10006121_pt1 | contig 10782 bp, 8 predicted proteins | sample S1TSphfallax_FD_89692 | JGI IMG/M metagenome (GOLD analysis project Ga0116226, IMG submission 89692) | Host-associated microbial communities from peat moss isolated from Minnesota, USA - S1T2_Fa - Sphagnum fallax MG | ecosystem: Host-associated > Plants > Peat moss > Unclassified | place: USA...
AGCTCGCGGCTCTGCTTTGGGTGACCTTCGGTCTAAGTTTGCATCTGCCGCTTGCTTGGTGCCTCCTGACCATCGCGCTGGCGGCCTGGATGAATCTGTCACTGACCCTGGCCTGGCCGGGCATGCGGCTAGCGCGGCGGCGCGAGGCCCTCTATCAGCTCGGCTTCGACCTCGTACAGCTGGCTGTGCTGCTGGGATTGACCGGCGGCTTGGAGAACCCCTTCGCCCTGTGCCTGATCGCGCCGCCCACCGTGGCCGCGGCCACCCTGCCCTCACGCTATGCCGCCATCCTCTGCGTCTTCGCCTTAGGCGTGATCGCGGTCTTGTGGCGGGTCTACCTGCCCCTGCCCTGGCCAGCCCATGAAGTCTTCGCCATGCCGGGCCTTTATCGCGCCGGCATCATCGTCGCCCTGGTGTTCGGCCTGCTGTTCACCGCCGCCTACGCCTGGCAGGCCGCGGCCGAAGCGGCGCGGATGGAGCTGGCCCTGGCGGCGACCCAGGCCGTTCTGTCGCGCGAGCAGCGTCTGTCGGCGCTCGGCGGACTGGCGGCGGCGGCGGCGCACGAGCTGGGCACCCCGCTCGCGACCATTCAGGTGGTGACCAAGGAGATGGCGCGCAGTCTAGAGCCCGGCCCTCTCCTCGACGACGTCCAGCTCTTGATGGGCCAGGCCGAACGCTGCCGCGATATCCTTCGCAAGCTCTCGCGGGCGCCCGACACCGAAGACGCCCACCACGCCCGTATGAGCCTTAGCCAACTGCTTGACGAGGTGTCGGAACCGCACCGGCGCGAGAAGATCCTCATCAATGCCGATGTCAGTTGCGCGCCAGGCGCGGCGATCCTGGAGGTTCGCCGCTTGCCCGAAGTGCTACATGGGCTTGCGGCCTTCGTGGAGAACGCCGCGGATTTCGCCGAGACCAGCATCGAGCTCACCGCCTATTACGACGCCGAGCGCCTGTTCGTCGAAGTGCGCGACGACGGCCCAGGCTTTTCACCCGATGTGATCGCAAGGCTTGGCCAGCCCTATGTGACCACCCGCAGCCATGGCGAGGGATCTAGATCGGGCCACATGGGCATGGGCTTGGGCTTCTTCATCGCCAAGACCCTTCTGGAGCGGACGGGCGCCGAGGTTGCGTTCCGCAATGCGCGCCGGGGGGGCGCCGTCATCTCCGCACAATGGCGCCGGGCGCGGATCGAGGCGCCTCGGGAGCTTTGAGGGCCGGGTCACGTTGTTCAGGAACGGATCAGCGTCCGCGATGCCCGGCCTTTGGGTTCAACAGTGGACGAGACGCCTCTGCGACATTATGACGAATGGTTAGGGCTAACCGCCGGTCAAGCCAAATCGTCCGCCGCCGCGCTGCTTTGGCGCCCATTCCAAGTAGGCTTATTATGACGGACATCTCCGCCTCTATCGCCGCCCTGCCTGAAAAGACGGTGCTGGTTCTGGATGACGACGCGCCGTTGCGGACCCGGTTGGGTCGGGCGCTCGAACAACGCGGGTTCGAGGTGATCTTGGTGGGGTCGGTGGCCGAAGCTGTCGCCAAGGTCAAGGAGGCTCCCCCAGCCTTCGCCGTCCTAGACATGCGGTTGGAGGACGGCAACGGTCTGCAAGTGGTGGAGACGATCCAAAGCGTGCGCCCCGACGCCCGCGTCGTCATGCTGACAGGCTATGGCAACATCGCCACCGCTGTGGCTGCGGTCAAGGCCGGGGCTGTAGACTATCTCCCCAAGCCCGCGGACGCCGACGACGTCGCCCGCGCGCTCCTGGCCGCCCGGGAAGGCTCCGCCCCCGCGCCGCCGGAAAATCCCATGTCGGCCGACCGGGTGCGATGGGAGCATATTCAGCGCGTGTACGAGCTGTGCGGCCACAACATTTCCGAGACTGCGCGCCGCCTGAACATGCATCGCCGCACCTTGCAGCGCATCCTTGCTAAGCGCGCGCCGCGATAGAGCTTGGGGCTGGCCGCTGCGATTAGGCCTGCAGGCCGGCGCGGGCTAGGCTCACGACAGGGTCCGCCTCGTCGAGCGCGTAGGCGACGGGCGCGCCAAAGCCCCAGACAGGTCCTGGCCAAGCCGGATCGTCGCTACGACGTCCTACGACGTGGATGTGAAGTTGCGCCACAACGTTGCCCAAGGCGCCGACGTTCAGCTTCTCGACAGGATGGCCTAGCGCCTCCCCGATCGCCCGCACCCCGCGGCCTGCGGCAAGGACTTCCCGCGTCAGGTTTTCCAAATCCTGCGGCCCCAGCTCGTCCAGCTCCCGTAGCGCCTCGCGACGCGGGATCAGCACGACCCACGGCCAGCGGACGTCCGCCTGGAGCCGCGCCTGGCATAGGGCGAGATCGGCGATGAAGATCGAACTCGTCTCAAGCCGGGGATCAAGGACGAACATAGGCGGTCTCAGTTGGCCCGAGTGCCTCCAAAGCCTCTGGAAGCAAGGGCCGGGCGGCGGGGTCGGGTTGGGTGCAGGCCTGCTGCAGGTCGCGCCACGCGGCCAGTTGAGGCGCGTCGACCTCGCACAGGTCCAGCAGCTCGCCCAACAACAGACCCCAGGCGCGGACTTCTAGGCGCTGATAGGCCTGCGCCCCCTGCGCGGGCAGGAAGGAAGCGGCGCCGAAGTCGCTGAGCGCCGCGTCGCCCGCGACGCCGTCCCACAAGACGTTGTGGCCGTAAAGATCGCCGTGAAGCAGCCCCCGGCTATGCAGGTGGGCGGCGGCCAGCCCGATGCCGCGAGCGATGCGAAGCGCCGTCCCCAACTCCAACCGCAAGGCCGGATCGTAGACGTCGCGGCTACAGCTCCTGCGACTCGGCGGCCCCGCCAGCACCCGCCACTGCGGCGGCAGGAGGGGCATTAGAAGGCCTTGAAGCTGCTGGGGATGATCGACGAGCCGACCGAGCGCGCCGGTGAGATGCGGGTGGGCGCCGGCCGCCAGACAGGCGGCCATCTCACGCTCGGGCAGGCCATCGCTCGTCATCGCCCCCTTGAACAGTTTCAGCGCCACAGGGGCCGCCTCGTCGCTGCGGCGCCAAAGGGCGCGATGAACCTGGCCAGAGGCGCCTTCGCCCAAGAGACCCTCGACCTCGACACAGGACCAGCTTACGGCCGGCGCCGCCTCAGGCCTTAGCTCGCCGTCCAGGGGATTGCCGGCCCAGGCCAGCCAGGCCAGGCTTGGAAGTTCGGCGAGCCAGACCGGCAAAACGTCAAAACGGTTGGCCGCCAAGCGCACGAGCTCCAAGCGTTCGGCGCCTTGGAGGCTCGCTGGCAGTCGATCCAGTCCATTGCCGGCCAACATCAATTTCTGCAGCTCGGGACGGTCGCCCAGGGCGCCCGGCAGGCTCGCGAGCCGATTGTCGGTCAGGGTCAGCCAGCGCAAGCGCGGGGGTAAGGCTTCGGCAGGGATCTCGACCATTCCCGTGGCGCGAAAGCCGACCTGACTAAGGACTGGGCAGTCGCCCAACGCCGGCGGCAGACGCTCGAAGCGGTTACCTGAGCAGAACAGCGCTTCAAGCTTCGTAAACCGCCCCATGTCGTGAGGCAGTTGGGTGAGCGCGTTGCCGCTTAGGTCAAGCACCTCCAGCGTCTCCGCCAAGCCGAAAATCTCGTCAGGAAATTGTGTCAGACCACAGGCGAGTTTCAGCTCGCGGGCGCCCGCCAAGGCGCCGCTGCGCAACACTTCCAAAGAATCGAGTTTCATGGCTTCATATAAGGCCGCGGCCGGGTTCGCGAAGAGGTCTTCGAAGAGCGTCCGACCTGGCCAGACGCTCGAAGAATGAATCCCAACACCGTCGCCACGGCGCGGTAGAGCTCCCGCGGAATTTGCTCGTCGAGCTCCACGTGAGACAGGGCTTCGGCCAGGGCGGCGTTCTTCTCCAGCGGCACGCCATGTTTGCGCGCCGTGTCGATAATGGCCTCGCCCAGCTCGCCGCGCCCCTTCGCCACGACGCGCGGCGCGTGGGGCTTTTCGTAGGTGAGAGCGACCGCCAAGCGCGACTTATCCGCGTCGGCCATCCTAAACCGCCCGGTTCATGAAGTGGCCCACAGGGGCCGGCGCGACGTTGGGCTGACCCTGGAACACCGCCACCTGGGCGATCAGCTCGTCGTCAAGAAGGGCGTCTGCCAGATCGGCCTGCTGGGCGTCCAACAGCGAACGGGTTTCGTCATTTTCGGCCCAAAGCGCGACATGGGCCTGCCCGCCGCTGAGACTGATCCGGGCGTGAATCGGTCCGATAGGCGCAAAGTCTAGAGAGAACCGAACGCGCCATACCGGGTCTGGCGCGCCGTCTTGCGGCGGATCGCCGTCGCGGTCGATCTCGAACTGACCCACAGCCGGTCCGTCCGGCGCCGCGAACAAGAGTTCGAACAGCCAGCTGGCGCCCGACCTTTGGGGCGAGCCCTGGGCGGAGGATGTCTGAGCGGAGGACGTCTGGGCGGACTTGGGCAGGGACGCCGCCTGCATCAGCACTTGGCGGGACAGGGCGGCCTTGGCCTCCTTCGACAACAGCGCCGCGATCATCTCCAAGGCGGCTTCGGGCATCAAAAGAGGCGTCGCCGGCGGTTGTCCCTGCAAGGCGGCGCCCGCATAGGGCGGTGGAAGGGTCGCGCCGGTCGAGGCGAGGCCGACCGAGGCGGCGGGACCGGTAGAGGTCTCCAGGGCGTCGATCAGGTTCAAAAGCGCCGCCTTCAGATCGCCCGCCGGCGGTGCGCCACCCTGCACGAGCTGCGCTTCCAGGAAGAGGCCGGACTGGGCTACGGCCTGCTGCAGATCCCCGGCCGTCGGCGGTGGATCTAGCGCGAGCTGAGCGCCGAGAATCTGCGCCGCCGCGGCTTGGACATCCGCCGGCAGACCCGGCGATTGCAGCGCGCTCGTCAGATCGGCCAAAAGGCCCGACAGACCGGCTTGGGAGCCCGCGGCGCTCGCCACCGCGGTCTGCAGCGCGGACGGCGCGGCGACTGGCGGGGAAGCGCCAGGCGTCGGGGCGGATGTGTTCGAGGTCGCTGTAGACGGCGCCCCCGGCGCCACAGGCGCAACGCCGCTGATGGGCGGGCTCGTGAGAAGACCCGGACTTGTCAAGCCAGCTGGAAGGGAGTCCGTCGCCATGCTTAAGGGCTCCATCGCCCATGCCGCAGTCAACTCATACTAACCGAGCTGCAACTGATTCGTAAACGGACGGTATCTGACTCCTAAAATCTCTTCGCCCCGCTCCGAGCGATAGTCTTAGCCTTGGCGTTATGAGACGAAACCGTTCGCCGCGCAAAAATCCCAGAGTGGGCGATTGGCGCCTTTCTGTTCGACGGGCGAGAAACGGGCGCCGGCTCGACTGTTCAAGGCCCTTTGGGCGCCGGTGTAAGCTAGCCCGATTCGGCACAGATTAGACGGCAAAGTCTAATAAACAATGCAGAGTAGACGGTCGGGTCTAATAAACAATATTGTCTTGTCGTGCGACCAAACTTATGTCTTCCTTATTTATGGACATCACCCGATAGAGGTGAGCCAAATTATCGGGTCGACCTTACGGTGATCGCGAAGGAGGAAGGCGATGTTTCGAATGATCAGCAGCCTTTGCCAAGCCACGTGGACCGCTTGGCGCGACGGTCTGGGCCTGTATGGAAGCTGCAACCTAAGACTCTGAGGCGGCCAAGCCTTTCGGCTGGCGGCGCGTTGTTAAGTACTTAGGGCCGTCAGACTGAAACAGCACTGGACATGGGGCCGGCTCGGTGGCCCTGTAAATCAGCATGAACGGGTTATTTCGATTTATAGCCAAGCTAATCGGTCTCGGCCGGTCTGGCGCCCCCGAAAGCTTTACGTCCGAACCGTCCCGCCCGCCTGGGTCGCCGACACCCGGAACGCTTGCGTCAGATGCATCGGCGCGCCTCGCGCGCCCGCCAATCGCTCCATTATCACCGCAGACCTCTGAGCCGAACGTCGTCTTTCTGGATTTGGCGGACGACGAGGAGGTCGCGGAAGAGCCTGAAGAAGACCTCGACGAGCCCGACCCGACGCTGGGCCGGTACGAAGAATTGCATGTTGAGATCCTCGACGCCGAAGCGGTCGACGCCCAGCGCGCGGCGGCGGAAGCTGAGGGCCTCTCGGCCTCCCACAAGGTCTTTCCTCATGACCCGGCAGGACCGGGTAGCTTGGCGGAGACGCTCGCTCGACTCGCAGCTGAGGGACGGGTCACGAGCCACGTCTGCGACGACCCCGACAGCGGCTTCTACGTGCTCTATGAGCCAGCCCCTAAAGTTTAAGCCTCATTTGCATTCATTCCCATAGCGCGACCCCCACCCCCCTAACGAGGGGGAAGCGTTCAATCTTCGGCTATTCCATACCCTAACCCTTTAGCCGATCGATCAAGGCGCGCGTGGACGGATCGTGAGGCAGGGGGACGCCGCCGTCGAGCTCACCTAGGATTCGAACCGCAAGGGTCTTCCCGAGCTCAACACCCCATTGATCAAAGCTGTTGATTCCCCAGATCACTCCCTCAACAAACGTCTTGTGCTCATAGAGGGCGATCAGGGCGCCTAGCGCCTCCGGCGTGAGTTCCGACGCCAGAATCGTTGTGGTCGGCCGGTTGCCGGGGAATGTGCGCTGGGGCGCCAAGGAGTCGATCTCCCCCGAATCGACACCCTTGGCCGACAGCTCAGCCCGAACCTCGGCCTCTGGGCGTCCGATCATTAGGGCTTCGGCCTGGGCGATGCCGTTGGCGATTAGCTTGGCCTGCATCCCCTGCGGTCCCTCGCCCTTTTCGACGAGGACAAGATCGACCGGGATAATGTCTGTTCCCTGGTGCAGAAGCTGGAAGAAGGCATGCTGGCCGTTGGTGCCGGCGTCGCCGAACACCGACGGGGCCGTCGCCCGCAGCACCGGCGTCCCATCCCGCGTCACCCGCTTTCCATTCGATTCCATCTCCAGCTGTTGCAGGAAAGCGGGCAGGAGACGCAGGCGCTGGGCGTAGGGAACCACGGCCCGGATTGCACGCCCCAGACCGTTGCGATTGAAGATTTGGGCCAGCGCCATCAACACCGGCGCGTTGCGCTCCAACGGCGCGGAGGTGAAATGGGCGTCCATCTTGGCGGCGCCGTCGAGAAAGCGCTGAAAGCGGTCGAAGCCCAGCGCGATCGCGCAGGACAGTCCGACCGCCGACCAGATCGAGAATCGGCCGCCGACCCAGTCCCAAAAGGCGAACACCTTGTCCGGCGCCATGCCGAAAGCCACAGCCTTATCGGGCGCGGCGGAGACGGCGGCGAAATGGCCCTTCGCGCCCTGTTCGCCGAGGCTGGCCTGGAGCCACGCCCGCGCCGCCTCCGCGTTCGCCAAGGTTTCGAGGGTGGTGAAGGTCTTGGAGACCACCATGACCAGAGTCGTCGCGGGATCCAGGCCGTAGAGGGCGGCCTCGATCTCTTGGCCATCGACATTTGCGGCGAAGCGCAGCTCCATGGGACCGCCGAGCGGCCTTAGCGCCTCCCAAACCAGGCGGGGACCGAGGTCGGAACCGCCGATGCCGATATGGACGATGGTCTTGAACCGTTCGCCGGTCGCCCCGCGAAGGGCGCCGGATGCGATTCCGTCCGCCAGGGCCTTCATCCGCGCCCGGCCAGCCTCGACCTCAGCCGAGACAGGCTCGCCCGTCGCAAGGTAAGCCGCCCCGTCCGGCGCGCGCAGCGCCGGATGCAGGACCGCGCGGTGCTCGGAGGTGTTGACGGCGAAGCCCTCGAACAGTTTCGCCCGGGCCCCTTCGATATCAACCGCCCGGGCGAGGTCCAGGCAGGCGTCCAGCGCCGAGCATGTAAACGCCTGTTTGGAGAGGTCGACCTCCAGCCCGGCAACTTTAACGGTCAGACGCGAGAGCCGGTCGGGCTCGGACGCGAAGAGGTCGGCGATGCGCACGGCGGCGCCCCGCTCCGCCGCGGCGTCGAAAGCCGACCAAGCGGCCGCCAAGGTCTCGGGCTGGGCCGCAACAGAGGTCTTCGCGGTCATAAGCGTGGGCTCCGGTCGAAACGTAGTGAACGCGGTGTTTACCAATGTCTGGCTGTCATGGAAGCTGCGGAGGTCGGCGCGCTCCGCGAAGTTTTCCTGGGCTAGGGCCTTTGCCCCCTCTTTGAACCGCCGCCGATTGAAGGAGCGTCTTTCATGTCCTGCGACGTCGCCGCCTCAGCCGCCATCCTCCTGGCGACCTTCGCGCCCCCGAACGCCAGCCGGCCCGCACCTCAGCACAGCCTGACGCCCGTCGCCTGGATGCAGGCGACGTCGGTCCCCGCCGCGGTCAATCCCCTGGCGCAGGAGCCGCTGTACGCCGACATCGTGCGCCGGGCGACGCGCTTGCGACGCGAAACTGAAGCCTACCGCGAGGGGCTGAAGGGGTCGCAGGCTCTGGCCGATCCAGATCGCTTCGTCGCCGACATCGCCGCCCTCTCGGCGCTCGACCTGCAAGGTCACCTCGACCTCGCCAAACGCGGTACCGACGGCGATCTGAAATGCATCCTGAAAGGCATCTCTCAAGACCTTCCCCGCAAGCTGGCCGAGGTCGAGGCCGCCAAGGACGCGGTCGCCAAGGACGCCGCGCTCGAGGAAATGGCCTATCTGCTGCGTGATAATATCGAAGTGATCACCACCCCGCCAACGGTGCAAAGCGGGACGTGACCAGAGCGTGACAGGCGGAAGCGGATACCAGTTCCGCGGCCCGTCACGCTCCAGTCTAAAGACGGCGGGTTGAAGACCGCGCGCTTTCCTCGCCATACCAACCGGGTTACGGCGATTTAAGCTGCATGCGTCCGCGCCAGGACCTAGGGTCCGCGCTGGATTTTTTGGGAGCTCCCTTTGCGTATAGCCCTGCTCGCCGCGGCCTCCGCAGCTGTCCTGTTCTTTGTTGCGCCAGCGGGGTTCGCTGCAGATGCGCCGGCCGCTTCGCCCTATCCGGACCATTACGGCGCTTGGGGCGTGGACCTTTCGGCGGGCGACCCGTCGGTCAAGCCCGGCGACGATTTCTTCCGCTATACCAACGGCCGCTGGTACGACCAGGCGGTCATACCGGCGGACCAGAGCGCGACCGGCGTCGGCTGGACCCTGCGCAACCGCGCTCAGGACCAGCTTCGCGACCTAATCGAGAGCTCCGCGCGCGATCCCAAGACGGCGACCGCCGCCCAGGTCGGCGGGCTCTACAAGGCCTTCATGGACGAAGCCCGCGTCGAAGCGCTGGACGCCAAGCCCCTCCAGGCCGATCTCGCCGCCATCAATGCGGTCGCTGACCGGGCCAACTTCACCCGGGTGATGGCCAAGACCAGCGGGACCTTCGGAAAGACCCTGTTCGGCGTGGGCGTCCTGCCCGACCCGCGCAACTCAGCGCTCAACACGCTCGGCGTCTTTCAGGACGGCCTGGGCCTACCGGATCGCGACTATTACCTGACCGACGGGTTCAAGGCCCAGAAGGCCGCCTATCGCGCCTATGTCGAGCGCACCCTTTCCATGATCGGCGACGCCGCCCCGGCGGTCGAGGCCGACGCCGTCCTGGCCTTCGAAACCCGGATCGCCGAGGCCAGTTGGACCGCCGCCGACAGCCGCGACATCGAAAAGCTGGTCAATCCCATGACCATCGCCCAACTGCAGGCCTATGCGCCGGCGGTGGACTGGAAGGCCTATCTGGCGGCCGCGGGCGTCGCCTGGTCGAACCCGCTGATCGTGGGTCAGAACACCGCGATCCAGAAGCTTGCCGCTATCTACGCCGACACCCCGCTCGACACCCTCAAGGCCTGGGAGCGCTTCCACGTCGCCGACCAGGCCTCACCCTATCTCTCCAAGCGCTTCGTCGACAGCCGCTTCGAGCTGGACAAGGCGCTGAGCGGGGTACAGGCCCAGAAGCCGCGCTGGAAACGCGGCGTGGAGCTCGTCAATGGCAGCCTGGGCGAGGTGGTCGGCCAGGAATATGTCGCCCGCTATTTCCCGCCGTCCTCCAAGGCGGCCATGGTCGACATGATCGGCAATCTGAAGGCCGCCATGGCCAAGCGGATACAGAGCGCGACCTGGATGGCCGACACCACCAAGGCCGAGGCGCTGAAAAAGCTCTCCAAGATGGATGTCATGGTCGGCTATCCCGACAAGTGGCGCGACTATTCGGGGCTGAAGATCGATGCGACCGATCTTTATGGCGATGTCGTGCGCAGCACAGCCTTTGAATGGGCCTACCAGCTCAGCGATCTGGGCAAGCCGGTGGATCACAAGAAGTGGGGCATGACGCCCCAGACGGTGAACGCCTACAATGGCGGGCTGGAAAACAAGATCGTCTTTCCCGCGGCCATCCTCCAGGCGCCCTATTTCGACCCCAAGGCCGATCCGGCTGTCAACTATGGCGCGGCGGGCGCGGTGATCGGTCACGAGATCACCCACGGTTTCGACGACCAGGGCCGCCACATCGACGACACCGGCACGCTGCGGGACTGGTGGACGCCAGAGGACGCCAAGCGGTTCACTGCGCAGCAGGCGCAGTTCGGCGCTCAATATGACTCGTACGAGGGCGTGCCGGGCTTTCACGTTAACGGCAAGCTGACCATGGGCGAGAACATCGCCGACCTAGGCGGTCTGCTGGAGGCGCTGGACGCCTACCACGCCTCCCTGCACGGCAAACCCGCGCCGGTGATCGACGGTCTGACCGGCGACCAGCGCTTCTTCCGCGCGTTCGGTCAGGCCTGGCAGCGCAAGAGCCGCGATGAGGCGGTGAAACAGCAGATGGCCTCAGACCCCCACTCGCCCGCCCAGTTTCGCGTCATCGGCCCGACCCGTAACATCGACGCC
>Ga0116226_10006123_pt1 | contig 10780 bp, 9 predicted proteins | sample S1TSphfallax_FD_89692 | JGI IMG/M metagenome (GOLD analysis project Ga0116226, IMG submission 89692) | Host-associated microbial communities from peat moss isolated from Minnesota, USA - S1T2_Fa - Sphagnum fallax MG | ecosystem: Host-associated > Plants > Peat moss > Unclassified | place: USA...
ACCCTGTTTTGTGCAGCGGCACTTGCCCTGCCGTCGCCTTTTGCCACCCTTGCCGCCGCCACCCCGCCCATGCCAGGCCAGAAGCGGGTGTTGGTGGTGGGGGCGCAGGAGATGGCATGCTTGCTTGATTTGGATCGCCACGTGCTGTCTACCATTCCCATCGGCTTTAAACCCCACAGCTTTGTCCAGCACCCCGCCCGGCCAGAGCGGGTTTTTGCGATTAGCAAATGGAGTGAACATGCCGTGGAGCTGGATGTAAAACGCCAGCAGGTGGTGCGGCAAATCCGCGCTCCGGAACCCATGCACTTTTATGGCCATGCGATGTTTTCCGCGCAAGGCGACAGGCTGTTCATCAGCGGCGTGGATAGCAAAACCGGCCTTGGCCATTTGCTCGGCTACCGGTCGGATGGGGATAAGCCAGAGCTGCGTTACCAGGTCACCCCCGGCAAGCTCCATGAATGCCAGATGCTGGCCGATAACACCGCCTGGGTTGCCAGCATGGGTTATCGGGAAGGGGCAACCCCGGATCAGATGGTGTGGGTTGAACCCTCTGCCCTGATACGGGTTAACATGGCCAATGGCCAGATTCTGGAGCGCAAAGCGATTGGCGATCGCAGCCAGGGGCTTTCCCATATGCATATTGCCGGGGATGGAACCCTGATCACCAACAGCATCCCCCAGCTAGCGGGTCAGGCGGCTGCCCCGCTCTATCCAGGCAGTAATCCGTTGCAACAAATGGTGCAGACCAAAACCAACCAGCAGGGTGCTGTCTATATCAGCCGTGGCGGCAGCGAAGGATTGAAACGGGTAGACTGGCCACCCCAGCTTGCGGGAGCGTTGGATGGCGAAATGCTAAGCCTTGCCATTGACGAAGCCCGGCACCTTGCCGCAATCAGCAACCCTGATAGCGGGCATGTGCTGTTTGTCGATTTAAAAACCGCAACCTATCGCGGCCATATTGCCGATTTGGCTTCCCCCCAGGCCTTGGCCTTTGTGCCAGAGCAGAACAAATTTATCTGCAACAACACCCTGTGGCTGGATGCAAAAACCCTGCAAGCCACGCCACTAAGCTTTACCATGGCAGCAGGCGCACCGTTGGTTGCCAAAAGCAACAGCTCCCACAGCCTGTTGATCGCCCTCGGTTGATGGGAGTGGGTGGGCGTTCGCCCACGGATATTCCGCCGACTTGACCCCCCACCCTACCCTCCCCCGCAAGGGGGGAGGGTTATTAAGGATTCTCCCGTCACGTGCGGATGGTTTTTATGGTAAGGCTTGGAACTTGCTTAAAATCAAGCATGAAACAGTGGTTTCGCCAGAAGGCTTGCACAACAACCCAATCCCTAAGAACCTGTTTAGAATGACTATTTTAATAATTGAGCAGATTCACGCGAACGGTTCCCGCGATAACGCGCAAACCGTTCGCGATCTGCCCGCGTGATTACAAATAGGTTCTAAAACTTCGCCTTCCAACGCAACAGGCTCAGCAAGTCGCTTTTGCCGGCAACCTGGTCAGCATCCAGCCGGAACAGGGTGCCTGCGGTGATGCTGGTGTCTGCGGCGAGGGATAATGCGTAATTGGCTTCAAAATCCATTTCACGCCCGCTGCCTGCCAGGTTTTGGACAAAGTTGTTGCTATAGATGCTATCCGAAGTGTAGGAGCGATCGTAAGGCAGGCTAAACTGCATCGTACCGCTTTCAACATGGAGTGGCTGGGCAACGCCAAGGCTGAAACTGTCTTCCTTGTTAAAAGTGCCATTGCGTTCCACGCTGGCATTAAACGCGCTGCTGATGATGGTGCTGATGTTGGTCACCAGCGATTCGGTGGCGGTGTTGGGGCTGGTATAGCCGGCATAGCCTGCGGCGTGGAAAATGGTTTTGTCATCCAGCGTCAGTTTGGTGCCAAGGCCAGAATAAACGGTCATCGTGCCATTGCCCAGCTGGAATGCCCCGGTGCCTTGGCTGCCCAGCACCCGGTTATCTTCAAACAAGCTCCCCAGCAAAATCGTGGCGTTGCTATTGCTGCCCACCGCATAGGTACTTTCCGCCTGCGAACCGAAATTGCGGGCAGCGGTGTCCAGTTCATCATGGCCAAAATACCCTGCCACCCGCACATCGCCGCCAAACGCCTTGGTGGTGATAACCGAAGCATAACCCTGGCTCGCAAAGCTGGCATAGGGGTTGGTTAGGCTGTCTTTATTAATGGCGCGATCAATGCGGGCGCGGTCGCTTTCGCTGAAGCCAATCGCCAGCGCATTGCCATCGCGGTAATGGATTTCCCCACCCAGCGTGTCAGAAAACTGCTCGCCAAAACGGAACGCCTGCAAGGTTGCGCCAGTGCTGTTATCATCATGCGGCCCATTGCCGGTCAACCTATCAGAGGTTGTGTCGGTGAGCATGGTGAAGCCCAGCGACATTTTATTGCCAATCTGCACCTCCTGCCGCGCATCGGGGTTAGCAAATTCCTGCAACGCCGCCTGGGTATCGAAGGTTCTATTGTTCAGCGAAACCATGCTGTTCAGCGAGGTTTTATAGGATCGATCCAGACCGTCTAGAAATTCAACCGACTGGCTGGCCAGGGCATTGGTAACCGTGCTGCCAAACGCCGCACCATAGCTCAGGCTGCTATCGGTAAGGCTAACCTTTTGCCCGGATACGCTGCCCTGAATGGCAATACCGGTAGTGCCGGTGGGGGCAGTCGCGGCCGCCAAATTTAACAGGCCATGGCCATAAATACTCGCAGGTCCAATATTGGTTGCGGTGTTCAACAGCTGCTGCACCACCTGGGTGGGGGTGAGGTTAGGAAATTCCGCCAGCAAAATAGCCGCCGCCGCCGAAACCTGCGGTGCCGCAAAGGAAGTGCCAGATACGGTGGTGTAGCCACCGCCCGTTGTCGTGGTAAAAATATTCTCATCCGGCGCGGCCATGCACCACGCCGCCGCAACGCCACAACGGTTGCTGAAGGAGGATATCTGGTTATTGCTGTTAACCCCCACCACCACAATGGTCAATGGTTGCAAGGAGCTGTAATCGGCCGTACTCAGCACCGCTGCCCCGCTCGCAGAACGGTAGGCACCATTAGCGACGCCAATAATATTGGCATTGGCAGGCTTGATGAAGGGCAAAAAGCCCGGCCCCGTTGGGTTCGCACCCACATCCTGATATTGGGAGTAATTATCGCCCGCAGCAAAAACCAGAATGGTGTTGGCCGCCACCGCCGCCTTATACGCATCCGCTTCTGCCAAATCCTGCGCCGAAATCAGCTGGGCATTGGTATTGGAACCGGTAGTAACGGTATGGAAAGCCGTAATCGCGCTGCTATTGGGGCCATAACTGCCATTGATCACCTGCGCGCCGGTAGACACGGCATAATTAATCGCCGGGGCGAAACCGGTTGGCGACTGGGCAGAGGTCAGAACATTGCCGGAACTGTCAAACACCCGCAACGGCTCAATGTTTACTCCAAAGGCCACACCCTGCATCCCCACCCCATTTTGCGCCGCACCCAAAACCCCCGCAACCTGGGTACCGTGCGGGTCAAGCCCGCTGGCAGCGGGCTGACCGGTCTCGTTGGTGATGAAATCATAGGCGTTGGTAATGCGCCCGGTGAATTCGCTGTTGGTAACATCAACCCCGGTATCAATCAAGGCCACGGTTTTACCCTGCCCGGCCAACCCGCGCTGGCACGCCGAAGCGGCATTGATTTGACCTAAGGCGTGGTTGGCGTTGAATTCGGCATTGGCACAGGCCGGTTGCACCACCGTGGTGTTGGAACCGCCAATGGTGCCAGAACCGATCAAGGCTGCCGCCGTGCCGCCTGCCGCCAGCAAGCCCACGCCCGCCCACAGCAAATCGCCGCCCATTAAAAAGTCGGCATGGGAACCGGCAATACGCGCCGCGCCATCGCCGATGGTCGCTGCCGTAGAAGTGCCGTCTTCCGCCCCAACCGAAGCCGCCGTGGTGGTGCCATCTGCCCCTGCCCCTAACGGGCTTATCGTACCTGTGGCACCGCCTGCCCCCAGCGAGGCATCGGTGGTGGTTGAACCAATCGCAGCACTGTTACCATAAACCGCATTGCCATAAACACCGCCTGCTGCCTGCTGGGTGTAAAGATTTTGGCCATAGCCATAAAATCCGTTTCCTGCTACCTGCTGCGAATCCGAAGCGGTGGCATAGGGTGCGGCCTGGGTGGTGGTGGCATCCTGCAAAGGCTGAACCGTTCCCGCAACATTCGCCGAGGAATCATAGGCATAAGGCGTTACCGGGGTGGCACTGCCCTGAGCCACGGGGACGCTGCTGCCATAAGCACCATTGGCGTAACCGCCCCCCGAAGCATTGCTGCCATAGGCATAGGCCGGGTCGGCAGCCCGTGCCGCCCCGCCTGCCAGCGCAGCCCCGCAGCGCGGGTAATCAATTGCATAGCGCCGCCCCACTTTTTTGGCTTCACGCTTGATCTCTTCGCGTAAACTTGGGTTGGCATCGGCCAAGGTGGCAGCGCGGGTGCAATAACCGTCCGGGTCATTCGCCGCATATTTTTCCAGTAAATAGCGTGCCTGGGTAATATCGCTGCACGCAATATTGCCATCTGCCCACACCGGCAATGCCAGGCAGACAAGGGAAAGCGCAGTGGTTGCGAGGAGAAGCGTGCTGCGTTTCATGATTTCAAAACCCCTGAAAAAAAGAAAAATAGAATGCCCTTCGGTTTTTTTCACGAAAACGGCACCGCGACAAACAAAAACAATAGTTTCAAAATATTTTTGTCACGAACGTTACGCTTCTGCCACATGGGTACGCGCCGTACCCAGGCACTGGGCAAACTTTTCCTGAAGCAACGGGGCGCTCAAATTGCACCCTTTACCTGCGGCATCGGCCTGCACCTGGCGAATCACATCCGCCTCATCCTTGCCCAGCCCAATCAGGCTAACCAGGCCATCGCCATAATTATCCGGCAGCCCCGCCTGCTGCGCCGCCCACCCGCCAAACAGCTTGGCGGCATGGGAACGTGCCTTAAAGGTTAATTCTTCATCATGCATATAAAGATTTTCCATTGCCTGCTCGCGGCTATCAAAGGTAGTCATTGCAACTTCTCCTTAATTTTGTCATGCTGTAGCGGGGAACCTGGATAACGGGGAAATGCCGGGGCGAACGATGGATGAAGCGTTTTAATGTGTTCTGCCGCTCCTCACTTTTAACCCAACACGGTTAAAGCCCGATTAAATAGGCCGGTAAATAAGCCGGGTTGTGCGTTTTTACGGTTTATTCTTTATGCGTTAGAAAGGCCTGGCCATCCATGAAGCGCCGCCGTATCTATGAAGGCAAAGCAAAAGTGCTGTTTGAAGGGCCGGAGCCTGGCACGGTGGTTCAATATTTCAAAGACGACACCGCTGCCTGCAACAGCAAAAAGCGCGGCGTGATTGATGGCAAGGGCGTTATTAATAACCGCATCTCTGAATATTTAATGGTCAAACTCGCGGAAATTGGGGTACCCACCCACTTTATCCGCCGCCTTAACATGCGCGAACAGTTGGTGCGCCAGGTTGAGATTATCCCAGTGGAAGTGGTGGTGCGGAATGTGGCGGCGGGTTCGCTCGCCAGCCGCTTTGGTATCCCTGAAGGCACCAGTTTGCCGCGCTCGATCGTAGAGTTTTACTATAAGTCAGAGGAACTCGGCAACCCGATGGTGTCGGATGAACACATTACCGCGTTTGGCTGGGCCAGCCCGGCTGATTTGGAAGAAATGGTGATGCTGGCGGTGCGGATTAACGATTATCTCTGCGGCCTGTTCTTCGGCAGCGGGCTGCGCTTGGTCGATTTCCGCCTTGAATTTGGCCGCCTTTATGAAGGCGAGGATATGCGGATTGTGCTGGCAGACGAAATAAGCCCTGATAATTGCCGGCTGTGGGATGTAAAAACCAACGAAAAGCTGGATAAAGACCGCTTCCGCCAGGATTTGGGCAAGGTGGGCGAAGCGTACCAGGAGGTGGCGCGCCGCCTCGGCATCCTGCCGGAAAATAGTGGCGATGCCACGGCACTAACCTCTTTTAAATCGCACTAATTAAGGCAGCAGCAATGAAAGCACGGGTAGATGTGGTGTTGAAAGACGGGGTGTTAGACCCACAAGGCAAGGCCATCGCCCAGGCCTTGGGTCATTTGGGGTTTGCTGGCGTTGCCGCAGTGCGCCAGGGCAAATTGATTGAGCTGGATTTAGCCGAAACCGACCGCGCCCGCGCCCTTAAAAGCGTGGAAGCGATGGCAGAAAAATTGCTGGCCAATTTGGTAATCGAAACTTACCATATCACCTTGCACGATTAGAAACGCACTTAAAAATCAGGTTCCACACCATGCGCCACAAACGTTCCACCACTTTACATAACCAGCTGCCTGCCCTGTTGCTGACGCTGCTGCTGGCTTCCACCACCGCATGCAGCATCTTCGGGAAGGGGGGCGATGCCCCACCGGCAGACAAGGCGGGCAGCCAGTACCAGGTGGATGAAAAAAGGCTCGCGGAACTCAACCGGTTCCCCTACCTGCAAATGGCACCCGATGCCCCACCGGAACCGCTGGAGGAAGCCCATGGCAGCCCCCCCGGCAATGCCGATGAATATAGCTGGCGCAGCGGCCATTGGGATTATGTGGATGGCAGCGGCGGTGCCAATGGCGGCTTCCAGTGGCGGCCGGGCGATTGGCTCCGCAAACCCGCTTTCAGTGCGGTGTGGCAGCAGGCGATCTGGGTCAAGCGTGATTATGGCTGGACGCTGATCCCCGGTTATTGGGAATAGGGCGGCCATGCAGGCATGGCGTGCCATTACCCTGGGAATCATAGTATTAGGGGGGGCGTTGCTCGCACCGCTTGCTGCTTTCGCGGAAGGCCAGGCGTTTGATGCCGGGCAAGGCAATGTCCAGGCCTTGCTGATTCGTGATGAGGATGGCTACGCCCGTGGCTATGGGGTGTTTACCCGTGGCCTCGCCCGGCTGCGCTATGATGAAACAAGCAAAACCCTGGATAATCTGAAATTTTCCCTCGCCCTTGCCAGCCTCGCCAGCAGCACCCTGCAGGGGGTTTTTCATGACCCATCCGCAAGCGGTTCTGCTGCTAATACAGACCCCGATACCGAATCTGAAATCGGCTTTATCCAAACCGAACCGCTGGTATGGGATGCCAATGCCACCCCGCCCTTGAAGGCCGAATTAAAAGGCACCCTCATCATCAACGGCATCCGCAAAGCGGTGGTGCTGCAAGCCAGCCTGAACAAACTGGCGCGCCGCAGCAAAACCACCAAGGTTAACGATGACGGGATGATGAATCTGGGCCTGTCCCTCCACACCCCCCTCCAGCCCGCCGATTACACCAAACCCAGCGACACCCCCACCCCCGCCGCAAAGGATGATATGATTTTAATGGTTGATATCATTGCAGCGCGTTAGGGGATGCTGTTATAAAAAGCCTCACCTTATTATATTCCGTTTCTCTATCCCCCTTCATGCAAACCGCAATTATCGTTTTCCCCGGCTCCAACTGCGAGCGTGATGTCGCGGTGGCCTTTGCCAAAATCGCTGGCCGCACCCCCACCCGCGTCTGGCATGGCGATTCTACTTTGCCAAAAGCCGACCTCATCGTGCTGCCCGGCGGCTTCTCTTACGGCGATTATCTCCGCACCGGGGCGATGGCCGCCCATTCCCCCATCATGCGCGACGTGGTGCAGGCAGCCAAAAAAGGGGTGCGGGTGCTGGGCATCTGCAATGGCTTTCAAATGCTTACCGAAAGCGGGCTGTTGCCAGGCGTGCTGCTCCGCAACCACCAGCTCAAATTCATCTGCCGCACCGTGGCGGTGCGGGTAGAAGACAATCAATCCTGCTTCACCACCGCCTATCAACAGGGGCAAACCCTGCACCTGCCGATAGCCCATGGCGATGGCAATTATTTTGCCGACAGCGCAACCCTGGCCCAGCTGGAAGCCGATGGCCAGGTGGCATTGCGCTACCAGGAAAACCCCAACGGTTCACTGAACAACATCGCCGGGCTTTACAACAAAACCCGCACCATCCTCGGCCTCATGCCCCACCCCGAACGCGCCATTGAGCCGCTGCTGGGCGGTGCGGATGGGGCAGGCATGTTTGAATCGCTGGCGCGGCTGGCATAATACCAAAGGCCATAATTTTTGACTCGTCAAAAATTATGGCTTCGGCGGCATAAGCCGCCGCCGCGCCGCTTGGCGCGGAATACCAACGGACTTTCAGAGGTTAATCTTTAAGGCCGTTGGTATAACGCTAAACAACACATTATTTTGTTCCCTTCAACCCCCATCCCCCCTGCCCCCATGCGCCTGACCCAGTATTTTTTGCCCACCCTCAAAGAAAACCCCGCCGAAGCCCAGATCGCCTCACACCGGCTGATGCTGCGGGCGGGGATGATCCATCAAACCAGTGCGGGCATTTACGCCTGGCTGCCGCTCGGCTTGCGGGTGTTACGCAACATCGAAGCCATTATCCGCCACCATCAAAACCAGGCCGGGTGCTTTGAGGTGCTGATGCCCACCATCCAATCGGCAGAATTGTGGCAGCAATCGGGGCGTTATGAAGCCTATGGCAAGGAAATGCTGCGGATTACCGATCGCCACGATCGCCCGATGCTGTATGGCCCCACCAATGAGGAAATGATTACCCAGCTGGTGGCCAGCCACATCAAAACCTACCGCGATGTGCCGAAAAACCTTTACCATATCCAATGGAAATTCCGCGATGAAGTGCGCCCGCGTTTTGGGGTGATGCGTGGCCGCGAATTTTTGATGAAGGATGGGTATTCATTTGATCTGGATTTTGCCGCCGCCAAAAAAACCTATCAGAAAATATTCCTGTCCTATTTGCGGATTTTTGCCGCCCTTGGCCTGCGTGCCATCCCCATGCAAGCCGATGCCGGGGCGATTGGCGGCGATATGAGCCACGAATTTATTATTTTAGCAGAAACCGGGGAAAGCGGGGTGTTCTGCCACCCCGATTGGCTGCACGCCGAACCCGCACAAGAAGCGGTAGATTATGGCGATGATTTAACCCCCTTCTTTGAAAAATACACCCGCCTTTATGCCGCCACCGATGAAAAACATGTGCCAGGCAAGGCGCCCATCGCCGAAGCCGCGCTGATCAAAGCCCGCGGCATTGAAGTTGGCCATATTTTCTATTTCGGCAGCAAATATTCCCAGCCCATGGGCGCGGTGGTGACGGGACCCAAGGGCGAAGCCATCACCCTTGAAATGGGTTCCTACGGCATAGGGGTCTCACGCCTGGTAGGGGCAATTATCGAGGCGAGCCACGATGCCGCAGGGATTGTTTGGCCAGAAGCGGTGGCACCGTTCAAAGTTGGCCTGTTAAACCTGAAAACCAACGATGCGGCGGCAACAAAAAGCTGCGATGCTTTTTACCACACCCTGCAAACGCACGGCATAGAAGTGCTGTATGACGATCGTGATGAACGGGCCGGCACCAAATTCGCCGATATGGATCTGATCGGCCTGCCCTGGCAGATTATCGCCGGGCGCGGCTTGGAAAAAGGCCTGGTAGAACTGAAAAACCGCAAAACAGGCGAACGGGCAGAGCTAAGCCTGGAAGCCGCGCTGAAAAGGCTGGTGGGGAAGAAGTAACCCAAAAAGGGTAGGCTTTCATCCATAGAGTCTAATGGTTACGCTTTCCTTACGCTTTCAACTTCTTTTATTGCAGCATTTTTATGGTCAGTTTGGTCAAATGGTTAAGCGAACGAAGGAATTAAGGCGAGACAACCCTGTTTCGCCCCAATCATTTAAGGAGAGCGAAACCATGGCCACCACCCAATCCTCTACATACGGCAACACCATGCCGGGCAACCCCGCCCAAAACAACCCCACCGCCACCGGCGGGGGTGGAACCGGCAACAATGCAGGCAACACCCACAATGCCGGAGGAAGCAGCAAGGCGGCGGGCGGTGAAGGCGGCAATGCCCAGCAAAACGCGCAGTACCATAGCCAGGCCGCAACCCATTGCCAAAAGGCGCACCAAGCCCACAAGGATGCAGCGGACAGCTACGATGCCGGGGATCATAAAACAGCCCAGGATCATGCTAAAATGGCCTCCGATCATCTTGAGAAAGCCCAGCAATGCGGGCAGAAAGCAATGAGTCACTAACCTGCCTTTGCTGCAATGAAACGCTTGCCGTGTCTTTCGATGCGGCAAGCTTTTTTTGGCATTTTTTTCTGCCTCCGCACAGAATTGTTGTATATAATTTCCCTTACCCTATCTTTGTTCTGGCCACCTTTTAAGGCCTCATGTCCAATCCCCATCTATTCGCCACCATTCTCATTCCGGTTTTTCTGCTGCTTTCGGCGTTGCTTTCGGCGGCGGAAACGGCTTTTACCACCGCTTCCAAGGGGCGGATGCTGGCGTTGGAGCAGGAAGGCAACCGCCGTGCCGCGCTGGTAAACCAGTTATGGCGGCAGAAGGATTTGCTGATTAGCGCACTGCTGGTGGGCTATAACATCATCAACGTCATTGCCTCTTCGATGACGACCGCAGTGATGGTCGCAGCCTTTGGTGCCAGTGGTCTGGTCTATGCCACTGCGATGATGGCGGTGGTGATTGTGCTTTTTGTTGAAATCCTGCCCAAAACCCTTGCCATTCGCATGGCAGATAGCACCGCCTTGTGGCTGGCACCGTTCGTTTACGCGGTGGTGGCGATTCTGCTGCCCCTCACCGCCCTGTGCCGGGGCATTACTACCCTGCTGCTGGCGGCCTGGCCCACCCAGGATAATCATGCCGA
>Ga0116226_10006124_pt1 | contig 10779 bp, 5 predicted proteins | sample S1TSphfallax_FD_89692 | JGI IMG/M metagenome (GOLD analysis project Ga0116226, IMG submission 89692) | Host-associated microbial communities from peat moss isolated from Minnesota, USA - S1T2_Fa - Sphagnum fallax MG | ecosystem: Host-associated > Plants > Peat moss > Unclassified | place: USA...
CGCCAGCCCCCCCGCCGGCAGAAACAGCGCCGGCACCAGACACGCGCCCGCAAACATCGCCACCCCCACATAGAGCGTCGCCGGTTTGCGGTCGCCACGCAGCACCAGCAGCCAGGACGCCGCACTCATCAGCTCAAACCCCGCCACCAGCGAAAACGCATCGGCCGCCACCACCGCCAGCAGCATGCCCGCCACAAACAACCAGAACAGCGCGCTCTTCCGGTCCTCCCCCACCGCCACCGCCACAATCTGCGGCGCCAAAATGGCCAGAAACAGCCACGAAAGCGGGTCCACCGCCAGATGCATCCCCTGGCCAGGCAACCCAATCGGCAGCGTCAGTTCGTGATCCACCGTTCAGGGTTAGCAAAGCGCGCTCCGCGCCGTAAGAAGCAGTTACTTTTTTGAAAAAAAGTAACCAAAAAACTTTTGCTAGCTGGGGGCGTTTGCCCAGGGAGTGCCTTTAATCGCCTCCGCTGGAGGCGATTAAAGGCACTCCCTGGGCAAACGCCCCCAGCTAGCAAAAGTTTTTGCGCGCTTTTTTCAAAAAGCGCTGCTTACTTACTTTTACTAATCCTAACCGGAACCGACTTATAAGAAGGCGTCCCACTCTTAGGGTCCTGGTGCGAAAGCGGCACCAGCCCATTGGCTTCGGGGTAGTACGCGGCGGCGGAGCCAGGCGCGATGTCGTACGCAATCGCCATAAACCCTTCCAGCCGCGCTGGGGCGCCGGTTTCAAACGCGGTTTCCACGGTGATGGTGTCGCCATGCGCCAGCCCAAGGGCGGCAAGGTCTGTCTTGTTCATGAACACCACATCCCGCCTTCCGAACACGCCGCGGTAGCGGTCATCCATGCCGTAGATCGTCGTGTTGTACTGGTCGTGGCTGCGGATGGTGGTCAGGCGCAGAATATCGGGCATGGCCTGGGCCAGGTCTTCCTCCAGCCCATCGAAGATAAGGAACTGAGCGCGGCCGGATGGGGTGGGCCATTTGCGTTCGGCAGGCGGCAGCGGCAGGCGGAAGCCGCCTGGGGTCTTGATCCGCCAGTTATAATCCCGAAAATCCGGAAACACCTGGGCAATGGCGTCGCGTATCCGGCTGTAATCCGCCACCAGTGCCCGCCAGCCCACCTTGGTCTCCGGCAGCGTGGCCAGCGCCATCCCGGCCACAATCGCCGGTTCCGAGCGCAAATTATCGGACGCCGGCGGCAAGCCACCCCGGCTGGCGTGCACCATGGACATCGAATCCTCGACCGTCACCGACTGCGGGCCGGTTTCCTGAACATCCCGCTCGGTCCGCCCCAGGCAGGGCAGAATAATGGCGTCCCGCCCGATGAGCAGGTGCGAGCGGTTGAGTTTGGTGCCGATATGCACCGCGAGATCCAGTTTGCGCATCGCCGCGAAGCACGCTTTGGGGTCCGGCAGCGCCACCGCCAGGTTGCCGCCCAGCGAAATAAGGATTTTTGAACGCCCCTCCGCGATGGCCTGCATCGCGGCCACCGAGTCATGCCCATGCGCCGCCGGCGGCTTGAACCCAAAGGTCTTCTCGATCCCCGCCAGCATGGCCGCCCCCGGCTTTTCATTAATCCCCACCGTGCGGTCGCCCTGCACGTTGGAATGCCCGCGCAGCGGGCAGATGCCAGCGCCCTTCTTGCCAAAATTACCGCGCAGCAGCAGCAAATTGGCGATCTGCTGAACCGTTTCCGTGCCCCGCAGATGCTGCGTGATGCCCATGCCGTACGGAATGATGGTGGCATTGGACCTGGCATAAGCCGCCGCCACCGATTCCAGGGCCGCACGCTTCAGCCCGCTCGCGGTCTCGATCGCCGCCCAAGTCGTCGCCCGTAGATCCGCCTCCAGCGCCGCGTACCCGTCCGTATGCTCGGCAATAAACGCATGGTCGATCACGCCGGGCGCCGCATCATCCAGCGCCAGCAGCGCCTTCATAATTCCCTTCAGGGCCGCCGCATCCCCGCCCACCTTCACCTGGTAATACGCCGAGGCGATCCCAGTCGCCGAAAACGTCGCCATCTCCACCGCGTCCTGCGGGTCCGCAAACCGCTCCAGCGCCCGCTCCCGCAGCGGATTAAACACTATAATCGGCGCCCCCCGCCTGGCCACCTCATGCAGCGTCCCCATCATCCGCGGATGATTGGTGCCCGGATTATGACCCATCGAAATAATCATCTCCGCATGGTCAAAATCCTCCAGCGACACCGTCCCCTTCCCGATCCCAATCGAAACCGGCAGCCCCTGGCTCGTCGCCTCGTGGCACATGTTCGAACAATCCGGGAAATTATTGGTCCCAAACTCGCGCACAAATATCTGAAACAGAAACGCCGCCTCGTTCGACGTCCGGCCAGACGTGTAAAACTCCGCCATATTAGGGTCAGGCAGCGCCCGCAGCGCCGCGCCGATGCGCGCAAACGCGTCGTCCCAACTAATGGCCACAAATTTGTCCGTCGCCGCGTCATAGGCCAGCGGGTCGGTCAGCCGGCCAGCATCTTCCAAATCATGGTCGCTCCACGCCAACAGCTCGCTCACACTGTGCCGGGCGAAAAATTCCGGCGTCACGCGCTTCTTGGTCGCCTCCCACGTCACCGCCTTGGCGCCGTTCTCACAAAACTGGAAGGTCGAAGTATGCTCCTTATCCGGCCACGCGCAGCCCGGACAATCAAACCCATCCGGCTTATTCGTCCGCAGCAGCACCTCCGGCGCCTCAGACAATTCCATCTGCTCACGCACCGCCCGCGCCGTCGCCTTCAGCGCCCCCCACCCGCCGGCCGGCCCAGGATACGGTTTGATGCCGGAAATATCGTGATCCGCTGGCATGAGCATTCCCTCAGATACAATGTCTGCGCGCAACATGGGCCAGCGCGAGTGGATGTCAATTTCGAGAAGGGAAGTAAGGAAGCAGTTACTTTTTTTGAAAAAAAAGTAACCAAAAAAACTTCTGCCCTGGGGGCGTTTGGATCGGGATTGCCTTTAATCGCCACCGGCGGGGGCGATCAGAGGCAATCCTGGCCCAAACGGCCCCCACCAGCAAAAAAACGCTTCTTTATTGACCTTCTTTCCAAACCGCGACATGGCAGCGCCATGCAATTCCACCTTAACGGTTTCCGCACCGGGGATCCCCACCTGCACCAGCCCGCCATCGCCGAACACACCAACGCCCAGCCTGAAACCCTCGACGTCCTCATCATCGGCGCCGGCCCCGCCGGCCTCACTCTGGCGGCGCAACTGGCCGCTTTTCCCGAAATTTCCACCCGCATCGTGGAGCAAAAATCCGGCCCCCTGAAGCTAGGCCAGGCCGACGGCATCGCCTGCCGCACGATGGAAATGTTCGAAGCCTTCGGCTTCGCCGAGCGCGTGTTGAAAGAGGCCTACTGGGTCAACGAAACCACCTTCTGGAAACCTGACCCCGAACGGCGCGACCACATCACCCGCGCCGACCGGATTCAGGACACCGAGGACGGGCTCTCGGAATTTCCCCATCTCATCATGAACCAGGCCCGCGTGCATGATTTCTACCTAGACATCATGCAAAAATCCCCCTCCCGCCTCACGCCGGATTATGGCCGCCGCCTCCTCGATGTCAGCATCGGCGGTGAGGCGGTCACGGCGAGGCTGGAGCATGACGGCCAGCTGGAGACCGTCAGAGCGCGCTTCGTCGTCGGCTGCGACGGCGCCCGCAGCGAGGTCCGCAAATCCCTCGGCCGCGCCCTCGCCGGCGATTCCGCCAACCAGGCATGGGGCGTGATGGACGTGCTGGCGATCACCGATTTCCCGGACATCCGTCTGAAATCCGCCATCCATTCGGCGCGCGAAGGCAGCATACTCATCATTCCGCGCGAAGGCGGTTATTTGGTCCGGCTCTACATCGAGCTCGACAAGCTCGGTGAATCCGAGCGGGTCGCCAGCCGCAACATCGATTCCGCCCATCTCATCGCCGCGGCGCAACGCATTCTGCATCCCTACACGCTGGACGTGAAGGAGGTTGCGTGGTGGTCGGTCTACGAAATCGGCCAGCGCCTGTGCGACAAGTTCGACGACGTGGCGGTGGCGGATGTGGCGCACCGCACGCCAAAAATCTTTATCGTTGGTGATGCATGCCACACGCACAGCCCGAAGGCGGGACAGGGCATGAACGTCTCCATGCAGGACGCCTTCAACCTCGGCTGGAAGCTGGTCTCGGTCATCCGGGGCCAAGCTTCACCGGAAATTTTGCACACCTATTCCAATGAGCGCCAGACCATCGCCGCCGAGCTGATCGATTTCGACCGTGAATTCGCCAAAATGTTCTCGGCCCCCCCGAAAGACCCTTCCGATCCCGCCAGCGTCGGCATCGACCCCGCCGAATTCCAAAAATACTTCATCATGCAGGGCCGTTTCACCGCCGGCACCGCGACGCGCTACCAGCCTTCAGTCATTTCCGCCCCGCCCGCGCACCAGCACCTCGCCACTGGCCTGGTGGTGGGCATGCGCTTTCATTCCGCCCCCGTGATCCGAGTGGCCGACGCCAAGCCCATGCAGCTCGGCCACACGGTCAAGGCCGATGGACGCTGGCGCCTGTTCGCCTTCGCGCCGGCCGAAACCGCGCCGCTCACGCGCCTTTGCACGTTTCTGGAGAGCGCCGCCGACTCACCCATCAAAAAATACACGCCGGCCGGCGCCGACATCGATTCCATCATCGACATCCGCGCCATTCTCCAGCAGCCCCACGCCAGCCTGGCGCTGGAAACCATGCCATCCCTCCTCCTGCCGCAGAAAGGCCGCTACGGCCTGCGCGACTACGAGAAAATTTTCTGTCCCGACTTCAGAGCCGGCGATATTTTCGACCTGCGCGGGATCGACCGCGGCCAAGGCTGCATGATCGTGGTGCGGCCGGACCAATACATCGCCCACATCCTGCCGTTCGAGGACCATGCCGGCCTTGCGGCGTTTTTTGATGGTTTTTTGCGCCGTGCAGATTGAAGAAAGCAGTTACTTTTTTGAAAAAAAGTAACCAAAAAACTTTTGCTTACCCCCGGCCTTTGAGCGGCCATACTGCGGCCTCTCAAAAGCCGCGGGTAATAAAAGTTTTTTGCGCGCTTTTTTTCAAAAAAGCGCTCCTTCCTTCCTTCACTTTTTCCGCCCTCATCTTATCCAGCTGCGCCCAAAAACCACCCCAATTGGCAACGATCATGTCGCCCTCGGTGCCGCTGATCCAGCCCCAGCCAAGCCCCGCACCGCAAAGCGGCGAGATCGACGCCGGCGAGGCCCTCCCCCGCCCCACCGCCAGCTACAGCCCGGCCTCTTCCCTGAACCTGCCCGCGCAAACTGGCGCCTCCACCCAGGGCGACATCTCCCTCGACTTCGCCGGCACCGACATCCACACGGTGGTCGACCAAATTCTCGGCACGATCCTGCAACAAAATTACACCATCGACCCCTCGGTGCAGGGCACCGTCACCCTGCGCACGGTCGCCCCCCTGTCACGCGCGGAGCTGATACCCACGCTGCAAACCCTGCTCGGGCAGAACAACGCCGTGCTGGTGCGCGAAGGCGGCCTCTACCGCGTCATGCCGGCGCAAGCCGCCGCCGCCTCGCCCAGCCTCGCCACCAGCGACGCGCTGGGCGGCGCCGCCCTGGTGCCCCTGCACTACACCCAGGCCGCCCCGCTGGCGCAGATGCTGCAGCCCTACATCACCGCCACCGCCAGAGTCATTCCGGCCGCCGATCAAAACGCCATGATCGTCGAAGGCGATCCCGCCGGCCGCGACGCACTGGTCGCGCTGATCGAGGCGTTCGACACCGACCAGCTCGCCGGCCAGTCCTACGAAATTTTTCCCGTTACGGGTGGCGACGCGCAGGATTTCGCCACCGCCTTCTCCGCCGCGCTCAATAAATCATCCGACCCCAGCGAGCCCGGCCCGGTCAGCGTCGTGCCGCTCGAGCGTATGAACGCCATCCTCGTCATCGCGCGCAGCGAGGATCTGCTGGCGGACGCGCAGCGCGTCTACGCCGTGCTCAGCCAGGCCGAGCGCGAAACATTACGCAGCTGGCACGTCTATTATCTGCATAACGGCCTAGCCAACGACGCCGCCTATTTTCTGCAGCAGGCCTTTACGCCGAATGACGTGACAGCACAGCCGACACCGCAGGCCACCGGCCAGGTCAGCACCACCCTCGCCAGCCAAAACGGCGCCAGCCAAAACGGGAGCACCGGCGCCGCCAGCACCACCCCAGCCACCACCGCCGCCGCGCCGGCCACCACCCCCGCCACGGACCAAACCGCCGCCACCGACCAAAGCGGAAATTCAAGCACCGACCAAAACACCACGGACACCACCACCACCAACGACCAATCCAGCACCGCCGGCGCCACGGCCGTGCTCGCCCCGCTCTCCGCCGGCGCATCCGCCGCCACGACGGACACGCTGCGCATCATCCCCGACGACGAAAACAACTCGCTGCTAATCTACGCCACCGCCGCCGAAGACCAGCGCATCAGCGCCATGCTGGACCGCATCGACAGCGCTCCGGTCGAAGTCCGCATCGACGCCACCATCGCCGAAGTCGATCTCAACACCGCCCTGCAATACGGCACGCAATATTTCTTCAAATCCGGCGGCATCAACGCGGTCCTTTCCGATAGCAGCAGCTCCTCGCTCGCCACCAATTTCCCCGGCTTCGTGCTCTCCGGCAACGGCGCGGACGCCGCCCCACTGGCGATCTCACTCCTGCAGTCCGTCACCAAGGTCGACGTGCTCTCCTCGCCCGAACTCATGGTGCTCGACGGCCAGGCCGCCTCGCTGCAGGTCGGCGACCTGGTGCCCTATCTCAGCCAAACATCGCAAGACACGCTCACCGCCGGCTCGCCGGTCGTCAACTCCATCGACTACCGCGAAACGGGCGTCATCCTGCAGATCACCCCACATGTCGGCGCCGACGGTCTCGTCACGCTGGACGTCGCGCAGGAAGTCTCCGGCGTCGCCTCCTCCGTCACCACCGCCGGCATCAGCTCGCCCACCTTCACGGACCGCGCCATCACCTCGCGCGTCGCCATCCAGGACGGCCAGACCGTCGGCCTCGCCGGGCTGATCTCCGATTCGGACTCACACCAAAACCAGGGCGTCCCATTCCTCAAAAATGTGCCGCTCCTGGGCGATGCGTTCTCCAGCCAGAACAACCAGCGCACGCGCACCGAACTCCTGGTGCTCATCACACCCCACGTCATCCGCACACAATCCGACGCCGCTTCCCTCACCGCCGATTTGCGCGCCGAACTCCCCAACGCCGCCGCCGTCCCCGCCGCACTCTCTAATCTACCGCCATCAGCCACCGCCGATCCCGACGCGGCCGTGCGTTCAAAAATCTCGCCATAAAACCGGAGGAAGAAGAAAGCCACGCCCGTCCCACGTCATGGCGAGCTCTTGCGAAGCCATCCATCTTTCTTTCCAAGCGCAGCAACGCCGAAAGTCAGTCGAGACTGAAGCTGCCTGCATAACACGACGCAGCATTCGCAAGACCTGAAATCAACCAATGGCACTCAAAAGCCCAACCGGGCCATTTTTTTCAAAATCAACATCCCTATATAGCCGGTAGGAAGATCCGAAACGATGGTCCACCGATCGGTCATGACGCGACTGCAACTTACGCTGGAAAAAACATGAACGACAGCATACTTGCCACAATTGTAACGAAACTGAAATATATTCTACACTAAAGTTTCTTATAGTTGAAATAACATTCAGCGCGGCGGTCTGCTATCGACGACACGTTCGGTTACAAGCCGGGCCAGAAACCCAACGCTCACCCGGAAGCTTCACCCAAAAGGATTCTCCATGACCCGTAAAACCCTTGCCTGCTCCATGCTGGCGCTCGCCCTGTCGTGCGGCGCCGCGTCCGCCAGCACCACCATCAACGCCGGCGGCTCCAGCCTCGCCTTCCCAACCTATGAAGCGGAATTCGCGAAATACACTGCCGGCAGCCCAACCATCCTGTTCAGCTACTCAGCCGTCGGCTCCGGCTCCGGCCAGGCCGGCTTCCTGCAGAACACCTTCACCCCTTCCCCCTCCTCCGACACCGTGTGGTGGCCAGCGCCTGCCGGCATCCTCACCTACGGCACCCCCGTCGGCACCCAGGTGGACATCGGCGCCAGCGACGCGACACTGACCGCTTCGCAGCTCACCAACCCGGCGACCGGCAGCTACGGCCTGTCCTCCGTCGACGGTCCGCTCATCCAGATCCCGACTTTCGGCGTGCCCGTCGCCATCGCCTACGACCAGCCCGCGGCATCGTCCCTGAAACTGACAGCCGCCCAGGTGTGCGGCATTCTGTCCGGCCAGATCAACGACTGGAACACCATCGACCCGTCCATTCCGTCCGGCACGACCATCACCGTGGTGTACCGCTCCGACGGGTCGGGCACGACGTTCCTGACGCTGCAGCACCTCGCCGCGATCTGCAACTCGTCCAACTCCGCCTTCACCTCCATCACGGTCGGCAACAAATTCATCTCCGACGTGACGATCTCCGGCTACGCCGCTGGCACGCTGCCCTCCAATTTCGTCCCTGAAAGCGGCAGCGGCAACGTCGCCACCGAAATCAACAGCACCAGCGGCGCCATCGGCTATCTCAGCCCGGACTACACCTCGATCGCGCCCAACTCGTCCGTCAAACCTCTCACCAACTACCCCAACGTCATCGCCGCCAGCCTGGTGAACAGCATCGACGGCAAGACCTACGCGCCGACCGTCGCCAACACGACCCTGGCGCTGGCGAACCCGGACCCGGACGCCTCCGCCGATACCAAACCGCCCGCGAACATGTCCGCCGCCATGGACCCGCTGAACTGGGTTCCGACCATCGCCGTCGCCCTCAAAGGCTACCCGATCGTCGGCTACACCACCATGGACCTCAGCACCTGCTACGCTGACCCCGCCGCCGCCAAGGCGATCGAGCTGTTCCTGAAGGACCAGTATTCCAACGCCGCCTACAAGACCATCATCACCAACAACGGCTTCGTGTCGCTGGTGAACTCCGGCGCCAGCAAATACGTCACCGCCGTGACCAACACCTTCCTGAGCAATAACTCGGGCTACAAACTCAACATCGGCAACTCAAAAGTCTGTGGCCATCTCGCCGGCCGCTAAGCTTTCCACCCAACAAAAAGGGCGGCCATCGCAAGATGGCCGCCTTTTTCGCTTTTTAGAAAAAAACCGCTACTTTTTTTGAGAAAAAGTAGCGGCTTTCTTTTACTCCCCTGTCTTCTCCCGGCTCACCTTGCACTCAATCTGCCCATGCGGCTCGTCGGTCGGCGTGAAAATAACATTCGGATTATCCCGCCCAAATGGCGCCATGCTGATGGGAAGATAGTGTTTGTTCGGGCAGGCCAGCGCCACATCCACAATTTCCGGCACCGCCTCCAGCGCGGCGCGGGCCATTTTGTACAGGCTGTTCTGCACGCTCGGGCTATATTCCGTGGCGAAAACCGCCAGCATCGTGTCCATAATTTTGGCGTTCGCCGCCGGGTAATTCTCCGGTTTCTCGCCCCATTTCCAGCTCGCATCCATCGCCGTCGAAAAAATCCGGTCCTCGGTTTCCTTCAACGTGGTGGCCTCGTCCATCACATAGCCGACCCAGCCGGACCCGGTCGTCTTCAGCACCGTGAAATTCGCGATCCCTGAGGTGATCTTCTGCTTATGCCGCGTCGCGTGCAGCCGCACCCGCGGCTGCCCATTGGAATCCAGGGTGAAGGCATGATCATGCGCAGCCCCATCCACCAATATCCGCGTCCATTTGGTCTCCTGCGTCGTCACCACCACCGACGCCACCTGCCCGTAACGCGACAAAAAATATTTGGCGACGGCGGTGGCGAAATCCTCGGCCTCCAGCTCGGGGTTTTCCCGCGCCACGATGTTGACGATATTCTTGATCGTATCCGTCGCGATCACACTGGAATTATCGCTCGAGAGAAAGCTGTCTTCAAAATCACCTTCCAGCATCACCTTGGTCGACAGCTCCCGCACCTCATGCCGCGCGGTATCCCGCTTCACGCGCATCACCCGCACGCGGCCCTTGCCATAGGTGTAATCTTTCAGCTTCATCATCTTCTCCTGTAATCGGGACCATCCCATATTGTTAGCCGCCGGGAAGCCCTCTTGTCATGCCATCAATTGGCAAATTTGGCCCATCACGCCCAGCCCTGGGCCGCGCCACCAATCAATCTCCCGCCGGTCCCTCAAGAACATGCTTTCTGCGGGGCATTCGCCTTGGACGTGCAGGCCGCCGGCGCGCCGCCGCTATAGCCTAGAATCTCCACAATCCATATCGAGGGCAACGGCGCCGCCGCCGGCCTGGCGGTGGCCGTCTCCGCGGCCTGCGCCGCCGCACCGCTGGCGTTGCCCGCCGTGCTCAGCGCGCCCACACTCGGCGCCGTGGAGACGGTCGCACCGGTGGACGTACCCTGCACCTGAATATTCGCCGTATTGAGCACATGCGCGGCGGCAATGTTCAAATTGCCAGAAACCCGAATGCCCGCCTCGCCCGCATCCACAGTGCCCTGCGGCGCAATCAGGTTGATATTGCCCGGTGGGATCGCCGGAATCGGATTCAAGGTCGCAATACCCGCTCCGCTCGACGGCACGGTTGGTGACAAAAACACGTCGCCGTAATTGTCATAAACGCGCTGCAGCGGCGTGTAGTCGATGCTGGTTTTCGAACCGCGGCCCGCATTGATGTCACCCTCCGCCGACCAGATGACGATATTGCCCCCAAACGTCGTCAGCACCCGGCTTTC
>Ga0116226_10006125_pt1 | contig 10778 bp, 10 predicted proteins | sample S1TSphfallax_FD_89692 | JGI IMG/M metagenome (GOLD analysis project Ga0116226, IMG submission 89692) | Host-associated microbial communities from peat moss isolated from Minnesota, USA - S1T2_Fa - Sphagnum fallax MG | ecosystem: Host-associated > Plants > Peat moss > Unclassified | place: USA...
AAACCGGTGTTGTTCCTCTATCCGAAGGATTTCGCCGGCACGCTGATCGAGTTGGAGCAGGTGTGAGCACCTGTTGCGACAGTGCCCCGGGTCATCCTCTCCACGGCCCCTATCACGATGCGGAATATGGTTATCCTGTCAAAAGCGACGACACCTTGTTCGAGCGGCTTTGCCGGGAGATTTTCCAGTACGCATTAAGACTGGACGGTACCCGATAAAGCAAAACCGCCCCTGTTTCCAGGAGGCGGTTGCGTCGCGATAGGATCTTCTCCCCAAACTCAGGCCGCCTTTTATCTGGTAGGCTTCGCCATCTTGTTCGTGGGAGAAGCTACAAGGATTTCTTGAAAGAGTCATCATAAAGTTTGCACAAAATTATGGCTCTGTTTACGGTATTATGCTTACGAAAGCGTCACTGTACTTTTGCAATCGGGTTGCGGGAACGAATGAATCGCAAGATAATGTGGGTCTTGGTTCTGATACTGCAATCGGTTGCGTGTTTTTGCGCGACTTCCGCCGAAGAGGCGGTAACCGCGAGCGAACTTCCTGTCTATGTTACTCGGAAGGATTGTTTACAGTTGGTGGCCCATCATCCCGACGCCTCGGTGGCCTATCAGCCCGGTGTTGACGCGCATGGCCATTATGTCGCGCCAGCCGATCTGCCGAGCGACAGCAATTTCAAATTTTTGCCCGACCGCGTGACCTTCGACCTCAAGGTCAATCCCTTGGCCTATGCCGGCCAACAGAACAGCGCGAACAGCGGCAATTTTGCCAATACCAATATCCCGATCGCGAAGATCGAGGTCGATCTGCTGAGCGGCGGCGTGCGCATCAATGGTCAATCCCTCGATGGCGAGCAGACGCGGATTGTCACCGAAGCCTGCCAGAAGGCAGGATATCGCTGACTGGATAAGTGACCCGCCTTTGCCTATAGTCTGCCGCCCGGCTTTATGATTGTTTCGAGGATCTTATGCGTCTTTCCACCTATTTTTTGCCCACTTTGAAAGAGACTCCGGCGGAAGCGCAGATCGTGTCCCACCGACTGATGCTGCGGGCCGGCATGGTCCGGCAGGCGGCGGCCGGGATCTACAGCTGGTTGCCGCTCGGACTGCGGGTCTTGAACAAGGTCGCCAATATTGTCCGGGACGAGCAGAGCAAAGCCGGTGCTCAAGAGATTCTCATGCCGACCATCCAGCCGGCCGAATTATGGCGCGAATCCGGCCGCTATGACGATTACGGCAAGGAAATGCTGCGCATCAAGGATCGCCATGAGCGCGACATGCTCTATGGTCCTACCAATGAGGAGCTGATCACCGATCTGTTTCGCGGTACGGTCAAGAGCTACAAGGCCCTGCCGAAAATCCTCTACCACATTCAGTGGAAATTCCGCGACGAGGTGCGGCCGCGCTTCGGCGTGATGCGCGGCCGCGAATTTCTCATGAAGGACGGCTACAGCTTCGATATCGACCCCGCCGCCGCCCGGCGTTCTTATAATCGCATGTTCATCTCCTACATGCGCACCTATGCGCGGCTCGGCCTTCAGGCGATCCCGATGAAGGCCGATACCGGCCCGATCGGCGGTGACCTGTCGCATGAATTCCATATTCTGGCCGATACCGGTGAGAGTGAAGTATTCGTGCATAAGGATTTCATCGGTATGGATTGGAGCGAGCGGCAGATCGACTATGACAGTGACCTGCAGCCGCTGGTCGATGGTCTGACGACCAAATACGCCGTCACTGACGAACAGCGTGATCCCGCCATTGAAGCCGGCCTGGGCGACAATCTGATCAGAGCGCGCGGCATCGAGGTCGGGCATATTTTCTATTTTGGCACCAAATATTCCGCGGCGATGAATGCCATCGTCGCCGGCCCCAATGGCGATGTGCCGGTCGAGATGGGATCCTACGGCATTGGCGTGTCGCGCCTGGTTGGCGCCCTGATCGAGGCCAATCATGACGAGGCCGGAATCAAATGGCCGGAGTCGGTCGCCCCTTTCAAGGTCGGGCTGATCAATCTCAAGAAGGGCGACAGCGCCTGTGATGACGCGTGTGAAAAGCTCTATCGCGCCCTCGGTACCGAGGGCCTTTATGATGACCGCGACGAGCGGGCCGGCGTCAAATTCGCCGATATGGAGCTGATCGGCCTGCCCTGGACCCTGGTCATCGGCCCGAAGGGCGTGTCCGCCGGGACCGTTGAGGTCAAACATCGCGCGACCGGGGAAAAGTCTGAAATGACCCTCGATGCCGCCCTCGTGAAATTTGCTCAATGAGGCGCTTCTGATGTTCAGCCCTTTTGAACGGATGGTGGCGACCCGCTATCTGCGGGCCCGGCGGCGGGAGGGGTTCATTTCCATCATCGCCTGGTTCTCCCTGCTCGGCATCGCGCTCGGGGTCGCCACCCTGATCATTGTTATGTCGGTGATGAATGGCTTCAGCGCCGAATTGATGGGGCGGATTCTCGGACTTAACGGTCACATCGGCGTCTATGCGCCGCTCGGTGGCATGACTGATTTCGATCCGCTTGCCGAGAAGGTCCGGGCGATTCCCGGCGTTGCTTCGGTGATGCCGGTGGTCGAGCAGCAGGTGTTTGTCACCTCAAAGGCGGGCGGCTCGTCGGGGGGGCTGGTGCGTGGCGTAAGGGCGGCGGATCTGATGACGAAAAGCGCCATTGCCAATGGCATTCAGAGCGGCAATGCGGCTGACTTCCAGGGCCCTGATGCGGTGATGATCGGCGACCGTCTGGCGCAGAAATTGGCCATCAGGGTCGGTGACTCGCTCAGCGTGATATCGCCGAATGGCACGGCGACGGCTTTCGGCACTGTGCCGCGCATCCGCGCCTATCGCGTCGTCGCCACCTTCAATGTCGGCATGTATGAATATGATTCCAGTTTCATCTTCATGCCGCTCGAGGCAGCGCAATTGATGTTTCGTCTGCCCGATCGGGTGACCGACCTGCAGGTCATGTTGAAGGATCCGGACCAGGTGCCGCAGGTCTCGCAAATGATCCGCAAGGTCGCCGGTGACTCTTTACGCATCTATGATTTCCAGCGCGCCAACGCTTCGCTATTTTCTGCGGTTCAGGTCGAACGCAATGTGATGTTCCTGATCCTGACCCTGATCATTCTGGTCGCCGCCTTCAATGTCATCTCCAGCCTGATCATGCTGGTCAAGGACAAGTCGCGCGACATTGCCATCCTGCGCACGATGGGGGCGACCCGCGGCATGATCATGCGGATCTTTTTTCTGTCCGGCGCCGCCGTCGGCGTGATCGGCACCTTCGCGGGAGTTGCTTTGGGGTTGGCCTTCGCCTTGAATATCGAGGCGATTCGTCAGTTCCTGCAAAAATTCACCGGCACCGACCTGTTCAACTCCGAGATTTATTTCCTCAGCCAATTGCCGGCCAAGGTCGATGTCGGCGAGGTGCTGCTGGTGGTGGCCATGGCGCTCGGATTGTCCTTCCTGGCCACCATCTATCCTTCGTGGCGAGCCGCAAGACTCGATCCGGTCGAGGCGCTGCGCTATGAATGAGCCGGTTCTTCGTCTGGTCGGCATCAGCCGCGGCTTCGCCCAGGGACGCGATCGGTTGCGCGTTCTTGACGGGGCAGGGCTGGAAGTCTCGCGCGGCGAGATCGTCGCTCTGGTCGGCCCGTCCGGCGCTGGAAAATCAACCTTGCTGCATATCGCCGGGCTCCTCGAAGCGCCCGATCAGGGTGAGGTCTGGCTCAATGGCGAGAATTGCGGCACGCTGTCCGACGACGCGCGGACTCGCCTGCGTCGCCGTGATCTTGGCTTCGTCTATCAATATCATCATCTGCTGCCGGAATTTTCGGCCCTCGAGAATATCATTCTGCCGCAGATGATCGCCGGCGCGAGACGCGGCCGCGCCGCGCTGCGAGGCAAGGAATTGCTTGCGCGGATGAACCTCTCGGGGCGGGAGGCGCATCGTCCGGGACAATTATCCGGCGGTGAGCAGCAGCGGGTCGCTATCGCCCGCGCCATGGCCAATGAGCCTGCGCTGTTGCTGGCCGACGAACCGACAGGCAATCTCGATCCGCACACGGCTGATCTGGTCTTCGCGCAAATGCTGGAGAGCGCGCGTGAGTCCGGTCTGGCCGCGCTGATCGCCACCCATAATCCCGAACTGGCGCGTCGCATGGATCGGGTCATCCGCTTGACCGATGGGAAATTGGTCGAGGCAGCAAAATAACAGACATAACCAACAGGGAGAGTTGATCATGCGGTTCAATAGTTTCAGTGGCTTAGCTTTCACAGCGATGGCGCTTTGTTGCAGCTCGGCGTTTGCCGCCGATGCGCCGGAGATCATCAGCCAGCCGGTTGCAGAGGCAGCGCCGTTTTTTGTGCCCTATGGCATGCCGATCACGCTCAATGAAGCCAAAAAGGTGTTAGGCAAGGCTCAATCCGAGGCGGTGAAGCATGGTTGGCATCTCGCCTGCGCCGTGGTTGAGCCGACCGGCGAATTGGTGATGTTCGAAAAAATGGACGATACCCAATATGCGTCGATCGATATTTCCCTCGCCAAGGCCAAGGCGGCCGCGCGCTTCCGCCGTTCCATCAAGGCCTTCTTTGATGTCGTCAAGGGCGGCAATGTCGGGGTGATAAGCTATCCCGGCGTCGTCGCTGGCGAAGGGTCCTTCCCGATCCTGAAGGAAGGCAAGCTGATCGGCGCCATTGGGTGCAGCGGTGCCGCTTCAAACCAGGATGCAGTCGCGGCGCTGGCCGGAACTGAAGAAATTAAATGAACTGATCCGGGCTTTTCCCCCTGTGTGGATCATCGGGGGATGAGCCCGGCGGCAAGCTGTTTCGCCACTTTTTTTCTCCATCCCGAAGATAGGGATTTGATCATGACCCACATTGCCAAAGCCTGACATTTCCCTATCCTGATGACCGACTGAGAGTTTTATGACGAGAGGATTGGTCATGTCGGCACGAGCGTTCCTGGCTGGGCTGGGATTTTCATTGTTGGCCGGAAGCGCGGTCGTGGCCGCCGATCCGCTCGCAACCCTCACCTCGCAGGCGGTGACCGATCGCTGGGCCTATGATTTTCTCGCCGATTTGACCAGCGAGTTCGGACCGCGTCCTGCCGCCAGTCCTGCCGCTCTCCGCGCAGCGCAATGGGCGCAGCAGCGCTTGCAGCGAGCAGGTTTCGACGACGTCCATCTGGAGACCTTCCCGGTGACGGCCTGGACGCGCGGCCCCGAGAGTGCCGAGATCGTCGCACCGTTGCATCAGAGTCTCGCCGTCGCCGCGCTGGGACAATCGGTTGCGACGCCAGCCGCCGGTATCGATGCCGAGATATCTCTCTTCAAGAGCTTCCAGGGGTTGCGCGATGCCGCTCCGGGGTCTCTGAGCGGCAAAATCGCCGTGGTGACCCAGCGTATGACGCGGACCCAGGACGGTTCCGGCTATGGTGCGATCGTCGGCATGCGGGTGACGGGCGCATCCGAGGCGGCGCGCAAGGGGGCGATTGCCTATTTGATCCGCTCGGTCGGCACCGACAATCATCGGTTGCCCCATACCGGTGTCATGGTCTATGCCAAGGACGCGCCAAAGATCCCCGCGGCCGCTCTCTCCAATCCGGACGCGGATCAGCTGGAGCGGTTGGCCGCCAACGGAGGAGTAAAGCTCCATCTTGCGCTGGCCTCCGAAAGTCATGAAAAAGCCCAGGCGGTGACGGTCGTCGGCGAACTGCGCGGGCGCGAGACTGCCGACCAGGTCGTCTTGCTGAGCGGTCATCTTGACAGCTGGGACCTTGGCACCGGCGCCATCGATGACGGTGCTGGTGTCGCCATCGCCGCCGGCGCCGGTCATCTGATTGGGCTCCTGCCGCAGCGTCCGCGCCGAACCATCCGGGTCGTTCTGTTCGGCGCCGAGGAGATCGGTGGCGCCTCCAAGCCCTATGCTGACGGGCAGGGGAGCAAGATCGGCTCGATCGTGATTGCCGGCGAGAGCGATTTCGGCGCCGGCAGGATCTATCAGGCTTGCTTGCCGGGCGATTCCGCCGGGAGCGCCTTCGGCAAGAAGCTGGCTGCCGCGATCGAGCCCTTGGGCGTCGATCTCAGCAAGACGCCGGCCCGTCATGGCGGTGCCGATATCGAAGATCTGGTCGAGCGAGGCGTGCCTTTCGTCCAATTCAGCCAGAATGGCCTCGACTATTTCGATATTCATCACACCGCCGATGATACCTTTGACAAAATCGACCCGGCGGAATTGGCCCAGAATGTGGCGGTTTGGGCCAGTTTCGCTTGGCTGGCCGCCGAGGATGGGATGGATTTCCGTGCCGCTGCTTTGCAGGCGCCAGCTAAATGAAGGGCTGGCAAATGTCGGCGCGGCTATTCCTGACCGGTGTTTTGCTGACACAGCTGGCAGACCTGGCTGCCGACGCCGCGTCGCGTCCGGCAGTGGAAGCCGAGCATGCGATGGTGGTTTCGGAACAGCATCTGGCGTCGGAAGCCGGCATCGCTATTTTGCGGGCGGGTGGCAATGCGATCGATGCGGCGGTCGCCGTGGGCTATGCTTTGGCCGTCACCCATCCCTGTTGCGGCAATATTGGCGGCGGCGGCTTCATGCTGATTCACCTCAAGGATGGCAGCGAGAAGGTCATCGACTTCCGTGAAATGGCGCCGCGGGCCGCAACGCGCGACATGTATCTTGATGCTCAAGGCCATCCAATCCCGGACGCCAGCATTCTCGGCTGGAAAGCGGTGGCGGTTCCGGGCACCGTCGCCGGCTTCGAGGCCGCACTCGAGGCCTATGGTCATCTTGGCCGCGCGGCGGTCATGGCGCCCGCGATCAAGCTCGCCAGCGATGGCTATGTGTTGACCCGGGGCGACACCGATATCATCGAGTACGGCCATGATGCCCTGGTCGCCGATCCGGTGGCGCGCAAAATCTTCCTGCGCCCCGATGGCACCGCCCTGCAGCCGGGTGACCGACTGCTGCAAGGCGATCTGGCGGCCACGCTGCGGAAAATTGCCAAGCTCGGGCGCGACGGTTTCTACCGGGGGCCTGTCGCCGAGGCCGTGGTTGCCGCCAGCCGCCTGGGGGGCGGGATGCTTGACGCGGCCGATCTGGCCGGGTACCGGCCGGAATTGCGTGACCCGCTGCGGTGCGATTATCGTGGTCTGCAGGTCAGCGTGGTGCCGCCGCCAAGCTCGGGCGGGATCGGTGTCTGCCAAATGCTGACCTTGCTTGAAACCTATGATCTGGCCGCGGCCGGCTTTCATTCCGCCGCGACGGTCCATGACATGACCGAAGCCATGCGCACCGTCTTCCGCGACCGCAATACGCTGCTCGGCGATCCCGCCTTCATCGATAATCCGGTCGCGACTCTCCTGTCGAAGGACTATGCCGCCGAGGAACGCCTGCGGATCGAGCCCGATCGCGCAACGCCGTCGGCTCACTTGCCGCAAGGCAGTCTGGCGCGCGAGAAGACGGAGACCACCCATTATTCGGTGGTCGATCGCGAGGGTAATGCGGTCGCGGTGACCTTCACCATCAACGGCCTGTTCGGCGCGGCGGTGATGGCGCCGGGCACCGGTTTCTTCCTGAATGACGAGATGGACGATTTCACGATCAAACCCGGCGCCGCCAACATGTTCGGGCTGCAGCAGGGCGTCCGCAACCAGATTGCACCCGGCAAGCGGCCCCTGTCCTCGATGGCGCCGACGATCGTGAGCCGAGAGGGCAAGGTGTTTCTCGTCCTCGGCAGTCCGGGCGGGTCGCGGATCGCCACACATGTTCTGCAGGCCATTGTGAATATCGTCGATTTCGGCATGAAGCCGCAGGAAGCGGTGGACGCGCCGCGTTTTCATCACCAGTTTCAACCTGACCAACTGTTTGTCGAAGCCTTTGGTTTCTCGGCCGATACGGCGAAAATTCTCCGCGCCATGGGCTATCTCGTCGCCGATCAGCGTAATTCGGGTGCGGTCGGTCTGATCGAGCTGGCGCCGCAGCAACTCGGCAGTGGGAGCGGACAGAAGGTCAGCGACCAGTCTATGTCGGGTGGCATGAGGCCGGGTTGGCTCTATGGTGCCTGCGACTCGCGGCGTCCCGCTGGATCGGCGGTCGGTTATTGAGGAAAATCCTATGAAGCCATTTGACGGGACCGCATCCTACATCGCCACGCCCGAGCTCAAAATCGCGGTTAATGCAGCCCTCACTCTCGAGCGCCCGCTGCTGGTCAAGGGCGAGCCAGGCACGGGCAAAACGGTGCTGGCTCATGAAATCGCCAAAGCGCTCGGGCGACCGCTGATCCAATGGCATATCAAATCCACCACCAAGGCGCAGCAGGGTCTCTACGAATATGATGCGGTGTCGCGGCTGCGGGATTCCCAACTGGGCGATCCGCGGGTCCTTGATATCGGCAATTACATCTTGCGGGGAAAATTGTGGGAGGCCTTCACCGCTGAGGCGCCGCCGGTGCTGCTGATCGACGAGATCGACAAGGCCGACATTGAATTTCCCAACGACCTGCTGCTTGAGCTGGATCGCATGGAATTCTACGTCTATGAGACCCGCCAGACCATCCGCGCCGAGCAGCGTCCGCTGGTGGTGATTACCTCGAATAATGAGAAGGAATTGCCCGACGCCTTTCTGCGCCGCTGTTTCTTTCATTATATCCGCTTTCCCGATGAAGCGACCATGGAGCGCATCATCGACGTGCATTTCCCCAAGCTGCGCCGCGATCTGTTGCGCGAATCGCTCACCATGTTTTATGAGCTGCGCGAGGTCCCGGGGTTGAAAAAGAAACCGTCGACGTCGGAAATGCTCGACTGGCTCAAATTGCTGGTCGCCGAGGATCTGCCACCCGAAGCCCTGCGTACGAAGGACGGTAAGACGGAAATACCGCCGCTCTATGGCGCGCTGTTGAAGAATGAACAGGACATACATCTGTTCGAGCGGCTGGCTTTCATGGCGCGGCGCGAGCGCTCCTGATGTTCACCCGCTTCTTTGTGGCGCTGCGGGACGCCAAATTGCCGGTGTCCTTGAGCGAATATCTTACCCTGCTGCAGGCGGTCAAACTCGGTTTGGCCGATTACAGCACCGAGAATTTCTATCATTTGGCGCGCGGTTGCCTGGTCAAGGATGAACGCAACTTCGACAAATTCGACCGTGTGTTCGGCGCCTGTTTCGCCGGCCTGGAGTCCCTGTTCGACGCCATTGAGGGCGAGATTCCCGAGGAATGGTTGCGATCGCTCGGTGAGCGCCTGCTGAGTGACGAGGAAAAGCGCGTGATCGAGGCTCTGGGCGGCTGGGACAAGCTGATGGAGACACTGCGCCAGCGTCTTGAGGATCAGAAGGGCCGGCATGCTGGCGGCTCGAAATGGATTGGCACCGGTGGAACCTCGCCTTTCGGCGCCGATGGCTATAATCCCGAAGGGGTCCGCATCGGACAAGCGGAGTCTCGTCATCGCCGCGCGGTCAAAGTGTGGGATCGCCGCGAATTCCGCAATTTTGACGACACTATGGAGTTGGGAACCCGCACGATCAAGTTGGCATTGCGTCGGCTGAGGCGCTGGGCGCGAGAAGGGGCGGCGACCGAACTTGATCTGGCCGGCACCATCGGGGCAACGGCGCGCAATGGCGGTTTGCTGGACCTACGCATGATCCCGGAACGGCATAATAAAGTGAAAATATTACTCTGTCTCGATGTCGGCGGGTCGATGGATGATCATATCCAGATCTGTGATGAACTGTTCTCGGCTGCTCGCTCAGAATTCAAACATCTCGAACATTATTATTTTCACAATTGCCCCTATGAGCGGCTATGGCGTGATAATAGACGGCGCGATCAGGCAATCGATAGTTGGCGGATGCTGAACGGTTATTCGGCTGACTATAAACTGGTATTGGTGGGCGATGCGGCGATGAGTCCCTATGAATTGATGGAACCGGGCGGCAGCGTCGAGCATTGGAATGCCGAAGCCGGCGCCGTCTGGCTGCAGCGGATGCTCGATCATTTTCCCCATGCGGTGTGGCTGAACCCAACGCCCGAGAGCCACTGGCGCTATACGCAATCGACCGCCATCATTCGCCGCATGTTGGGCGAACGCATGTTTCCGTTGACCCTTGCCGGGCTGGATTTGGCGACCCGCTCGCTCAATCATTGATGAAGGCCAGCGTTGATGAAGGCCAGCGTTGAGTAAGGCCAGCGTTGAGTAAGGCCAGCGTTGAGAAAGGCCAGCGTTTGGTGGTGCGGCCGCCGACGACAGAAATGTCATATCGCTGGGCGTCGATCGTTTCTCGCCTTGCACAAAATCCGGCAGTTCTGTATGTTTCTGCCCTTGTCCAGTTTTGGATAATTCTCCTGATCACCTCTCCAGCAAAAACCTGCGGAAATGCAGGTTTTGGGGGATTGTTTCGCTCGATTTTGCGATATCGATTTTAGGTGTTGACGGAGTGGTTCGGCGGGCGTAGAAACCCGCCTCCAACGTTGAGCACCCTTGGATCGCGGCAGCGGTGACGCGGTTTCTGAAAAGGGTTATTGACGGAGGGAATGCGGGGGTTTATAAGGCCCCTCCTTCTTTCGCCCGGTGGGCGCGATGAGGCGCTGTTTGACAAGTTAAGAAATTGGAAGAGATGCGCGGACGGCGCGAGGCATGTGTCTCGTTGAAGTCTGAGCATTTTGGTAGAGTACGCTTTACTGTTAAATGCAGGGCTTGGACGAGCTCTTGAATTGGGAATTTAATTCTCAAGTCAACTTGAGAGTTTGATCCTGGCTCAGAACGAACGCTGGCGGCATGCCTAACACATGCAAGT
>Ga0116226_10006126_pt1 | contig 10777 bp, 7 predicted proteins | sample S1TSphfallax_FD_89692 | JGI IMG/M metagenome (GOLD analysis project Ga0116226, IMG submission 89692) | Host-associated microbial communities from peat moss isolated from Minnesota, USA - S1T2_Fa - Sphagnum fallax MG | ecosystem: Host-associated > Plants > Peat moss > Unclassified | place: USA...
CATTTAACTTTAATAATGATACAAATACATTGGTAGGAGCATGGCATTGCCATGCCCTTACGAGAAACCTATCTGTATCTCTGTATCAGAGTTTTTGTGAATTGGTATAAGCTATTCCTAGCTTAAGTTGACACGTATGGGCAGTGCCGTGCCCTTACGGGTGTACCTTACTAGGTCGGAAATCGCTATACAAAAAATTGATTCTGAATACAGAATCAATTTTACGCTCTCTACGAGACGCTCTTGCGAGCAAGATCCCCGGAGGAGTGGAATCATTGAAGTGTATAACAAAGGCGATCGCACTTTCCTTTTCTTGAGCGTTTGTAATATAACGGGGTGCAATGGTGCGGAGCGATCGCTTTGTTCAAATTGCCTATTTTGCCATAGCTGATATAAATTTTTATTTCTCAAACTGGATTAACTCTTCTGCTAATGGCACTAATTTGATAGATAAACAAAGTTTCAAAGATTATGCGTTATTCTGTATTGGCCACTGACTACGACGGTACACTAGCAACTGACAATCATGTAAATGAAAATACTTTGGCAGCACTTTCACGTCTGCGGAGTTCTGGTTACAAACTCATCTTGGTGACAGGTAGACAGCTAGATGAATTGCTGCAAGTTTTTGCACAAGTAGATTTATTTGATTATGTAGTGGCAGAAAATGGCGCTTTGCTGTATTCACCAACTACCCGTCAAGAGAAACTATTAGGCTCACAACCACCAACAGAATTTATTAACGCATTGCGCGATCGCCAAGTCAAGCCCCTGTCAGTTGGTCGTGTGATTGTCGCCACTTGGCATCCCCAAGAAACGATAGTTTTAGAAACTATCCGCGACTTGGAATTAGAATTACAAGTCATATTTAACAAAGGTGCGGTGATGGTGCTACCGTCAGGAATTAATAAAGCCACAGGGTTAGCCGCCGCCCTGGATGAGATGCAGTTATCACCTCAAAATGCAGTCGGGATTGGCGATGCAGAAAATGACCATGATTTCCTCAATTTTTGTGGTTATTCAGTAGCAGTTGCCAATGCTTTACCGACGCTCAAAGAGCGTGTGAATTTTGTGACTAATGGTAGTCGGGGAGATGGTGTTGTAGAACTAATTGAAAAACTTATTGCCTCAGATTTAATCCCTATTGAATAAAAATTATTTTTGTCATTGCTATGCTCAATTCACAAAAGCTACCCTTCTTAGAGTCTATTGGTTGGCAGCTAAAAAATGTATATCAATTAAACGAGAAAGAAATGATTCAATTGTATGAACGCAATTGGCATTACAGATATACTTTCAAGAATCTAGAAGATGAAGAAGAAGGATTCGTTTATTATTTGGCAAAAAAATATAACTCTTGGATACTACCGGATTTAGAAATGTTTAATGTTGATCATCACAATAAAATACTTAAAATCCTTAAGGCTTTCAATCCTGAAGTATTGCGAAATGCTTCCGCGCTTTTTGCAGGCGGAACATTGCTAGCTTTAGAATATGACGAATATAGGCTTAGTAAAGATATTGATTTTCTTTTTCCCTATGGAACTGAACATTATAGATACTTAAGAAATTTAATCTATGATAAGGGAATTGCTGGATTATTTATAAATACTACAAACATTAGGTTGGGTGATAGCACAGCAAATCAGTATGGGATTCGATTTCCTGTTATCGTTAATGGAACAACTATTAAGGTAGAAATTGTAGCTAATGGAAACTTTAACTTAGATCCTCCTGTTTATCCTCACTGGGCAAATATTCCATGCTTGAGTATAAGTGACAGATTTACATCAAAACTTATGGCTAACGCTGACCGTTGGAATGATGCTAGTACCCAATCCAGGGATTTAATTGACTTAGCAATTCTACGGGTGAATAACGATATCCCTGCGCGTGCAATTTCTAAAGCTGAGGCAAGCTATGAAGTGCGTTTACCACTAATTAGAGCGATTAATCAGTTTCTTGAAAAGACAGAATATAGTCATAAATGTTTTCAGAAATTAAGTGTTATTGAAGAAAAGATTCCAATAATAATGAGTGGGATAAATTTGCTTCTTGTTGATTTTAAAAAAAATCCTTCTACCTAGAAAAAATATCAAAATGCAAGTACTAATTCCAAAATAGCAACCCACATCAACACAGTACAATTTTATAAAACTACTTAGAGAAAGCCATAGTCCCCGCCTGAAATTGCGGGGATTTTGTTTTGTTGGTTGGTATGACCGACAAAGACTCATGATACAAGCCCCTAAATTTATTAGGACTTACGCAAAACTAGACGCTGTAGGGGTAATTCATGAATTGCCCCTACCTGAGAATCTTTCTTTTTGGCTATTGTTTGCGTAAGTCCTGTTTATGATACTGTTGGCCAATTGATAGAGGGTCTAACCCATCAGCCCCAATCCATCTTAATTTCTGGAATTTCAGTGCGTTTCAACACACTTTAGCTATTAGCCCGCAATTTATTGCAGGGTGGGAAAACAACACAAAACCAAGGTTTTAGGGGTGATGGGTTAAACCCATCGAGAATTGACCAACAACATCATTTATTTATGGGGAATTATCTTTTTACTTTTTAAATATGAATTCCACATTCGGTTTTATCGCTTCCCCGCCAGCGTCCGGCGCGTTCGTCTTCGCCTTCGCCTACTTTGGTGGTGATGGGTTCATCGCCAATACTGGGATAACCTTTGTCGTGGAGGGGGTTGTAGATGACTCCGTGTTCAGCCACGTAAACCCAACTATCTTGGCGTGTCCATCTGGCAATAGGATTTACTTTCAGCCGACTTTTACCGTCTAATTCAAATATGGGCATATTAGCACGGGTTACTGCTTGGTCACGGCGGCGACCAGTGATCCAAGCAACGCTATTGAGTTCGTCTAGACCCCGTAGCAGTGGTTCAATTTTGGTAATTTGGTGGAATTGGGCAATATCTTTGTCCCAGAGTTTGTTACCGTATTTGGCTTCAAAGGCTTCGCGGGTGTCTACATCTGGAGTTTTGAAAGTTTGCAAATCCAGGTTGTAGATTTGTTTGGCTTTGGCTACTAATTCTAGGCTTTCAGCAAAGTGGTGCAAGGTGTCGAGAAAAATCACAGGAACGGGATGCTTTAGTTCACTGTAAAGAATATGGGTAATTATCATGTCATCCACGTTAAAGGCGCTCGTTTGCACCAGCCCCGTTGGGATATTCTCTATAGACCATGCCAGTATGTCTTTGGGAGTGGCAGTTTCAAATTGCTCATTTAATTTTTCTAAGTCAAAAGCGATCGTTTGGTTTCTAGATGCCGTGGAGACTGTCATGATAATTTTCTGTTCAAATAATTTTACCTTCGTTAAGATTTATTTTAACCTATAAAGGCGCGTATTCCGCTCGGAGATAAGGTAATTATCTGTTCGGAAATTACTACATTATGGGAATGGGGAATGGGCATTGGGCATTGGGCATTGGGCAAAACAGTTCCGGTAGCGGGGCATTTAGCCCGTTCCCAGTGCCGAGTGCTTATGAGGGGCGTTGGGCGTTGTCCTATTTTTAATATTCAGTCAAAACGAATACACGAGTAATAATTAGAGTATTTACTAAGAAACTTTACGGAAATTTAAGTTTTACAGGACTTTCATAGATATTTATACTGATTTTGATATGTTTAAGAGAGTATTAACAAAAAGGATTTTACTTAAATGAACAATTCAAAATTGCCCAATGCTTTAGGACAATCCATAATTATGGGCGCTTTAATAATGTTGACCAGCGTTAGTATTATTACAATAATGAACTTTTTCTAAGATAAAGATTTCTAATGTTCATTAATAAAACTTTACATAGTCCTGCTCAAAACTGAGTGGGGCTTTTAATTTTATGATCCAGATAAATCCGTGTATATTCACTTTCTTCTATGGCTTTTGGGAGAAAATAATTTAGAAACCGTGTTTTTACGTAGTTTTGTGATCAAATGTGATCAAAGAATTTAAAATTGGGATGCGATCGCACTTCACCAGCTACAGGAAAGTATTGGACTAAGAAGACTCAGCTTTGAGGCATTACGTCCCTAACCCAAATAATTTACAGCATTCCTTAACGAACTTTGGGGGTTTAAGTAAAGAGCTTCTATCAAGCAGCGCGTTTTGTATCGGGGTCTGTCTTGCAAAGTTGCTCCTCTTGGGGAGACCCCAAGACCGCACTTTGCGCTAAATCCCCGTTACAAAACGTAATTGCTCTCTTCTCTACGAGACGCTCCGCGAACGTAGCGGTAGCGAGTCCGCGAGCGTCATTGCGAATTGGTTTAATGGGGTGCTTTTTTATGTCTATCTTATTTAGAGGAAAACTAAATAGCCAAATTGTTATCCAACCTTTGTCAAAGTTCATCAGTTTGATCAACTTTAGTTTGCACCCATGTTTCAATCACTTCCCTCAACTCATTCGTCCATTGAGGGATTGATATCACTTTCTCTCGAATACCAACTCGTAGTTTTATAGTCAATGGCTTGCGTTCTAGTGCAATAGTATTTTTAGGCAGAAAAGCGAGGGGATTATTTTTTTTGAAATGGCATTGTTTAATTTTTTTGATGTTGGTATACTTGCATAAGTATAGAGCATTCAGTTATGTTTGCCATCAAACGAGAGTTAAAACTAAATAATGTAGAAACCTCATTGATGCGTGGCAATGCTGGCTTTAAGCGTTGGGTATATAACTTTGGGCTAGACTTACTCACGGCATCTTGGAGTTTTGAAGGCGTAAGATTGTCTGATTCTAAACGCCTTGATGCCATCAAAAAAGTATTTACTCAAGTGACAATGGAAAAGCCTGAATACGCATGGATGAGATTATATGCATCCACAGTGTATCAGTCAGCCTTCATCGACTTGAAGGATGCTTTTTCGAGATGGCGCAAAGGTCTAGCTGATTTTCCAAAGAAGAAATCGAAGAAAAAAGGCGACTCATTCACTGTTTACAAAACTTCTGGTATTTATCTAGAAAAAGGCAAACCAGCACTGCCATTTACTAATCGAGTTGTAATCAATGCTGGGAAACTTATAAAGTTACCAGGATTAAAAGAACTTAGATTAAAAGAACCAATTGATTTTATTTGTAGTTCTCAGACATTTACTGTGTCTAGGGCTGCTGATAAATGGTTCGTGGCGTTCATCTTGGATGCCGAAAAGATTCCCCCAATATTTCACCCAATTGAAACGATTGGTGTTGACTTGGGTGTAAAAGTTTTAGCGACTTGTTCTGACGGTACTTTTTACGATATGCCCGTTACTACCAAAAAGGCGAAAACCAAGCTAGGTAAGATTCAATGGCGTAATCGTAACAAGGTTCTAGGAAACAAAAAACTAAAAATCAGAGCATCAAAGAATGCCAAGAAATACTACACTCAACTAAGCCGACAACACTCCCGTATTGCGAATATACGACAAGATACCACCCAAAAAATGACGACTGACTTAAGCCGCAAAGCTGATGTGATTAGGATTGAAGATCTGAATGTTCAGGGTATGATTAGTAATCAGAAACTCTCTGCTGCTGTCAGCAACAACTGCTTTTACGAAATTCGTCGTCAGTTAACTTACAAACAACCCTTCTATGGAACTAAAGTCGAGTTGGTTGATAGATGGTTTCCGAGTTCTAAAATGTGTTCTAAATGCCATCATATTCAACCAATGAGTCTTTCTGATCGGATATTTCTGTGTAAGTCTGGGTGCGGCAACATTCAAGATCGTGATGAGAATGCATCTATCAATTTGAGGGATGCCCCTCTCGAAAAAATACGCTTGGCTTGAGCGAAATTTACGCCTCTGGACAAGAAGTAGCCGACTACCTTGGTTGAAGGGGGAAGAAATCTCTATTCTTAGCTTTGACTAAGTTTAGGTAAGTATTTTAGAGCAGATATAAGATAGACATACATTTATGCTCCCAAAGTTGAGCATCAGTCGAGGATGATTAATGAGTAACAAAGTATACTAATTATTCATGCTCAAACACAGAAACCAGGGTAATTGAGCATTGCGTGAGCATTTTTAAGGGAGTAAAGGCTGAAAGTATTGATATTCTGTAATTAGCTGCATGGTTCACATCAAGCGCGTGGAACTTACCAACTTCAAATCCTTCGGCGGTACTACCTCAGTCCCTTTGCTGCCGGGGTGTACTGTCATATCTGGGCCAAATGGTTCGGGTAAATCGAATATTTTAGATGCACTGCTATTTTGCCTGGGACTCTCCAGTTCTAAGGGAATGCGAGCCGATCGCCTCCCGGATTTGGTAAATAACACCCAAACGGCTAAAGGACGCGCTTCTATTGAAGCTAGTGTCACAGTGACGTTTGATTTGTCGGGGGAGGATGTCTTACCCAAAGCCGCAAAGGTGCAAAGTGAGGAAGACGTAGAGACAGTTGAGGAAACAGAGAAAGCAGAGGAAGAAAATCCCAAATTGGCAGAGTGGAGTGTTACTAGAAGGCTGCGAGTCAACACACTAGGAAGTTACACGTCGAATTACTATATCAATGGTGTGGCCTGCACGTTGACAGAGTTGCATGAGGAACTAAGTAACCTACGGGTTTATCCCGAAGGCTATAATGTCGTGCTGCAAGGGGATGTCACCAGTATTATCTCGATGAATGCGCGGGAACGACGGGAAATTATTGATGAATTGGCTGGGGTGGCGGCGTTTGATCGCAAAATCATTCAAGCCAAATCAACTTTAGACGAGGTGAAGGAAAAGGAAGATAGCTGTCGGATTATTGAGACAGAATTAACTGCACAGCGCGATCGCCTTTCCCAAGATCGGGCTAAAGCTGAGAGATATCAAAAACTCCGCACGGAATTTCTAGCAAAGCAATCCTGGGAAGCCGTTTTATCATGGCGATCGCTACAAGCACAACTTGAAAAGTTAGTTCACGAAATTCAAACAGGCGATCGCAATTCTAGTGAACTCTCAACTCAACTCACAAACTTAAATTCCGAAATCGTCCAAAAAACTGCTGAACTGGAACAACTCAATGCCCATGTCAAAGCATTGGGAGAAGATGAACTTTTGGCGGTACAATCTACCCTCGCCACCCAAGAAGCAGAACGCAAACAACTCCAGCGTCAGCTAACGGAATTAGAAACGGCTTCTCATGAAACTGCTAAACGTCTGACTCAAACTCAGCAAGAGATTCAAAAATACTGTCTTTCCTTAGAAGAGATTGCTCAAACACAGGTTGTAGAGGGGCAATCTATTGTCTATTGTCAGCAACAAAGAGATGAAGCACAGCAAGCTTTAGAAACTTCCCGCGAAGCCGCCGCAGAAATCGCCTCGGCTTCAGAAGCTTGGGTACAGCAACAAACGGCATTCAACCGTCAAATTGAAACTTTGCTGCACACTCTAGAACCGCAACGCACGGAACAAGCACAACTTAGGGAACGGAATCATCAGTTACAGCAACTCATTTCAGAACAAACCCAGCTTATTGAACGCGACGAACCGCTATTAGCTCAAAAACAAGCCGAGTGTAGTCAAGTTGAAACGGAATTTAACGCCTCTAGCGAACCCATCCAAAATTTAGCTCAAAATCTCTCAGCCACAGAACAAGAATTGCAAATCCAGCAGGAAACCCAAAAACGCTTACTTTCGGAACAACGGGAAAAACAACGCCAGTTGGATAAAATAGAGGCGCAAACGCAAGCACAGCAAGAAGTTCAAGGAACCCAAGCAAGTAAAGTCATTTTACAATCGGGAATGCCTGGACTTTGTGGCTTAGTTGTGCAGTTAGGAAAGGTGGAACCCCGCCATCAGCTAGCTTTGGAAATGGCTGCTGGTGGACGCTTGGGACATATTGTGGTGGAAGATGATAGTGTAGCCGCAGCGGGTATTGAATTGCTCAAACAGAAGCGTGCAGGGAGAGCGACTTTTTTACCGCTGAATAAAATTCATGCTCCTAAATTTACTCAAGATGCAACGCTGCGTTTCGCTAACGGTTTCGTTAATTATGCTGTTAACTTAGTCGATTGCGATCGCCGTTACAAAGATGTATTTAGTTATGTTTTCGGGAACACGGTAGTATTTGCCAGCCTTGAGGCGGCGCGGAAAAATTTAGGATTGTATCGGATCGTTACCTTAGACGGGGAATTGTTAGAAACTAGCGGTGCAATGACTGGTGGTAGTAACACCCAGCGTTCGGCTTTGCGGTTTGGCAATGCGGAAGCGGCGGAATCTGATGAAGCGATCGCTTTAAGAAGTCGTTTGATGGACATTGAACGGGTTTTAGGGCGTTGTACTGAAGCGATCGCAACTTTGTCAGCCAGAACCAAAAAACTCACTCAGGAACTCACAGAAGCGCGTCAAGCGCGGCGCGAACAGCAGTTGCAATTGGAACAGTTGCAGAAAGACATTAAGAGTTTAACAGCGCAATTGGAGGGGACGCGATCGCAACGAGTCCAAAACAGCGAAAAGTTAGCCACAGCTCAATGCCGTTTGGAAGTTTTGGAGCGGGAATTACCTGGACAAGAAAATCAGTTGCAACAATTGCGACACGCTTTAGCAGAGTTGGAAGCTTCTCAAACTCCTAGCGAATGGCAACAAATCCAGGCGACAATTAAAATTCAAGAGCAACAATTGCAACAACGGGAGACAGCATTACGCGAAGCTGAACAAAGATTAAAAAATTTAGAAAATCAGCAACAGCGATTGCAAGAGAAAAGCCAAGAAGGGGAGGAACGGATTACCCAATATCATCGTGAGCAAGAGGCGCGAAAAAATCAACTAACTTCCCTCAGCACTCAACACTCACAACTCAGCACTCTCATTGCCGAAACCCGCGCCACGCTGAGTCAAATGGAGCAAAATTTGGGAGAAGAGAAACAAAAACGTGACGCTACAGAACAGGAAGTGCGATCGCACCTTTTGCGCCAACAACAATTGCAATGGGAAATCGAAAAACTCAAAGAAACCCAAGAGAAGCGGCGAGAGGAACTAATGGGACTGCAAAACCAGTTACGGGATATGGGAGCAGAATTACCAAATCCTTTGCCAGAAGTTCCAGATAAAGTAGACTTGGAAGAATTGCAGAAAGAATTGCGATCGCTGACCAAACGCTTGCAAGCAATGGAACCTGTTAATATGCTGGCGTTGGAAGAGTACGAACGCACCCAAAACCGTCTCCAAGAACTGACGCAAAAATTAGAAACCCTAGAAGGGGAACGCACCGAATTACTTTTGCGGATTGAAAACTTTACCACATTGCGGCAACTGGCCTTTAAAGAAGCTTTTGATGCTGTCAATGAAAACTTTCAATCAATTTTCGCTATCCTTTCAGACGGCGACGGCTATTTACAACTCGAAAATCCTGAAGATCCCTTTAGCAGTGGACTTAATTTAGTCGCACATCCCAAAGGTAAACCTGTACAACGCCTAGCTTCCATGTCTGGGGGAGAAAAATCACTCACAGCCTTGAGCTTTATCTTTGCCCTCCAACGCTACCGCCCATCGCCATTTTACGCTTTTGACGAAGTGGATATGTTCTTGGATGGGGCAAACGTAGAACGATTAGCTAGAATGATTAAGCAACAGTCACAACAAGCTCAATTTATAGTTGTGAGTTTGCGTCGTCCGATGATAGAATCAGCCGAACGCACAATTGGCGTTACTCAAGCACGAGGAGCTTACACTCAAGTTTTGGGGATTAAGTTACAATCATCCAATACACCTGCTTGAGTTTTTGTTAATAATAGTGTATAGATAAACCGGATTCGAGATCAGGACTCGGTATAGAATGACCTCCGAACAGATAATTAGGCGTTCCGACATATTAAATACCCAGGTGATTACCCGCGACAACGGCAAGCGGCTAGGCATCATCAGTCAAGTCTGGGTTGATATTGATCAACGAGAGGTTGTGGCTCTTGGTTTGCGAGATAGCCTGATCTCCATTTCGGGCATACCGCGCTATATGTACCTCAACAACATCAACCAGATTGGTGATGTCGTCTTAGTTGATAACGAAGATGTAATTGAAGATATCGAAGTTGAATCTCTCAGCAATCTGATTAGCTGGGAAGTAATTACAGAAACAGGTGAAGTATTAGGAAAAGTCCGGGGCTTCAAGTTCAACGGCGAAACTGGCAAACTTAACTCCATAGTCATTGCTTCTTTAGGATTCCCCCAAATTCCCGACCAATTTTTGAGTACTTACGAGTTCTCAGTAGATGAAATTGTCAGTACTGGCCCCAATCGGTTAATTGTCTTTGAGGGAGCCGAAGAACGAGTGAACCAGTTGACAACTGGTTTGCTAGAGCGTTTGGGTATCGGCAAAGCTCCGTGGGAAAGGGATGCAGAAGAAGAATACGGCTATACTCCACCACGCCAAGTTGCACCAGACAAACAACTGCCTAGTGGAGTGCCATTGCAGCCACCCAAGCAGAGAGTTCGCGCCCCCGAACCCGTAGCGCGGGAAGAGGAATGGAATGAAGACTATGTGGAAGAGGAAAGGCCACAGCGTCAAGTAATGAAGGCGCGGCAGTATGAGTCTATTCAATATGAAGAAGACGAGGAGGAAGATAACTGGAGCGAGGCAACAGGTAGCGACAGGTATCGACAACCGCAGCCGCTAAAATATGAAGCCAAGCCTTACAGCAAGCCTTATGTTGATGAATACGATGATTATGATGACGTAGAGGGCGATGCTTGGGAAGATGAGCCAAAGCCTGTGAATATTCCTAAGAAAGTTAAGGAAAGACAGCCAGAATACGAAGAAGAAGGCGGATATTAATAATTCGTAATGACGCTCGTTCCTCGCTAC
>Ga0116226_10006127_pt1 | contig 10777 bp, 5 predicted proteins | sample S1TSphfallax_FD_89692 | JGI IMG/M metagenome (GOLD analysis project Ga0116226, IMG submission 89692) | Host-associated microbial communities from peat moss isolated from Minnesota, USA - S1T2_Fa - Sphagnum fallax MG | ecosystem: Host-associated > Plants > Peat moss > Unclassified | place: USA...
AAATTGAAAGATTCAGCTCAAAGGCCTCTACAACTCTCTGTTTTAGGTTTTTGATTAAATTTCTAACATAATCCATGACTTTCAGGCGCATTTGTCAGGGCTGCTTTCACTTTTTTATTGGGATTGTTTAGGATCAATTAAGGGTTAAAAGAACCTCCATCTCCTTTTCTGAAAAAACAACTTGGAATTGTCTCTATTCTGATTCTACACAAAAATAAAACCAGGAATCCAGTGCTGGGTCTGGTTGTTAAAAAATCTGAATTCCAGGTACAGTTCTGAAAATTAAGTTGTGGTTGCAATCCAACTCTTATTAATTGGGCCAGAAACAGTGGATAGTTGTGGGCATATCACTTTATATTATCCTTCACCTGATTTAGCTTGCTATTCCTGTTGAGCATAATCCTCCACCCCCCTTGAGAGGTCATTAGAAGAGGACGTTTCATGGAAATGCTCCCCACCCCCACCCATCCCTTGCCCCCAACTTGACATGAGCTTCCTGGGTCAGCATTTCTTTTAGAACCTATGACCACACTTCACATGGACCAAAAGAAAAATTTGGAAAAAAAAAAATTCTACTTGGGACACTAATATAAAATTCCAAAACAAACCATTTTCGGCTTATGAGGCATTTAGGGTTTACATACACCTTCTTGCAAAATCTCGGAGGTGTGAAAAAGAATATCGCTGCCTAGTGTCTTCCCACACAGCAATAGCTCCACTGACATGGACATTGAGGGACCTTATTACACCTATCTCCCAACTTAACATATATAACATTAAAATTTGACTTAACATACTTATATAGCATAAAAAATTCAGATTCATTTTATATAATCATTTGCATGGTTATATATGAAAGTAAATTTTATTAGGTCATACACTTATAACTAATGATGTTTCAAACAATGTAAATTTCAATAAGAATTTAAATTTTGACATAGGCTATAAGAATTAAGATGAATTAAAACATCTCCAAACTATTTAGATTGTTTATGTAAATTTCTTTTGCGATGATTACACAACTTGGACCTCTAACATTTTTTGTTACATTCACTACAAGTGTCAACAATTCGCCAATTATCATGGATTGTTATGGATAGAAAATGCTTCACGTTTTGGTGTTTTTTCAAATGAAGTTATTGAAAATTTTGTAAATAAATATTTGACAATGGATGAAATAATTCTTAAAAGAAAATATTCATAATGACAAATTCATCAGCATAGACAAACTTGTAGAAAAAATGTCTACCTATTTGTTGATTTCATTATTTTAAACCTCCAATGAAATATACAAAAATCTTATTGCTTTTAAAAGAAAAAAATTACAAAACGATTGTGATTTCTTGTAGTGAGGACAATAAGTGGTACCATACTTGAAGACATCCAAAATATAAACTAACACACATTAAACTTGTTTGATTACACATTCTTATTCATCCTCATAAGGTCATTGGGTTATAGCCAAACTTAAAGAAAATTCAGGTCACTTGTCATTCATTTTCACAAATTGGAAAATATGGTTTGCCATAGCCCAATCAAGAAAGCAACTTGTAGAATACAAATACATGAAATGTTCACATATCAAAAAAGAATGTTCAAACATGAATTTAAGTGTGTTAATGGACATATAGTAAAACCATTATAGCTTGACATGTAAAAAACATCCAAATCAAGTCAATCATGAATTATAATATTGCAATTTTTTAAGTTGTCCAAGTTGACCGCCTTATCCACTTTGATTAATGAACATGCCCATTTCGATTAGAGGCCCATGGCTTGAATGACATGTATATATTTTTAGTGGGGAATTTGACTACAATGACCTATGTCTTATTTATCAAATTTAACATCTAATCAAATTGAATAAAAAAAACCACCTTGGTCAAAATGTTTAATGTGTTTTTAGTTAAATGGGACATTTAGTTTGGGTTGGACAAATCAAAATAGCATGTTTAATCAAAATGACCAATGTTTTTGAACAAAAATTAGACATCTTACGTTAATTAAAATGTTAAATTAACTATTACCTTGGATAACAAACTATAAAAGAGGTTTTTATAACTTTCCAAAAAAATCCCCAAAAAATATTAAATTTGTTTTTCATAAAGATCCGTAAAATATTTTCTTATAGGTTTTTAACAGTTTTCCAATAATATGTTTGGAGTTCTCTAAAAAATTCCAAAAAGTTTGGAAATTTCTAAACATTTTCCCAAAATATCATTGAAATAATATGTATGGAAACTATAAAAGTTTCCAAAAATATCCATGAAAACATTATTTTTGATATTTTTTTTGAAGATATAAAACAATTAGAAATTTATAGAAATTTGCAAAAGTTTATAGAAATCATGGTCAAGGAAAACTTTTAGAAAACAAGATTGTTAAAAGTTTCCAAAAAACATGATTGGTGCAAGTCTCTAAAAGGTTATTTAATATAAACTTATAGAAATTTTAGTTAAGATTGATGATCTTTTCAAGGGTTCAATTGGATAATATAAAAATATATCATAAGAGCACCACCCTTTAATCTCACCAACATATTTGTTGTGGCTTTTATACTTTTAGTTCATCTCATGTGTAAGTTGTGACATGCCTTGTTCAAGCAATAAGGTTATTTAATTATTACTCATTACCAAAAAATTTGTTTCCTAAATCTCATAGTTTTCTCCGAGTTGTGTTGTTGTCTTGTCATTGACAATTATTACCTAGGCTAAGTAGGTAAACTTAAGTAGATAGGTGACCAAGCTTTATTTACCTACCTAAGCTTAACTACATGCTTACCCACTACATAAGCTAGGTAAGTAGACTAGGTCTAGCTAGCTACATACTTAATTATTAACTTGTGTAAGTAGATGTTAACTCACAGTAATTAGTGTCACATGACAAAATAATCAAAAGTTATTTTTGAAATGGAAATGTTATTTGATGGTAGTACCATCAATAAATTACCTCTAGGGTAAAGTAAATGAAAGTTGATTTTGAAATAGAATTCCAATAATAAACTATTTAATAGGTAAATCTTTTAGTTTAGCTAGACTACAAGGCCTCTTAGTAATTGTATAATTATTAATGGTAGGTTCATATTTACATTTTTTTATTTATTATGGGATGAAACCACTAAAATAGCTAGTTTTTACAAGATACAGTTGCTTTAACAAGGATATCATGTGGAGGAGAGTAAGATAAATTAAAAATATAAAAACATAAAGGAAACCCATGAGTGATAGGAAACCATTTTTGGTTCTTTATTACCTTGGGTTCAATTCATCATTCTTTCATTAACATTATCATTCCATGTGTGTGATTCTATAAAGATTTGTGTGTGAAATGTGAAAAAAATGTTGTACTTTGTGAACGAGAAATATAATGAATTTTGGTTGAAAATTTTGTCACATTTTTTTTTAAATGTTTCTCCTAGTTTTTTTATTGCAAAATAGAGCCTTTTGTATTAGTTTGATGTAGAATAAGGTAGCAATACTAGGAAGGTAGCTACAACAAAAAAAATCAACTTGAAGGCAACATCTTTAATTGTAATTACAATTTTTATTCATTTAAAATCTTGAAATGTTTGCTGAAAATTAATCACTAAATTGTAGTTGTAATATAATGATAGCTACAATAGGGAGTTAGTTGCAACAAGAAGATGGCCATAGTAAAAAAGTAGTTGTAACATTAAGCCAACCAATGGAAAATAATGGTTATAAACATGAAGGTAACAACTATAGACATGAAGAGAGTAGGTTTGCAATGAAGATATATTTCATTGAGGTACTATCCAAGGATTGGAAGGTAATCACCTTCCATCCCGTTCATGTTTATCTTGGTTGTCATCATCGATCTTTCCTTAGTTTTTACCTTAACCTTTTTCTTCATGATAATAATTAGGTTGTCAATTTCGCGATCTTGGAGTATACCTAAATTACTAAATAGTCTAGGACTATCTACCTACCTAGGCCCACCTAATTACCTACTACCTAATTTAAACATGTAGGTTAGGTCTACCTACAAATGAAAACACAAACAAATGAATATTTTGGATTGTCGCAATTGTAATGTTTTTGAATTATGTGTGAAATTGCAAATGTAAAATCATATTCAACATTAACATAATTTTAATTTTAATTATCCATGAACCAATATATTTTAATGAAAATTATATTACAAAATATGGAGTTTTTTTTTAAAATGGACTTCCAATGAATTTTTGAATTAACAACATTGTCTTTCTCATGACATAATAGGGTCAAGATTAAAATTAAAAATAGTTCCATATCAAATGAGGTGTGTAAAAGTGAAATACATTAAAAATTTACCAATACAAGTAATTTTGATTTAAAAATTAGTTTACAACCATATGCCTCATTTTACTGATTGAGTATCCATTTCACATTCAAAATTCCAAGCTTTCACATGGATCTTTTGATTAATGACGCATTTACGTACATCTATAAGGTGATTTACCAATATTTAAAACATAAACATAGGGGAAGGCACTTTGGATAACATAGTTGTTAAATGTTACATTTCAACAATCTAAATTAATGTAAAATTTGAACTTTCATTCGCCTTTTTTAAACCACCTAACTATGTTTTCACTTCTACCCAGGGTATTTGCAACCTATGGTCTCTAATTTTTGGTAGTTGAGGACTCCCTACTATGTACATATCATTAAAAAAAAATGTGATTATTTTTTCCAAAAAAATGAAGGCCATTAGATTTTTGTCATCATGGAAATATCAATCGTTCACAAAAAAGGCAAGATTTTCAAATCATAATGGTTTTCGTCATGATAGTCTTCGATCCTTCAACATGCCCAATCAAGGTATTGTCTCTTTCGTGTCCAACAACTTGTCATGCATTTTGATGCACTTAGTGTCAAATCTACAAATCATGTGGGACCCTTACTCACACTTATGTGTCATCAAATACAATGGATAACACTTGAATGTTTTGTAAAAAAAAATCATTGACAAGTTGTGACGCGCTCCCAAGCTCTTTGATGGACTCAAGTGTGAATTTGAAGTGAAAACAATGGAAGAGCAAGGAGTTGTGGACACGCTCCCTGGTTCACAGCACTTTGGAGGGTAAAGGGGTGTGCTGGAACTCCGAAATGGGACTAGGAAGAATGACAAGCACTTAATCACTCACACGAACCTACACAAAACCAAACAACAAGTTGGTTAATGCATAATTGGAGCATTTTTGGTGTTAGGATGAGCCACCAACAAATTCGGACTCACCACGACATGGACTTGGGGGAAGCCACCACCTTCCCCCTTATAGTATACTTTGTGCCTCTCAACGAGGCTCACATCCAAATGACATTTTGTCCCGGGATTTCCAAATGGGAGTCTAAAAATTCCCAAAATTGGGACTCCTGCAATTTTGGGGCCCCATAATTTTGCGAGTAAACCTCCAATTGAGATGAGGTCTGAAGAAAAATTGTAGCCTTTTTCGAGAGCTTTCCAACGATATGTTACATGCCACTTGCACGCAAGGAAATCGGGTCGATTTTTGACTTTTAATGGTCGAGAGTCAAACTATCAATTTGACTCTTGACCTTTCTTTTGGCCATAACTTATGTTTTAAGTGTTCAAATGGGTCATGCAAGCCCATTTTAGACATTTAAGTTTCAATAGATTTCCAATGATATAAAAAAAATTTCAATCCAATGGATTTTGACCCTTACAATTGCTCCCTAAATATTTGGGAGTTCATCTGGACTCCAACCCCCAAAGTGGGAGCTCACTTGGGAGTGTGAAGGTTCATTCCCTCACATTTTCTTGCACTCCCGAGAGCATGAAATGTGACTCTCGGGCTTCCCCCTTGGCCCACACCCTTGCAAGCCCTTGCTTTGGTTGTGAGCCCAAGGATATGGTTGCGACACTAATGTGGTGATAACAAATGACAAGTGAAATCAAAGTAACCACTAATGCAAGGTTTGACATTTCCAAAAAACTTGGTTCAACCGGTAATGGGAAGTCTAGTCTTTTGAAAAAGGTCACGTTAAAAGGTGAAGAACATTATGTTAGAGTAGTGAAGGTTAGATTTGTGCCTCCCTTGTATGCATAAGTTCCTGAACTTGGAAACGAAAGTGTAATATTGTAAACACAATTTGTTGACCGTTATGGCTTGTGTTTTGAGGAGTTTACCCCAAAACTAGTGAGGGCTCCTAGACACATAACTTTAAAACAAATCAATAGGATTTTTGGACCCATTGTGAACAAAAATGGGTACAATTATGTGTATAATGAAGACTTGGATTTTACTTGCAAGGTAGAGACCTTGTGGATGATAGTCCACTAGAAACCATATTTGTTTACATCCATACTGATTCCATTAGGCATGCTTTGAAGGTTAACGTTTGTAAAGGTCCATGGGAAGAACATGAATTGGGCACTTTATGCAAAGATTTTATGCAAAGTGGACCAATAATGAACAACACTAGCCTAAGGCAAGACCATAACAAATTGAGTTTTTTAGTGATGAGGATGAAGGAGAAGTGTCATTTGAGTACATAGTATAAAAAGACTTTGGTCTAGTTCGCATGAATGTTTTTGGTAGGTTTTTGTGGTTTGTTATTCATCTTACATTTGTTGCAAATTTTGTTCCTGCAATTTATTTCTTTATCATCTTTGAGCTTGTCACATTGTGAAAGATGCATTATCCATTTTTTTCAAGTAGTCTTTTTAGGGTTTTGGTTATTTCTTGTGTTGCAAATGTGGATGAGTTGGAAAGCTACATTGTTGAGAGCGAGACTACATTATGTCAAACTCTAGAATATATGGGAATGGTTACATTTGAAAAGCAATAAGCTTTCATGGCTACCATGAAAACCTATAATTAGATGGAGGATCAAAACAATCACCACCATGAAAAATAGCAAGCACTACAAAAAAATGTTTGTTCAAGTTCAACAAGAGGATTGTGAAAATAAATAAAGTCTACCTACAAAAAATAGACACACAAAAAGGAGCAGTTGATTATTTTCAATCCCTTATTGAAAGTAGCAAGTCTACATACGAAACAATGAATAAAGTATTAGAAGGGATGGGTTCCAATTAATACAGTTCAAAACATAAGATTGTTGCTTCAAAGAGACATCATGATGTTGTAATTACACTTTTGGATAAATTGCAAAAAGGTTTAGGGTTAGCTAGGATGATTATGTTGCCACCAAACATTGTCGAAGAAAACAATGTTGATGCATAAGCTTGCATATGGGTTGAACGTTGTCCTTTTTGTAGGTTGGGTTTTGAACCTTTATGGGTAGGACAAATAACTTTTTGTAAACATGTGTATCATGTTTGGTGTGTGCATGCTCATTTTTTATTATCTATTAAATGTATTGATATTTTGTGTGGGGAAGATATGCATGAAAGATGGTGGGTTGTTACTGGTATCCAGAAGCCTGAGAGTGAGTTTTCATTTTCACAATTCTAACAAACTCCCCAAATCTCAAATTGGCAAAATATGCATATATTTCTTACTTGTAACTTTTGTGCCTACATTTTTTTTGTTTTTCAATTGCATGAAGTTAGATTTCAAGGTTTTTATTCATAATATTTATAGAGCCATGAAGTCTTTGATTCAAAATATAATTATGGTAGCATGCAATTTAGTATTTAAATATTGGGATTTTTTAGTAGCAATGCCTTGTAGTTATTCCAAAATTATTTTGAAATTCAAAGTCCTCAGCTAATGTTGTATAATCGCAAATGAATGTGTTCCATGTACCTTAGGTCTTCATTGCTCATGATCAAAATACATACAACTACTTTAATTTTCTTTAAATCTTTAACTAGTATGCAGTTGAAGTCTCCATAAGTACACATAAATTTTAAGTGATTGTACAATTGTACACAATTTAATCTTAAGTGGTCTATGAAATGTACATATAAGTCCTTTAAATGAGAGGTGTGTATACACAAAAGTCCTATTTGAGATTATATCCACATTTAAAGTCTTAATTGATTGAAAGTTGTGTACATAACATTTTTTTAAGTGAATGAATTGTGTACATAATAGTCCTTTAAGTGAATGAACTATGTACATAAACAATCCTTTAAATGAACATTATGTTTATGCAAAAGCCCTTAATGAGTGTATTTTGTAGATCAAAGTCTTTCAATTGAGTCTTATGTGTTCATAATAGTCCTTTGTGGTGTTTTATGTACACATAAGTGCATTAATGGATTGTTGTGTGTACACAATATTCCTATGCATGTGTGTCTTTTGTATTTAGAACTCTCAAATGCATGACATCTTATGTATACAAAGAATCCTATTCGTGCATCCATTTTGTACGAACTTTATGACAAATGAACTATTGTTGCTTTTGGTAGCTACAAATGTAGGATGATGCAAATATGCACACCTGGTTTTTTTGTTAAATAATGTTTTGATTCATAGTAAAAAACTTTAGGTCCTATTAGAATTTAGTTTTGGAGTCATTATGATCCAATAGTTTGATCCAATAAGTTTTATCTTTTATGTCTTCTGCATTTATGTGACATGTTGTGGTTATGTTTTGGTAAGGCATAGGGGGATGAGGCTTGAGTGTGCATCAATCAACTTATCAAGAACTCATGTTTCACAAGTCTTGGGCGCAACTTCACATCTTCCTCCATGTTGTGTACATTAAACACCTGATGTTAGTCCAAGTGTTGGTAGCATCCACATATCAAATCTCAACCAACTATTACTCAAATGATGTTTGTTGAGGTTATGTACAAGTCCAAAATGAAACCAAGGTATGCAAGTTACTAAACCAGCCACCATGGCAACTAAAGATATTATAGGTTGTAGTATGCATGTAGAACATGGTCAAAAACTTGTGGATGTAAGTAAGGAGTTGTTAATGTATGAACGAACCAATGGGAGTGAACAAGAAGGTGAGGAAAATTCAGAACCATTGGCATAGACCAATTTTGGACTATTAAAAAAGAGTGAACAACTTGACTATAAGAAAATAAAAGCAATGGTTGAGGATGATAAAGACTTCAATGGCAATTTCAATAGCCTCTTTCAAAGAGGAAAAATTCTAGTACCTTAAAGCATATATATAATAAAAAGTATGAGAATTATAAGACATATGGATCACCTAGCAATAAGAGAATAGGTTGAGCACCAAAAGTTCTTGTCCACGATAAAATATCATCTGCAAAGATAATTGGGCAAGTTGCACATGCACAAAAGAATAGTGGTTGTTCAAGTGTGGAATCTATCAAAGAAATCATTAGTCAATTGATTATAGACAACCAATTTAACCTATGATTTGGAGCTAATATATTGAGGAAAAAATGTAGGTTTCAAAGGGGTATAAGGTTACCCAAATTTGGTAATAGGTAACTTAATAACTTGATAGTGTAAGCAAGTTGTTGAACTTAATAGGTGTCTTAATTTGTTATTTAACCTAACCTATAATATTAACCTAACCAATTATTAAACCTAGTAGGTAATGACTAGGTTAAAAAGATAGGTTGACATGTTAATCAAAATGTAATTTGTAAAACCTATACTGATAGTAGTTGGACTTATAGTTAAGCAAGGTGTATTTTTTAATATATATATTTGGATTGTTAGTCTAGGTATTGGTTAATGACTATTTATAATGGTCGTTTATGATTCTTATATTTTGAAATGGGTAGCATAAGACTAAGTGGATAGACTTGTTGAAAGACTTTTGGATTTCATTCATGATTATGTGTTTCATTTTTGAATTATGGAACATGGATCATTTTTCTTTTAGCCTATTTCCTTCAAGCTTGAGCAATTTGTGTACATGTTAATTTAGGATTTGTATTAGTTTAAGTTTGATTTTGTGTGTTGTATATACATGTTGTTGTTTTAAGAACCTATTGTTGAAAAATCCAAAGGTTAAATTAACCTTAATGGGAATAAAAAACACCCATTAATAATAACACCCAATGAAAAAATGTAAAGCAAAAACTTGGCCTTGAACAATACTCCATGTGTTAATATTTTGTCAACAACAAAATTGAGCATATGGCAAAACCATGTTCTGTGTCTGATGCAATAATGAAATTACCACCAAATACTCACATGGTATGTCACATGGTGTTATAATCAATTGGTAGCTAGATATTCCAAATGAGTGTATCAAGTGTACATACAAGTCCTTGTAATGAAGGTTATGTTTGCACATAAGTCCTTGAAGCATGCACAATGTTTACACATAAGTCATAAGTGAGTATTTTGTGTACACAAAATTCCAAGTTAGTGTTTTAAGTATATAAAGTCTTGTACAAGTGTGTCAAGTTGTCTATTTGGAAGTCCCTTAAATACATATATGGTGAGAACTATCCTTGACAAAATACTTACTATGGCAAAGAATTTCTTGAAGCACCACCAAAACAATGACCATATCCTATGGAAATAATAACATGTAAGTATGTTAGTTTTCCTACAACTTCCTAAGTTGGAAATCCTTCCATAACTTTTTTGTTGCTAGTCCACAACAATGTCATATGTGTACTTAATTAAGGAGCATTGAAGCACAATAAAATCAAAACAAAATGAATGATAAGGTATTTGTACACATTACTTGAGTCTCCATTAGGAAATGTGTAGGCTTCTCATCATACACTTCAGTTTCCAAGCATTTATCATCACATGATCTTTATTAGGATTCACGCAAGTGTCAAATACCCACCATGCAATTGCAACATTCTTCGCATCAATTGTGCAACTATCAATCTTGTGCTTCCTAATTGATAATGACCATAAGGGAATGTTTGAATTATTGGTTATCTT
>Ga0116226_10006128_pt1 | contig 10776 bp, 10 predicted proteins | sample S1TSphfallax_FD_89692 | JGI IMG/M metagenome (GOLD analysis project Ga0116226, IMG submission 89692) | Host-associated microbial communities from peat moss isolated from Minnesota, USA - S1T2_Fa - Sphagnum fallax MG | ecosystem: Host-associated > Plants > Peat moss > Unclassified | place: USA...
TACAGCAATGGTTAGAAAGTAGACTAAGAACAGTAGAACAAGAGTAAAAATAATTAGCTGTACTAGGGAGCAGTTGTCTTAGCGATCGCAACTGTTCCCCTTAGTTTTCTGTGGAGCTTGTATTACCAGTTAAATCGTTGGTTATTATCCTATTTCTAGAGGATATTCCAAGAGTTAATACATATAACCATCAAACAATGATAACTGACCAGGAGAAATATTACTCCTTCCGCCTCTGTGATAACTGAGATGACAGCCAGTACAAAGACACACCAAATTTTCAGTTCTGTTATCTTCAGGATTTCGGTTCCAATGATGAACTTGTAGACTATATGCACGAGGCTTAACATAGTTACTTTAGGACGTAAGCAGCTACGACCGCATTTATAACAAGTCCAATTAGATTGCTCTTTAATAGATATTGTTAATTCTCTCCAGTTCTTAGGAGATTTTCGCATAATTAATAAACTTGGTAAGAGGAGATTTTTAGAATATTTATCTTTTGATGAATCAATGCCGAGTTGGCGAGGTTTTCTATTGGGAATAGTTTATAATAATTTTAGTTCAATCAAAGGATCAAAGCAATAGTAGGTAAAATTAAAACTTTGCTTCCAACGAGAGATTTTTAGGTAATGTCCCAATGAGGAATTTCTCTGGTGGCTTCGGTTCTAGAGGAGTATTTCTATATGCTTCAGATTGCTTGTTTAAGCATAATACCAATGAATTAAATTGTGTTAGTATTCTAAAGTTTTCGCCACTTGACAATTTCCATTTCTCTCAAAGTCTCCAAATAGATGGTGAAAAATTCATGACAATAATCCATAGTAAAGATAGGAAGACAAAATATCGGTAAACAATGGCTACGAAAATAGTTGAAGTTAGAGAATACACTGTAAGAGCACATAAGAGAGTAATCCATTCTCGGATTTTTAACTTTATCTGTAAGAAATGCAATGAGGCTACAAAGCGGGAAACTTTTGGACCAAGACCTCTATACTGTAAAAGCTGTCGTCCTCCCTTGCTCTCGAAAGGATCGCTAAAGGACATAAGTAAACCAAAACCTAGGCCAATGTCTTATCAAGGTGAGGTGGATTTAAGTTAGTTATAGCAAATTATCAAAAGGATTTATTACTGGGACATTACTAGTAAATTTGTTTGCAAGAGAGTTTATTTATTAGAATATGCGATGAAATGCGACTATCAGCGATTAATCGTCAATAGAAGTACTAAAACGTCAGGCAAACACTACCTTCTTAGAGCGATTAATCGCGTAAATTAAACAATAATCGTTTTTGGGCGAATTAAGAATAATTCGTGTCGGTTCGCGGACTAAGTCAACGGAAAAATCAGGACTTTACTTCAATTTGTCACAATAAACTATGCGATCGCCTTATATTACCCCCTTGAAGCATTGCTGCGTGCAACCAACGCGGGGAGCATATCGAAGAGAAGCGAACTGCTTGCAGCAACGCTTCGCTATCGCTGCAAAGGTTTACTGTTAGACATCGATTAAAGCGATCGCATTCTGGGAAATATTTTGCTTATGTTATGGAAGGATGCAAGGAGGAAGCAGATACATACTTTCTAGAGGGCTGGGAAGTTTTAACTGGGGATAATAGTATATATGAGTATACAATAGTACTTTATTACTCAGCGATAAACCCGTATTTAACGATTAAGAAATGGATGGGAGAGGACATAGCACAGGAGTATTTAGCTAGGCAAGTTGCGGTTTCAGCTATTGCAAGTGCTTTTGTATAGAATATTTCATGTGTTTTTACATTGATTCCTGGCGATCGCTTTCCCCGTTCTCTTGAGGCATTGCTGCACCGTTAACGTTGATTTAGAGTAAGCGATCACTAACCAGACAGGATGATTTACATCTAACCTTCTCCCCTTAGTCAAGCCACTTAAAGATATAGCAAAAGATTTTCTAGTCATACAGCAGGAATAGTGTAATATATATATAGGTAGTATGAGTACATATAAATAAACCCTTAAACACATGGATATAACCACATTAGTAACTTTTCTTACTCCTTGCTTGCCTTTCCTTCTGAAAGTGGGTGATAAAATCTCAGAAGGTGCAGCGCAAAAAATAGGTGAGGATACTTGGAATACAGCAAAGACAATCTGGAGTAAATTGCATCCAAAGATAGAGGCTAAACCAGCAGCTAAGGAAGCTTTAGCAGATGTGGCTAACAATCCAGATGATGCAGACTCTCAAGCGAGCCTAAGGGTTCAGATCAAGAAAATACTCGAAGCGGATAAACCACTATGGGATGAAATTGCTAAGATTTTGGCTGATTCCTCCGCGAAATCACCACAAGCAGGAAAATTTAATATTAATGCCCAAGGTAGCAATATAGGCTTAATTGGCGATGGGGCTAAGGTCAATGGCGGAATCAATTTTGGGACGAAGCCGGGAGCATAATCAATTTTATGAGCGATGCTAACTACAATATCGATGCCCAAAATAGCAACATTGGAGTAATTGGTGATCATGCCATATTACAAGAAATCTTAAAGAATGTGCAAGCTGGTGGCAACATTACTGTTAAAGATATTATACAAATCGGTACTCTATCCATTAATTTAGACCAAGTTCCTAAGCCTACTGGGTTTCCCCAAAATATTCCTCGTAGCAATACAGATAAGTTTGTCGGTCGCGAAAAGGAATTAGTTGATATTCATAATCACTTACAGCAAAATAACTCCGCTGTTATTGCTGCTGTTCAAGGTATGGCTGGTATTGGTAAAACTGAGTTAGCTACGCAATACTCCCTTCTACATTTGCAATTAAATAGCTATCCTGCTGGCATTTGCTGGTTAAGAGCTAGAGATGAAAATGTCGGTTTACAAATCATCCAATTTTGTCGCACGAGTTTAGATTTAAAACCACCTGATGATATTAATGATTTATTGGAAAAAGTACGCTGGTGCTGGCAGCATTGGACTCAGGGTAATACTCTAGTAGTTTTTGATGATGTGCAAAATTACCGTGAGATCCAGCCTTACTTACCTCCACAAGCATCTCAGTTCAAGGTATTAATTACAACTAGATTAAAACTGAATTTACCTGGTTCTTTGTCTTTGGAAATTTTATCTGAGTCAGAGGCACTGGAATTACTAGCTCAGTTAATTGGGTTAGATAGACTGAATCAAGAATTAGAAAAAGCAAAGGAATTATGTCAGCGATTAGGTTACTTGCCTCTGGCTTTGCAATTAGTTGGACTTTATATTAAAGAGTTAAGAATTTCTTTAGCAGAAATGCTGAAAAGATTAGAGGCTAAAGGTCTAGCTCATCCTGCTTTAATTGTTGATATCAATGATCCAACTTGGACTCTCTCTATAGAACGTGGTGTTGAGGCTGCTTTTGAGTTGAGTTGGGAAGAAATAAGTCCTGCTGCTCAAGAATTAGGTTGTTTACTCAGTTTATTTGCTCTATCTCCGATTCCTTGGTCGCTGGTGGAAAGTGCTTCTCCTGGACAGGAAACAGAATATTTGGAAAAAGCAGGAGTTGAATTGAAAAGATTACACCTGTTACAAGGAGAGAATAATTATCAATTACATCAACTACATCAACTAATTCGTGAATTTTTGAAAACGAAGCACAATCAATCATCTGGTGCAAAAGAACAAAAATCCCACTTCTGTCAAGCAATGGTAAAAGTGGCTCAATCAGTTCCTGAGTCGCCAACCCAACATCAGATTAAAGCAGTAGAAAATGCCATACCTCATTTATCAGAGGTAGCAGAAAATCTAATTGATGCTGTGAGTGATGAAAATTTAGATTGGCCATTTATTGGAATAGGAAGATATTATATAGGACAAGGGTTATATAAACTTGCAGAACCTTGGTACAAGCAATGCGTATCATTGCTAGAAATCCGTTTAGGAGAAGAGCATCCCTCTGTCGCTACCAGTTACAACAACTTGGCAGTAATCTACTATTTCCAAGGAAGGTACAGTGAAGCGGAACAACTGTACCAACAAGAATTAGCACTCAGTAAAAAGCTGCTGGGAGAAGAGCATCCCTCTGTCGCTACCAGTTACAACAACTTGGCAGCACTCTACTATAACCAAGGAAGGTACAGCGAAGCGGAGCCACTATACCAACAAGCTTTAGCACTCAGGCAAAAGCTACTGGGAGAAGATCATCCCTCTGTCGCTTCCAGTTTCAACAATTTAGCAGAACTCTACCGTGTTCAAAGAAGGTACAGCGAAGCAGAACCACTGTACCAACAAGCATTAGCACTCAGTAAAAAGCTACTGGGAGAAGAGCATCCCGATGTCGCTAGGAGTTACAACAACTTGGCTCTTCTCTTCTCTTCTCAAAAAAGGTACAGCGAAGCAGAACCACTGTACCAACAAGCATTAGCACTCAGTAAAAAACTCCTGGGAGAAGACCATCTCAATGTCGCTTTCAGTTACAACAACTTGGCAGAACTCTACTATTTCCAAGGAAAGTACAGCGAAGCCGAACCTCTCTTCCAACAGGCTTTAGCACTCTGGCAAAAGTTCCTGGGAGAAGACCATCCCTCTGTCGCTACCAGTTACAGCAACTTGGCATATCTCTACTATGCCCAAAGAAGGTACAGCGAAGCGGAACTACTATACCAACAAGCTTTAGCACTTAGGCAAAAGCTACTGGGAGAAGAGCATCCCGATGTCGCTACCAGTTTCAACAGCTTGGCTCTATTCTACTATAATCAAGGAAGGTACAGCGAAGCCAAACCTCTCTTACAACAAGCTTTAGCACTCTGGCAAAAGCTGCTGGGAGAAGACCATCCCTATGTCGCTACCAGTTACCACAACTTGGCCAATCTCTACTCTTCCCAAGGAAGGTACAGCGAAGCCGAACCACTGTACCAACAAGCATTAGCACTCTGGCAAAAGCTGCTGGGAGAAGACCATCCTTCTGTCGCTTCCAGTTACAACAACTTGGCTCTACTCTACTTTTCCCAAGGAAGGTACAGCGAAGCGGAACCACTGTACCAAAAAGCATTAGCACTCAGGCAAAAGCTGCTGGGAGAAGACCATCCCGATGTCGCTTCCAGTTACAACAACTTGGCAGTACTCTACGATTCCCAAGGAAGATACAGCGAAGCGGAACCACTCTACCAAAAAGCTGTAGATATTGCCACCCGCACTCTAGGAGAAAATCACCCTAACACAATTACCATCCGCGAAAGTCTAGAACTCTTGCGCAACCAACTCTCTTAACCTATGCGATCGCCTCCAACAGCACTAAAAATTTCCATCCCAAATTCTACCAGGGAAACCACCTGCGAACTTTTCGGGCTGTATCTGCTACATCCTCAGCGATCGCATTATCTTTTTGCCTCTGGTCTCCTTCATACTGAGTATTATTAAGCCGATGAGTTGAAAGAGTTTCATTAACTATATAAGCTTTCTGAGCTTCTTTCGGTAGAGTAGAGCGATCGCCTTTTCTACCTCCAGTTTCCTTGTAAAGTTGGTCTACATCGCAATCAAACAACTCTTGAGTCTCAGCTTGAACCGCTCTACCATAAGCAGTATTACTTCCACCAGAATCTTTGATTGCTTTGTTAAAATCTTTGTTGACGATCGCTCCATCAACTCGCTCCTGTTGTGCTAGCTCCTGAGAGTTCCCGAATATGTCCAATTGGGAGTCTGACTGTTGACTGTTGTTCCGCCACCAATTCAAAAAACCCATGTGCTTCCTCTCTTTCTTGGGGTGTAAATGTGCTAGAAAACAGTTGCTCCATTCCCAATCGAATTAGTTCTAATCCATCAGGAATCATTAGAAATTCATCCAAAATCTGATACCGAAACTCGTAGTCCCATCGCTCTGGAGTGAAATTGAAGTCATTTAGAATCAGTACATAGGCATCTAGACAGGATTTATAAGCATTAAGTGCCTCAAATTGAGCGATCGCTTTAGTCCAAGTATCTTTGCGACGTAAATCTCCAAACTCCTTCATCTCAACCTTGAACCGCTCTGGTTGAGCCAGAATTCCTTTAAAGGAATTTAACCGCTCCCATGCGTAATATACTTTTTGTTTCAACTCCAATAGCTTCATGGGTTATGCTTTTTGGGATAGTACTAGCATACCTCATAATTTACAAAAACATGGAATTCCCAAAAGTCAAATCGTTCTGGGACTTCAACATTAGATGTAAAAAAACATACTATCTCTGCCGTTGCTTACCTTATGTATGTTTTAATCGGATATTTTATCTTATATAAGATAATTATTGTCCCTGTAAGTATAAAATGAGCAAATTGCTCAACTTATGCTTATAAAAATGTTTACTCAACTTATGATTACAGTGACAAGTGTTCAACAGCGCGGCGTAACGGTTCCTCACCCCGACGGTCATATTTACTAGTAGTTACAGGAGAAGCATGACCAGCTAATTTCTGGACTGTAACAATATCAGTGCCAGAATCCAGTAAATCCGAGCAGAAAGTCCGGCGAAAGTCATGAGGAGAAAAGGAATTAATTCCTGCTTCCTTCGCCCGCTTGCGCAAAATGACTAAGACAGCTTGAGGTGTCATGCGCCTAATTTCTAAAGTTCCCCCTTTACGAATTGGGCAAAGTAAAGGTCCTGCAACATTTCCTCGGACCGTTAACCAACTTTCTACAATAGCCACTCCAGAACTTGGTAAGTATACAGTCCGGTGTTTACCGCCTTTACCTTCTCGCACTTTTAAAGCACCATTACTATTAAAGTCTTGTAGATCTAAATTAACAGATTCTGCTCGGCGTAGTCCCCCAGCCCGAAGAATAGCGATTAGAGCAGCATCTCTGATACCTTGAGAACTTGTATCAGCAAGACATACTCGCATTAGTGCAGCGATTTCATCTCTGGAAAGTGCTCTACCTCGAAGAGTGGGATTCACCTTAATGCTACGAATATCAACAGCTTTAGCATAATCATTTAGATCGATTAAGTCTAGGCGAAGTGCCTCTTTCAGTACTCGTCGCACAGCACATAGCATTTTATTAGCCGTTGCTGGAGCGTAATTTGTCAGTAGTGCCGCACGAATAGCAGCAGTGTGCTTATAACGTAAACTTGCCCAATTAAGAGTCATAGCATCACATTCACCATTTGTCAGGATTGATGCGATCGCATTCAAAGCCTGTGTCATTGTTCGTCGAGAGCCAATATTCAATCCAGAAAGATAGACAGCTGCTGGATGTCCAGTCAGCGCTGGAGGTTGAGTTAGTGTTAATCTTGCTGATGCAGGGTGAATCATCGCGATCGCCCATCAAAAATCAGTGGCTAGTTTCTATTTTAGTTATGAGAAGTGCCGTTCTAAAAACTAATTTCCACCTTGGATAAATAATACATTTGTACTCAATACATTTGTTTTAAAGATAAGTAGACACAGAGCATCTGCTCTTGTACGATGGTGTAAGTACGTAACCAAGCTATTGCTAAATTAACCCATGATTACAATAAGTAATTCTTGCTTCATCTTTCAGCAAAGCTATTCTAGTTTTACTCAAATGTCTTGTGAAGAATTTACTTTACATTGATCAATGTATCAAATAAGACGCATCAAAAATGATTCATTTAATTCAAGTGTATGATTGAGTAATCAAATATTACCAGTACATTTAGAAGAATTATTTTTATATTAGTTGATTATAATATAGTCATCATCCAAAAGTAGTAGATTTATTTGAAAATTGTTAAAGGCTGGAACTCTTCTATACAGATAGTTCCTCGCTTTTTTATGTATGAGATTTAATTATTTTACTTATACAAAAATTATTCCCAAATTTTTCACTCTTGAGAGAGTGAGGGAGGGTGATTTGAGATTTTCGAGTTATAGTTAGTAGCATAGTGCTATAAACAGTATTTGTCAGAAATTTTAGTACTTAAGCACCAAGGATAAATTATGACATCTATTTTAGCAAATATAGTACTACGTGTAAGGTAAGAGTTATAAACATCAAAAGGAGGAAAGAAAACTGCTGTTTATCAATCGCTCTTGTTTAGCTAGCAGATATTATTGCTAAAAACAATTGTATTAGACTTGAAGAAAAAAGTATAAATTCTTTTCCTCTCGGAATCCCCTTACTTACTCTGTTGAGTAAATAACCTACACTTGTGAACCCGCTCCCCTGCCTTCTGACAAAGTTTCAGTAGTAAGAGTAAAGACGATAATGTAGCTTATGTCTTATACTGATAGAATTTCAACGTCTTTTCTATGCAGTTTCTTTCAAGCAAAACGAACGATCATGCCAAAATTATTTCTAGGAAACATCAAATTTAATTTGCTGGTTTCAATTCAGCCGCTAATGAATTTTGACTTGATTAGACTGTATACTCTATTGTATCTAAAGCAAAACTTCTCAGCAGTCTAAGCTACTGAGAAGTATTGGTTGCTTGAATTTATCAAAATAACTCTCTAGCGTTAGAAGTTTCCACGCCAATAGCGCTAGATATTACAATCCTTCTACTTAAGAGCAGAATATGTCCCAACAAAGAAAGGGTATAATGCTAGTATACTCAAATAGTGAGCTTTTTTCAAAATCTTGTTCTCTACAAGATGATTGTATCCTATTTGTCTCTAACACCCAGAGGTCTAGCAAAGCATTACAGCAAGAACTCCTACATCCTATAAGCGTCCAGTCAATATTAGGCATGGCTTCTTTAGAATCTAGAGAGGTGATATAATGTCTACAAAGGATGCATCACTAACATTTGATATTCGGAACTTTCTGGATCAACTAGAAACAACCAAAGAGAAGAATAAATATATATGCCCAAATTGTCAAGGGCATAATCTGAGCATTGAACCAAAAACAGGTAAATACACTTGTTATAATGGATGCGAGTGTCGAGATATTAGAGAAGCACTTAAGCCTTGGGCTAAAGTACTAGAAGAAAGGAGATCTGACACAAAACCCAAAGACACCATCCAATCTCAACCTAAAAAACTACTACTACCAAAGTTACTTATAGATGGACCTATTGAGTTAGCTAAACTACCTAATGTAGTAGAAGTGCCAATACGTCACTGTACTCCTAATCAGTGTAAAATTATTTATCCCTACTCATCTAGTCAATGGGTGGTGAGAGTTTAAAAAACAGATTTAACCAAACCTAAAGGCTACAGCAAAGCAATTTATCCTTATCACATTAACAGTGAAGGAAAAGAGCAAAAAGGTAAGGGTAACGAGACATGGAACCCATATAGATTTGATGAAGTGTTAGAGTATGGTGTAGGTAAATGGGTTTCAGGATTTGAAGGTGAAAATTGTGTTGATAAGGTCAGACAAGAGTTAAATATTGTCTCACTAACATTTCAAGGTGCGGATTGGAATGAAATTTTCATGGTTAAGAAATTTTCATATATGGTAAGACGTGGCATTTCTGGCTTCTTTTACCACCCCGATCATGATTCGACAGGATACAAAAAAGCTGAAAAAATCTTATCAGCCACTACTAAATCTGGATTACCTTGCATTATAATAGATCCATTATACCTATGGCCAGAATGTCCCGATAAGGGAGATATTGTAGATTGGTTGCAGTGGGGTAAAGTCCAAGGCATGAATCAAGAAGAATTTATCAAAAGACTGGAAGCTGAAATACATAGGGCTGTAAATAGCCGAATGCGTTTGGATACTAATAGTGTAGATAAATCACTACACATACCAGTCTCTGCTAATCCTAACATTGCTTTTACTCAGCAAGCTTTTAATTTTCTCTATGGTGATTTACCTTGGATTTCTGCTGATAACAAGCTCTATTACTGGGATGGGACACACTATAAATATAGTTCTGACGAGGAACAGCGCCCAAAAATAGCTGGGTTTTGTAATTCCTTTGTGGTGATAGATAGAAAAGGAGAAGTTAGCTATCCATATGCAACACCAGCATATGTAAGAAGAGTTTTACAATGGGTAAAGGATCTGGTTGAGATTAATTCAAGTTGTTTAAATCCTCCAGGGATTAATTGTACTAATGGCGTTTTACAATTGCATTGGACTGGCTCTGTACCTAGTTGGGAATTAGTTCAACATAGTCCTTTGATGTATTACACTTATAGACCTGTTGTAGAATATGACCCAGATGCGGACTCCCAGGATTGCGATCGCTTGCTGGATGTTTTAGAGAAACCACAGCAAGAAATCTTTTTGCGTACTATAGCCGCCTCCTTAGACATTAAAACAGTTAGAAAATACAAGGGTCGTTTAGTACGTGGTTTAATTCTTAAAGGTGATGGTAGCAATGGCAAAGATACTCTTAGAGAAGTGGTTGCTGCTATGTATGGTTATCAGTCAATATCTGGATGTACACTGTCAGACTTTAAAGCTTATGATGATGGACGGAAATTTCCTCTCTTCAAGCTGAAAAACAGTCGAGTGAATTGGGCAAGTGAAAATGCTAATACTACGTTATTGGATAAATTGCAATCAGTTAAATCATTCCTTACGGGTGATACGCTATCATCAGAAGCTAAGGGTCAAGATGAATTAGACTATGCACCAACGGCAGTAGGTTTATTTAATTGCAATGATACACCCAATTTAACTGCAACATTAGAAGCCATTATCTCTCGTTGGGGAATTCTGACTTTTACCAAGACATTTAAAATTGGTGCTGACCCTGCTAAGGGAGAAATTGAAGCTGAACCTCGTTTTAAGTATGACCCAGAATTTATAAGGTGCAATATTTTACCAGCTTTTTTGAATAAAGTATTGCAAGCGCTAATTGATTTGATGGAACAAGGTATTGACTATAGTTCTACAGAAAAAGCCCTTTTAGACA
>Ga0116226_10006129_pt1 | contig 10776 bp, 11 predicted proteins | sample S1TSphfallax_FD_89692 | JGI IMG/M metagenome (GOLD analysis project Ga0116226, IMG submission 89692) | Host-associated microbial communities from peat moss isolated from Minnesota, USA - S1T2_Fa - Sphagnum fallax MG | ecosystem: Host-associated > Plants > Peat moss > Unclassified | place: USA...
AATGCAGCGGGACGGGATGGCCGGGCGTGAAGAAGGGCGTTTGCGCGGGCAGGCCGAACGCGGCCAGCGAGTGGACCATGGCGGACCGGGTTGAGTAATCGAACGCGTAGATGGGAAAGTAAGTGCGCACGGGGAATTGCCAGTCCATCAGCCAGAGGGCGGCGAATAGGGACCACATGATGGCAATGAAGCCGGCGGTTTTAGTTGTTCTGTCGAGCCTGGGTTTAAAGATGCAGAGCGATGCCGCGGTGATAAGAGCGTAGACAGGCCAGGCGAATTTCCAGAGGAAGAACGTGAGCAGGGGTCCGGCACCGAGCGAAAGCGGGACGCTGGCGGCGATTTGGAAAGCGAGCGTGCGCGTTCGAAATTGCCAGAGGTTCAGGGTGTGCGCCAGCAGATAGCCGGGAAAAAAAACGAGTGCTGGAAAGAGAAACCAGGCAGCGGCGATTCCGAGAAAGTCATTCACCCACGTAGTAAGTCGGCGAAAGGCGTTTGAAATCTCTAGTCAGATGCGCTATATATAGTGCGTCTGACCATGAGACTTGAATTCCTGCAGGGAACTTTGGACATGCTGATATTGCGAACGCTGCTGTTGGGCGAACTGCATGGTTATGGCATCGCGCAATTTATACGGCAGACTTCGCAGGAGGCGCTGCTGATTGAAGCAGGGTCGCTGTATCCGGCTTTGCAGCGTTTGGAGTTGCAAAAGCTGATTACGGCGAAATGGAAAAATTCCGACACCGGAAGGCGCGCGCGCTTTTACACGCTGACGGCGGAGGGGCGGCACAAGGTGGCAGCTTCCATGTCGCGCTGGGAGGAATTTGTCAGCGCCGTCGGACTGGTTCTTCACCCCAAGGAGACGGCGTAGTGCGCAAGCTAATGCTTCTGCTTCCCTGGGTGCGGCGGGGGCGCGAACGGGTGCTGGAAGAGGAACTGCGGTCTTATCTGGAGATGGCGGCCGAGGAAGCGCGGCGGTCGGGAATGCCGGCGGAAGAAGCCGAATTTGCGGCACGGCGTGATTTTGGGAGTATCCTGCGCGCCAAAGAAGATGTGCGGTCGGAATGGATTTCGCCAGGGCTGGAAAGTGTCGTGCAGGATCTGCGGTTTGCGGTTCGCAGTCTGCGGCGGACGCCTTTATTTACGGGCGTTGCGGTGTTGTCGCTGGCTTTGGGAATTGGCGCGGCCAGCACGGTGTTTTCGCTGGTGGATGGCGTGCTGCTGAAGCCGCTGTCCTATCGCGATTCAGGCCAGCTTGTGTATGTGCGGGAGGTGGTGCCTGAGCTGGCCGGTGTTTACCCCACGTTGCCTGCGAACTGGAATCATTTTTCTTACTGGCGCGAACATGTGCGGACCTTTGACGGTCTGTGCGCGCTGAGTGCAGATCAATTCACCTTGACAGGCGCGGGCACGCCAGAAAAGATTGACGGCGTCAGAACTTCGCCCGATTTGTTCCGCGTCCTGAACACGGAGATGGCGCGGGGAACGGGTCTTACGTCCGATGTGGATGGCGTGGTGATCACGGATTCGCTTTGGCAGCGCCGTTTTCGCGGCGCGGAAAATATCATTGGACAGAGAATTGTGCTGGACGGGCGGTCCGCCACAGTGGCTGGCGTTCTGCGTGCCGATTTCCGGTTTCCCAAGGGCGCGGAATTCGGGTCGCTGGCAGGGTTGGGCAAGCACATTGAAATTTTCCGGCAGGTTCCGAACCGGAACGTGGACTGGGATGGTGAATTCGATTTTATTGTCATCGGGCGGCTGAAGCCGGCGGTGACGCTTAAGCAAGGGATGGCGGAACTTTCGCTGCTGAGCACGCAGATGAATGCGGCGCACAGCATTGAATCGAAGCCGCATCCTGTTGGCGAGCCTCTGCAGGACGTCATTGGCGGGTCGGTTCGCGGCAGCCTGCTGGTGCTGCAAGGCGCGGTGCTGGTGCTGCTGATGATTGTGTGCGTGAACCTGACAAACCTGATGATTGCCAGATCAAACGGTCGCGTGCGCGAATTTTCCATCCGGCGCGCGCTGGGGGCGGACCGGAGAAGGCTGCTGCGGCAGCTTCTGACGGAATCGTTTGTGCTTTCGTTTGCGGGCGGCGCGCTGGGCGTGGCATTGTCGGCTTTCACAATCCGCTTTCTGGCGCAAGCATCGCTGGACATTCCGCGGCTCAACGAAGTGCATTTGAATGCAGCGGTGCTGTTGTTCTCGCTGGCGCTGACGGCGGCGTGCGTTTGCCTGTTCGGAATGGTTCCGGCTTACCGCGCGCAGGCGGTGAGCGCGCGGTTCCAGAAGCAATCGCCCCGGCTGCGGGAGGTGCTGGTGGGTTGTGAAGTGGCGCTGAGCACGGTGCTGGTTTTTCTGGCGGCTTTATTCGTGTCCAGCCTCACGCACCTGTTGAATGTGGACAAAGGATTTCATGAAGAACGCGCCGTTGCCATGGATTTGAGTCTGCCCGGGTTGCAGTACGCGGACTCGGCAGCGCGGAATCGATTCTTTGAGCGCACCTTGTCGCAGATGAGAGCATTGCCTGGAGTGCTATCGGCAGCGATGATTAGCGGCTTGCCGTTAGCTGGAGAGAGCCAGGTGAATGGAATTGATGTGCCGGGATCGAAGTCTGATTGGATTGATCCGGCCACCGGTTCCCTGATGCTGGTCAACGTGCGGTTTGTCAGCGAACAGTACTTTGAAACGCTGGGCATTTCGCTGGTGAGCGGCCGGACGTTTCGCCAGGAAGACCAGGCGCGGAAGGTGACGGTGATCTCGCAGCGCATGGCCGCCAAGGTCTGGCCGGGGCAGAATGCAATTGGGAGAAAGTTCACGACAGGGTCGGGCGTTGGGGAGGTGCAGGTGGTGGGCGTGGTGCGCGACACCTACAACGGCAGGCTGGATGCGCAGCCGACGCTGATTGCCTATGTTCCTTACCAGATTCGGACGCCGGGTTCGGGGAGCCTTGTGGTGCGAAGCGCGGCTGAGCCGTCTGTGGTGATTCGTCAGATGCAGAAGGTGATCTGGGCCATTGATCCGAACCTGCCGGTGTCGGAGGTCAGGACGATGGCGGAAATGGTGGATCAGGCTTTGGCACAGCGGCGGTTTCAGATGCGGCTGGCGAGCGCGTTTGGCGCGGGCGCGCTGCTGCTGGCTTTGATCGGAATTTATGGAGTTGTCGCGTATAGCGTGGAGCAGAGGCGGAGTGAACTGGGCCTGCGGCTGGCGCTGGGTTCCACCGGCGGCGAGTTGATGGCGCTGATTCTGCGGCGCGGGGTGGTGCCGATTGTTCTTGGGCTGTTGATCGGGCTGTGTATAGCTGTCGGTCTGGGCGGAGTGGTTCGGAGTTTAGTGTTCGGGGTCAGCACATCTGATCCGGTGACGATGCTGGCGGTGATTGTGATCTTGGGCGGGAGCGGACTTTTGGCTTGCGTGGTGCCCGCCAGCCGGGCGGCAAGGATGGACCCGGCGGCTGTTCTGCGCCACGAGTGAATGTATCGCCTAGCTTCACTCTGATCCGAGTATCTCTTACCGAATCAGCGAAAACTTCAGCGGCTGCAAAATCACGTTGCTGATGTTCTGGACAATTTCCGCATCCCTCAGCTCCGGCTTGGCGCTGAGCGCTTTCCAGGCCGGGTCGTTTCCAAACGCGTGCCAAAGACTGTCCCGCGCAGCCAGACTGTCGAACGAAAGCATATAGGTCAGATTCGGCTGGCGCGGTCCGACGATGGTTTCACCGAAGAACACAGGCCGCATTTGCAGACGTTCGAAAATTTGCGCTTCGCCGTTGTTGAACATCCCCACTTTGCGCGCCAGCGTGAAGAACGATGGCGATTCGTAGGTGCGCAATTCGAAAATGCGCGCCGGACGTTTCTCGTCCGCATCCGCAATCACGGCAGCGGGAAAGACGTCGAAGCTGCGCAGCAGGCTGCTCTCCAGGCGCACAAAGGGAAACTGTGACGCCGACGATAACTTCTTCAATTCCTGCTGGTGCGCGGCGTCCAATGCCAGGTGCTCCACCGATTCCTGAAACGCCGCCAGCGAAGCAAACTGCGACAGTGTCACGTAATACGGGCCATCCGGCCCAATCACGCAAGAAAACGCGCCCATCAGCGCGCCGCCCGCCTGCTTCAGCGCGGGCGCCAGGCCCGCTTCCAAATAGTCGGCCAGCCGCGCGGCCTGATTTTCAGAGCTGTTATGCAGCCGCCAGGTTTTGAGTTCAAGGTAAGTATTGGGCAAGTGAGAAGGCTGCGCGCCCAGCGCCAGCGGGGAAGCGGCCAGGCCCGCCATTAATTCACGACGATTCATGCTAAGAAGCTTACCGCTCGCGCATGGCCTGAATCAGCGCTTCCATGTGGTTCAGATAGCGTTCAAACGCTTTGCGGCCGCGCGCGGTCAGGCGGTACTCGGTCTTCGGCATGCGGTTTTCGAAGCTCTTTTCGCATTCCACGTATTCGGCTTCTTCCAGGCGGCGCGCGTGCACGCTCAGGTTGCCGTCGGAAGTCTGCAGAAGTTTTTTCAGCTCATTGAAACTCAGCGAATCGTTCACGGCCAGCGCGCTGACAATGCCCAGACGCATGCGTTCATGAATGACGCGGTCCAGGTTGGGAACCGAACTTTCAACTTGTTCCAGCGAGGGCGCTGGCTTGTTCTTCAGAGTCTTGACTGCGGCGGATTTAGCCACCATGCCTCCTTGCAATGACAGTTCCGAAAACGATATGCAGGGCGCCGAAGCCCAGCATCAGAACCAGGTTTCCCCAGGTTTGCGGCAGCAGGAAAGCGGCCGCGCCCAGCGTCATGAAACACAGGCCCATAAAAGGAACAATGCGGACGGAAAAAGCGCCGCCCGTCACCACCGCCGCGCCGTACAGCAGCAGCCACAAGCCTGGCAGCACAAACAGCATGGAATGCCGCGCCAAAACAATGGACAGCGCGGCTCCGGCCAGCAGCGGGGGCATGAAGCTGAGCAAAGCGCGGCGCGCGGGCCTGGACTTTAGCGACTGCGAAAGCCGGCGGGATTTCGCGCGCACGGTAAAGAAAGCGACAATCAGCGCGGCGGCCGCTTCCGCCAGCCAGATGCGAAATTGCAGTTCCGGCGCGCGTCCCTGCGCCAGAATTCCGGCCACGACCGCGGTGAAGCCAATGGCGACGCCGCCCCAGCCGGGAACAGCCGTAAAAGATGACGCGCGCTCCATGGTGTCGCGGATGAAGCGGAGATTGTCCGCCGCTTTCCGGTCAATCGGAATCGGTTTCGTCAATTTGGGAGCACGCTGCGCAAACGCCATAAAAGGATGGTCGCACGGCGCGCGGCCATGCGTTGAGTATACGCGAGCACGCGGTTCGGCGCAAGGTGCTTTGCCATGCAAAGACCGCGTTATTCTGATTGTTTGCGCATTGGACTGCTTTCAGACACGCACGGCTTTCTGGACCCCGCCATTTTCCATTATTTCGCTGAATGCGACGAAGTCTGGCATGCCGGCGATTTCGGCCCGGTCCAGATCATGGATGATCTGAAAAACTTCAAGACGCTGCGCGCTGTGTGGGGCAACATTGACGGCGCGGAGATCAGGGCCTCGGTGCCGAAAGATCTGGAATGGGAATGCGAAGGGCTGAAAGTTTATATGACTCACATTGCCGGCTATCCCGGCGCCTGGGACAAGCGCGCGAAGCAGACGCTGGCGCGCGTTCGTCCCGGCCTGGCCATTTGCGGTCATTCGCACATACTGAAGGTCATGCGTGATGAGCCGCGCGGCCTGATCCATCTCAACCCAGGCGCAGCCGGACACAACGGCTGGCACACCGTGCGAACCATCCTGCGTTTTCAGATTGACGAAGGCAAGCTTCATCATCTGGAAGCCATTGAACTGGGGCCGCGCGGGCGAAACCCGTCACAAAAAGTCTGACGTGTTCACAATCACCGCCGGACCAGGACCGCCGCCGGGAGGCCATCTCTCCAGCAGCGCTTCGGAAGTGGGAACGCTGCGGCTTTCCTCCAGCAGTTTGCGCACCTTGGCGGTCCATTTTCCCTGCCCCGCCATCGCCAGCCCAAGCATGGCTCTGGCTTCCGGCATCTCCGGGTCAAACCGCAGGGATTGGGATGCGGATTTTTCCGCCAGCGTAAAATCGTTCTGGCTTAAAGCGGCCACACTCAAGTTGGCGTAGCCGATGGGGTTCACCGGATCAATTTCAATGGCGCGCTGAAAAGCCTTGCGCGCCTCTTCCGTGCGGTGCAAATGAAGAAAAGCGAATCCCAAATTATTTTGCGCGACCCAATAGTCTGAATCAATGGACAACGCCTCTTGAAGCAGCTTCAGGCCGGCCGCGTAGTTATGTTTCTTCAGTTCCAGCGTCGCTTCATCGCAGAAGCGCCGCGCCTGCCTGTCCGACTTGTGACGCAACTGGTAAAGGGAAACAGAATGGGATGTGGCTGCTGGTGCGCTTTGTGCGGCAATTTGCCCGCTCAGCACCGAACCGGAAAAAAGACAAATGATGACAACTGCGCAAGAAATAAAGTTCAAAGGATCTCCTGGAAGGGTTTTGCTGAAACTCAACGAGGAAGGTAGAGAACTCAACTTAGAGGCTGCGCAGGGCTGCATCGCCCGCGGCTTTTACAGCAAATAAAGCTGGCAAAACAGGGATGGCGGTACCGGCCACCCCTGCTGAATCAATTAAGGTTTGAATCGGGCGAATTAACGCGCGCTGGCTAAGACAGCTTTGCGCTCGGCGCTGTGATTCGGAATTTCACGGCTCACTGATCCGCTCACCTGGATGCCGGTCAGAACCGGGCTGTCGGCGCTGGCTGTGAAGTTGAGTCCCGTGGTGTTGCTCTTGGAATAATCGGCGGGTACGGTCAGAACCATGGCCGAAGCCTTGGCACTGGACAAGGTCACCATGCCGTTTTCCGACTGGGTGACGCTATACTCGCCGGCGGGCATTTTCGCGCCGTTTACGACGAATGAGAAGGGCACGCTGACGCGCAGCCCTTCAGCCGCGGACGCCGGCAGAACCGCTCCGCAAAGGGTAATCACACTGCCAATCACTGCTGTTTTGAACATATCTAGCTTCATTTGTTGGTCTCCTCAATGAAAATGAATTTTGGGTTAAGGGGGCGCGAACGAAGCACCGATTTCAAACGCCGCAAGCGGACACAAGCTGGCCCTCAGGCTGCCGGGACACACGGGTAACGTTCGAAGTGGAATCGTCTTAACTTTGACTGTAAATTGGTGCTTGAATCGATGCTCGGCTTGGGCATCGCGTATGTGAGGCAAGGTAGCCGGATCTAACGACTAGCTACGATTTAGTCTAATCATAGCGGAATTATTCTCATTGCTCAATAAGGCGAAAAGACTACGAAACATAACAATTATTCCAACCTTATTCCGCACTGATTTTAGAGCTGCGGGTGCGGCCTCGCCAAGATTCAGATGCCACTTGCCATCGCGCCCGATCTTGGGCTTTTCCGTCGCCTGAAAACCGAGCACAACCGGCTTGTTGTGAGCAACTTGGACATGTTTCACTCCCCGCGCCAGATGGTTCAGCAGCTGCGCGTGTTCAACCAAATCGGTGCCGTCGGAGAGCTGCGTATCCACCCATTTAATACGTCGTCTTTCATGCTGGCGAACCAGTTTGATTTAATTCCCAGAATATTCTTACTTTACGCCGCCGTACCGCGCATCTGATATTCCTTTAAAGATGAAACGCGTCGCCCCGCACCTATTCCCGGCGGGTGCCCAGTTTTGGGAGCAAAACCTAGTACTGCATGCGTCGGCACGGCGGCACTCGGTTCGATCATATGCTGGTCCGCTGTCAATTAAAACCGTGCTGCGCGGGCGAGTGTCGTGGGTCGCAGGTGGGCGGGAACTGGTGGTTTGTCCAACAAGCTTTCTTGTTCTTACCGCCGGTGAACAGTATTCGATGGAGATCGACGAGGTTGAGCCGGTCGAGACTTGCTGTGCGTTTTTCGCGTCTGGATTCCTGGAGCAAGTTGCTTTAGATCTCACTTCCAGCGCTGAGGCGGCACTTGACTCCCCGGCCAGGATTGGGCCACCGCTCGCCTATCTTTCCGCTATCCATGGCGATCACGAACGCATGCTGACGAATCGAGTCGCGACGCTCGCGAAGCGTTGCGAGGCACAACTCAATCCGAGCGGAACGGAAGAGGATTTCCTGGTGCTCGGCACTACGCTGCTGGAGTTCTATCACCAGATTCGCGCTCAGGTTGACAGAGTACCGTCCATCCGTTCGTCCACGCGGCAAGAGCTATTCCGCCGTCTGCTGGTTGGGCGTGACTACATTCACTCACATTGTTCAGAACCGGTATTGCTGGCTAACGTAGCGCGTGCTTCTTGCCTGTCGCTCTTTCACTTCCACCGCGGTTTCACGCTTGCCTTCCAGGAAACGCCTCACAGCTATCTGACCCGGCTTCGACTTGCTCAAGCTCGCGAGATGATCGAGAGAGGGTCCTCCGTATTAGAAGCATGCCTGGCAGTCGGGTTCTCGAGCCCTTCTGCTTTCAGCCGTCTATTCCGCGCGCGGCTCGGTCAATTACCGTCCGAGGTTCAGCGCAAATTCGCTTGTTCAGGCAAGACGGCGCCGGCGTATTCTGGCACCATCAGCGCATGATCACTTCTACTTCGGCGATAGCCACTTTGCTCGCGGCAACATTTCTTGCACAGTCATCGACTCCGGCCCCTAATCTGAAGGCGTCGATGATTGTCTTGGGAGTTACAGACGTCTCGCGCTCCCTCAGATTCTATCGAGATACCCTTGGGCTCTCTCCCGCACCGGCGCCAGGAGATTTGCCGATGTTCCGGTCCGGCGATTTGACAATCGTGCTAAACGGCGCTTTGTCCGCAAGCGGTGGAGGCTTCGAATTAGTTTTCCACGTGGAGAGCGTTGGCACGGTTCGGAAACAACTCATGGACCGGGGCTGCGCTTTTTCCGGCGACCCGCGAGAAGTCGCACCGAACATGTGGGCGGCCACGTTCAGTGATCCCGACGGCCATCATCTGACGCTATTTGGGGCGCGTTAATCACTGGTTAATTCCCCGAATCGCGCGGGTCCGGCTTTACCGTCACGGGCTGCGTGTAGCTTTGCCCGTCCACCGTCAGCCGAACCGTATAGTCTCCCGGCGCAATCACCGCGCCGCCGCGTCCGCCTGCCGTGCCAGGAGGTGTTCCGGTGCAGGCGTCTTTGGCCGCCGCTGTCGCGCCGCGGCCAAAGCGGCGTCCGGTTTCCGCGATGGCGAAGCGATGCATCCCAGCGTCCGCCGAGGGCGGACGCGACGGCTGTTCCCAGGTGGCTTCCACGTTCAGCGCTTCCGTGTCGGGCGGCTTGACTGCGGTATCGCTGGCGGCGCACGCTTTCACCGCGCCCGCGCTGTTGAGCAGTTCCAGCTTGAGCGGCTGCCGCGCGGCGCTTTTCAGGCTGTAATAAACAACCACGCCCGCTGGAGGATTTTTCAATTGCGGCTCCTCATGCGGCAGCGGCGTGCCGTTCATATTTCCCAGCTTCACGGCATACGTTTCGCCGGGCTGGAAGAGCCACACGTTCGCGGCGCTAATTTCGGAAGCATGCGCGGCCAGTTCGCGCAGCGGCGTCATCTGGTCCAGCACCCAGAAACCGCGCCCATGGGTGGCAATATCCAGGTCATCCCCGTGAACCACAATGTCGCGAATGGAAGTCACCGGCATATTATTCTGCAGCGACTGCCACTGTGCGCCGTCGTTGAATGAAACATAAACGCGCAATTCCGTGGCTGCGTAAAGCAGGCCTTTCACCTTGGGGTCTTCCTTCACGGAATTCACATAAGCGCCGTCCGGAATGCCAGATGCAATGTTCTGCCAGTTCTTGCCGCCGTCGTGCGTGCGGTAGATATAAGGATGCTTGTCAGCCAGCCGGTGCCGGTCCACCGACGCATAGGCGGTTTCGGCATCAAAATGACCGGCCTCAATCTGCGACACCTTGCTCCAGGCCGTCATGGCTGGAGGCGTCACGTCGTTCCAGGTTTTGCCGTCGTCGCGCGTGACGTAAATCAAGCCGTCATCGGTGCCCGCCCAGACAGTGGCGGCCTGCAGCGGCGAAGGACCCAGCGAATAGACCACGCCGAAGCGGTCTGTCATGGCCTGGTCAATATCTTTGGCGGTCAAAGGGTCCAGCGTGGGCGGCACTTGCGGTTGCAATCGCGCCAGATCAGGACTGATTTTCTCCCAGGTCTTCCCCCGGTCGCGCGAGCGCATCACGAACTGGTTGGAATAATACAGCGCTTCATCGGCCAGGGAAAAAACTTGCGGCAGAGTCCATGTCCGGCGGTTCGGATCTTTCGGATCGGCGGCAGGCAGGGGGCCGCTTCCCGGCAGTGAAACGTTTAACTTCTGGTCGCAGCGCCGGTTGCCGCTTCCATAAAGAATGTTGCCGTCTTTCGGATCTGGCACCACGGTGGCGCTTTCACCGGCCTCGCAGGTGGGCTCCCAGTCGCGAAAGCTCAGCACGCCCTCAGGCGAAAATGTTCTGACACCGACGCCGCCGCTGTCCTGCTGCGCACCGTAAAGCCAGTAAGGGAAGCGGTTATCGGCCGCCACATGATAAATCTGCGCGGTGGGCTGGTTGTACCAGGTGCTCCAGGTTTTGGAACCATCCACGCTGACAATGGTTCCCTGGTCGCTGCTCAAAACCATGCGGTTGCCGTCTTTGGGATTGATCCAGAGCTGGTGATAATCGTCTCCGCCCGGCGCGCCTTTCACGGGCACGAATGTTTTGCCGCCGTCGGTGGTCATGAACGTTCCGGTGTTGATGAC
>Ga0116226_10006130_pt1 | contig 10776 bp, 10 predicted proteins | sample S1TSphfallax_FD_89692 | JGI IMG/M metagenome (GOLD analysis project Ga0116226, IMG submission 89692) | Host-associated microbial communities from peat moss isolated from Minnesota, USA - S1T2_Fa - Sphagnum fallax MG | ecosystem: Host-associated > Plants > Peat moss > Unclassified | place: USA...
ATTCACCAATGTGATAGTTATTTTTGTTTGAAGTAGAACCCCAGGCATTTGGGAGAATTGACTTGACCTGCATGGGCTTGTTACCACAGGCAAAATGTTGGGGCAGATTCTGGTAACCAAACAGACTGGACCAGAGGGAAAACCAGTGAACAAGGTATCAGTCTGCTCTGGTGACTTTGATCCATGTGTTGCAATCAGATGCCATAAGTTTTCATTGATGTGAATTATATAAGCAAGCTTGCACTTCCCAACATAGGCATCTTCTATGCACAGAACTGAGGAAGTGTTTTCTGTAAATGCCTGTTAGGTCAAGCTGGCAGTTTTTTTAAATTGAGGTCACTTAGGCTGCGCCAGATAGGAGAGATGCTTTCGTTTGAGTTAACTCCTTAATATACCATAAGTCAATGGGGTGAGCTCACTATCTTTGCATTGGTTGACTGCAGGTGTTTTTATGTGAGAAATTGGCCTTGATCAATGAGATGTACTTCGCTATTGCATTGGATCGAGCCAGTGCTGGCCCTGTAAACTCTTCACATCCTGTGTTTATGTTAACAGAGATAGTGGTGGAGATTGCTTTTGTTTGATCCACACCACCTGGTTGAGATACCAAGTGAAGCAGATACATGGGCAGGAACACAGTGCAGAATGATCAACATTTGCTTGCTTGACAGGTGATCATTGCATGTGCCAAAGGAGGCACCAGCATTGAGGATCTCGCAGAGAAGTATCCTGACATGATCATTAAGGTTATGTACTACCTTTTGTCAGTTCAGCAGTTCAATATCCCTCTGCAACTGTGAATGCAGTTTTTTCTCCCTTCAATCTGTGGAGCCCTCTAGTTGCAGTGGCACCACAAAAGTTATCTGACATGCTCTAAGCAAAGGGTGCAGGTACCAGTCAACATTAGAGATGGCATCACTGATGCAGAGGCTGAGAAGGTGGTCAAGGGGCTGGCTCCAAAGAAAGCAGATATTAAGGGGGGAATAGATCAAGTCAAGAAACTCTACAAGCTTTTTACAGAGTCTGATTGCACTCTTGTTGAAGTAGGTTTACCAGCCTAGTTATCCACAATGATAAGAATGCTGCACTGCTTTAGAGGGGCAAGATTCTCTGTTGGGTAATGTTGCATCATAGAAATTTGTAGCCTGCATGTGCCCTGTGCGGAACATAGTCAACAAGCACCAAGCTGATGGTATCATGCTCTTGGGAGCTTACTGTCATCATTTGAAAGGTTTGGACATTGTTTACCTGCATGCAGATTAATCCTCTGGCAGAGACATCAGATGGTCGGATTGTTGCAGCAGATGCAAAACTCAACTTTGATGACAATGCTGCATTTCGTCAAAAGGAAATATTTGCAATGCGTGACACAACTCAAGAAGATCCTCGGGAGGTATGCATGAGAGGTTAGAGAGAGTGATGTGATGAGCATAAAGAGTAGAATCTAAGAAAAGGTGAACCACACTTGGGACTATGCTATGTTCAGTAGGCTGACACCAGTATCATCTTCTCTTAGCCCCATGTTGTAACATCAGTGACTTCAGGAAGAGGGTAAATGTTTGTCCTCCTGCATTCTGCCCATGTCTCTTCTGTTGTGTCTGTTGGCCCTCAAACAAGCAAATGTAGACCCAGGTAAAACAAAATCATCATGCGTTTGGTTGGGACAGGTTGCAGCTGCAGCAGTAGACTTGAACTACATTGGACTGGATGGTGAAATTGGATGTATGGTGAATGGAGCTGGCCTTGCAATGGCCACCATGGATATCATCAAACTCAGTGGTGGCACACCTGCGAATTTCCTGGATGTTGGTGGCAACGCATCTGAGACCCAGGCATACTTCCACTTTTGTTAAATGCTCACTTTACTGCTTGATCCCCATTGGAATTAGAAAGATTCTCTGTTGCAGAGTTCCATCATCACAATTGTTCAGATTGTTCAAAGATGCATGCTCTTCACTGTGAGGCAAGGCTTTTGGCATGGAAAGGACTTGTCCTTGATGTTCTCATATGGGCAGTAAGTATTGCCTTCATTTGACTTCAGGATGAGTCACAGCATTCTTCAAATGCATCCTTTTAAGGCAAATGACCAGCATAGAAAATCAATGTGACTTTTGTGACTGGAAATGAAGTAGTGATAGCATAGTGTTCACTTCCAAATGTGCACTATGGCACCAATATTATCATTGTGCAAAAAATCACTTGTGTTCAGTTTTTGTGAAGGATGAATGGAATTGAGTCCTTGTTCCACAAATTGAAATTAATATATTAAAGATGTACAGGTGGTGGAGGCATTCAAGATATTGACTGGTGACCCAAAAGTTAAAGCAATTTTGGTAAATATATTTGGTGGCATCATGAAATGTGATGTCATTGCAAGTGGGATTGTCAATGCTGCCAAGCAGGTATGTTTTGTTCCACTCTCATTCCTAATGTGCTTTGTTAGATCTGCACTGAGTGTATGCTCATTGAATTCACTTGATGGAACCTGTAATATTGAAGAAATTTGTTCAAAATTTTAACTGGTACTCCTAGATGGTTCTTTGACTATTGCAGCCTATATATGTGCAGGTGAAGCTGGAAGTTCCATTAATTGTGCGCCTGGAGGGCACAAATGTTGAGCTTGGCAAAACTATCCTCAAGGTACTTGTCCATTTGTAATATGTTTGTGATTTTTTCTGTTCATTAAAGCTTTGTGCACATTGCGTGTTAAGTGTGCCAGACCAAACCAGTACAGCTTGATCAAGTCCTCAATTTGTCCCCAGGTGGACCAAAGCAGAGTACTGCATCCAAGTAATTGCCAGTGGTGTGCTCAAAGGATGTGTTGGGGTGTAGGAGGCCTCAGTCACAGCCCTCTATGCAGGCCTCTCTCTCCTTAGATGCTTGTTTTGTACAGAGGGACAAGCTAAAATGGAGTGAATTTTACACTCACAAGCTTGTGGGACCCTAACTGTGACATATTGTCTTTTACTATTAGCTATGTCTCTTGAGTGCTAGCCAACATAACAACTGAGTCTTCCTGTTGCTTCCAGAAATGTGACAGTAATTCAGGACCTAGATGTAACAGCTTACCAAAAAATTTGGCTGGATTGTCATATACTTCTCTACACCCACTGTTGGGAGTTGATGAAGTCAGTGGATTCATGGCAGCTTGTGGCTGCTTTCAATGATGAAGGCAATAGTCTGACACTTTGTGAGTGACTCTCATAAGGTTTATGACCCCACTCATACTCATATTACGATCTATGTGTTATTGTGGAGTTTTCTCTGCAATCTGTTAATTGTGCCTTTTGAGTGCCAGTCAACATCATGACTGTGTCTTTTCATTGCTTCCAGAAATGTGACAGAAACTGAGGACACAGATTTTACATAATTGCCTGCCTTCAGTTTTAACCAGCTTCTGGGCTATCTGTCTACGCCCACTGCCAAGAGCTTCTAAGTCAGTGGATATTAATGGCAGGTCATCACTACTATTCATGATGACAATTACAGACTGATACTTTGTGACTGACAATCCTAAGGTTATGATCAAACTTGTGCTTTTAGTGTTTTTGTTTAGCTGGGGTGTGTAAGGGGTGTGTGGGGGAAGGCCCTTTTCCGAAGTGACACTGGAATCTATGATCTTATTGATTTTAAGTAGCAGACAATAGAGTAATGCCTAATGTGTTCCAAGGTTATCCTCAGCATGTTACAGCTGTCTCAGGGACAGATGGAAGGTATCCTGAGAAGTTTATATCTGTTTGGAATGACCCTTTATTGTGTTGTGAATGTTTGGGTTTTTAAGGATCAATTTGTGCTGATTTCTTAAGGGAAATTTATGATCCAGATTTGATAAGAGGTGTTGTGAGCACAGTTAAATTGGCTCGGGAAATTGTTTTGCAGGAAAGTGGAATGACCATCATCACAGCAGAAGACCTTGATGATGCTGCCAAGAAGGCTGTCAAGGCTTTGAAGCATTGACTGGAGTGCTTCACTGTAGGTGCTCTGTGATAGGCATGAGGTCTGCAGGTAACTTTTGTCCTACAATGTGGTGGATGGCTTGACCAAGTTGTTGCAATATAGATGGACATTCTGGTCATATGTCATATGTCATGTCATAAAGAGAAACTACAAGGTGTAGCTGTCTGTTTCTTATGTAGTCCTTCACAAGCCCATTGCCAAGCTCTTAGGACTATGACTTCAGGGTCTCATAATATTGTAATAATTTTGGTTGCCTCATTAGATTTTTACTATTGTAGCTGCTTTTGCAGCCACTATAGTAATCAGATTTTAACTATTCTGACCACTAATTTGAATTCTGATTGATTTGCAATGGATGGATTTTCCTTTCTCAAAATCACCTCTTGTTCTGTTAGCACATACCCTGTTGCCTATTGACTCTTGTATAGAAATGGCAATGGTTAATAGAGATGGATAAGAGCAGGTACACCAGTTGCAGTAAAATGGCCTGTACACTACACAGTGGATGGAGCAGTCTTCAAATAGCCAGAAAATGGGTTTGGACCGGTGTTGCGTTGGGATTGATTTTTAAGAGAACATACAGTCCTGGGTGTGATATATTTTATAACTTTGGGTACCCTTTTGGGTAAGGTTTTGAATTTTTTTTTAAATATTCCAGAGCCTTGGGGTATATAGTTCAATATTTTTATTTCAACTCATGATGGTTATTGGGTATAGGGTTTATGGTTGTGAAATGGATGTGGTTTTGGGTACAGTTACGATTCAGGGTTATAATTTAAAGAGAAGCACATACATCAGAGAAATGAACGCACCAGATAAATTGGAGCTCAGATAGACATGAATTGAAGCACATACATTAGAGAAATTGAATAGACAAAAATTGGAACTCACATGTATAAAAGAAGATTCAGATGGACAAACCCAAAGTGAAGGGAGAAACTGTATATCTCTAATAGTATTCATTTAAGACACTGAAAATAAGTGAGGTCCTTGTGGAGGAATGGTTCATAGGTAAAGGTCTTGATTGAGGTCCTAATATTTAGATTTGGTTAGATTGAGGTTCTAATATCTGGATCCAGTCAGATTCTTGTTACTCAAATCCAGAATGGACGATTGTAACACTTGGATCTGGGTATCTGCACAACACTGGTTTGGAGTTTGGACCTGCACACAATGGATTATGGAAAGGATGAAAGTTTGGAATGGTCTAAACTGCAAGGCTCAATAAAAAGAATGACTTCTTCTTATTGGCCCTGCATAATGGTTTGCCCAGGTGGTGGCATTTAAATGGTTCCTCACCTTATATTGTCCAATATTTCATGTTTAGGGGTGGGGGTTGGGGAAACAATTAACACTCTATCCAGTTAGATGGTACCTAGTTACTGCTTTCAGGAACAGAGATTTTTTCTGACAAATTTTTCCTTTTTTTTTTGAACAAAAAACTTGGATCAATGTGTTTTCCTAGAGTAAACTCAACAAAAAAATTTAGTTTTTTTTAAATCCCCAATTTTGTGATCTCACAAAAAAGAAAATGTAAACACTGGTCAGGATTCATGGCCCACCATGCAAGTGATCATGGGTTCACTTCCCCTAGAGGCTATGCTAAATTTTAGTTGAAGGAGTAGGTACCTAGATTCTGGTAGCTAGCCTGGTTTTCCCTGAAGACCATGAAGTGTCCATATGGCTAAAAAGCTCATATATTGTTGAGTAGTGTAGCATGTGCCATTAGCCCAAGTGTGAACTCATTACGCAACTAATTTTTCCTCTCAAATTTATCTTTTTAATTTAATTGAATTTCCAACAACAAAAATTTCTAAAAATTCAACATCTCTCAATAAGGTAGCATGGCCGGTCACTGAACACTTAAGCGCTCAGAGCAAAATAGCAACCAATCAAGTGTTTGGCTCTTCCTACTATTCCAAGACTTTTTGTAAGCTTGCTTTGGGTGCATCCATAGCCACTTAGATTGCATCAAATGTTTGAGAAATGATAGAAATATGCCCATTCAAAGTATGGGTCCTTTAAAAGTTGGAAAAGGTACAAAGCAATTACATGGGTGACTAATCAACAAACACATCACACTACATGATCAATCTTCAATCTGTTGACAAGTGGACAACATGATGTTCGGTTTCAAACTAGATGGATGTCAACACTAAATGGATTCATACAAAACAGTTCATCAGGCATGAAGGGCCAAGATTAAAATTTTCAAAAATGAAAATAATCAATAGTCATAGCAAAAAGTTGTTCCATTAACCCTAATTTTCTAAACTAGAATGGGCACCATGAACTTAGGGTTTGATTTCTCTCCTATGCATTGCAACAAGACTTTGCTGAATTTGTAGTTGCTCAATGTCATTGAAGATGTTGGTGTCATTGAGGCACTCCTTCCAAAGATCTTTTTCAACCTATCTCGGAATCATTGCCAAGCTTGCAATTTCTTTCTACATTTCTTTCTATTCATGGGACCTCACTAACCTATTGTTCATGTGTGTGCAGGCTATGAAACAAGGGATGATTGAAGGTTTTAAAGTTTTATTATTATCTTTTTCTCCTTGGCATTGAAACTTTTTTTCTCTCCCTAGAGTTGAAGTTTTTTCTCTTTATGTTGCAACACATCCTGGGGTTGTGCACATTCTCTCCCCTTTGTTGAATATTTATCTCTCTTTCCCCTTTGCCGAATATTTCTCTCTCCCCCTAGCCATCACTCTCTCTCTCCTCTTTGTTGCAACGTCTTCTGAACCCATGTGTGTTGTTTCTCTTCAACCAAAACCTTTTTTTTCCTTAGACATCGCTATCACTTTTTCCCTAGCATTGGAACTCTTTATCTCCTCTTTATTGCAATGCATCCAAGGGGTGCGCACGTTCTCCCTTTTGCTAAATCTCCCCCTCTCTCTCTAGCCATCGCTCTCTTTTTCTCCTCTCTATTGTAATGCATCCCAAGGGTGCGTCTTTCTTTTTCCCCTTTGTTGCATCTCCCTCTTGCTCTAACCATTGTTCTTTTTCTCACCTTTCTATTGCAACACATCCTAGAGGTCCATCTCTTTCTCTCCCCTCTATTGAATCTCCCTCTTTTTCTTTGGCCATCGCTCTCTCTCTTTCATTTTTGTTGCAATGCATCCTTGGGGTGTGCTTTTTCTCTCCCCTTTGCCAAATCTCTCTCTCCCTTGTGTTGAAGCTTTCACTCTCTCCTTGGCCATTGTTCTCTCTCTCTCCCCCCTCTACCGAATCTCTCTTTCTCTCCCATCTACTAAAACTTTCACTCTCTCCCTAGCCATTGTTCTCTCTCTCTACAACGACTTACACAAACATGTGCATGTATACGCACATACAAATGTGTACATATATGTATACATGTGCGACATAGTTGCATTTATACATACTTTTATAAATTTGTGTACACATATTTCCCTTATAAAAATTCAATTACCATAAAAAAGTTTGACAAACCAATTTGATAGATTGAATGAAAACTATGAGGACACCATTATTCACAAAAAGGCCTCCAATTTGTAATTATTGATATTTTTGGTTTTTTAAATTTTGGGCCAGACCTTGGAGAAATGGAAATAAAGTGGCACTTATTTATTTTTTATCTAGTTCAAGCATAAAATAGTCCTTGATTTTTGAACAAAGGATTAGTAAAATGATGAAACCCACAAAGGCTTTTGGGCACAAGAGGAGGGGTGCAAATCAATAATCACTAAATATGTTTTCTAGTCACCCTCAAGGCTTTAAGGACACAATTTTTTAAAAAAATTGGATGCACCTAGAAGGGCTGAAATTTATTTATTTATTTAAATACACAAGCCTATTGAGCTTCTTACATATATCAGTAATGGACATTCAAGGTTAGACCATACTTTGGAAAACTTTGGGTAACATATCCCAAGTGTTTATGTATAATGTTGGTATGGATGTTTGGTAGGAATATTGGTCACCAAACAAAGGCTTTTTTAAAGAAAGCAACCAACACCATATTACATTCAATTTGGTCCTTATAATTACAAGCCAAACATGACTTGTATTTCTTTTTTAAATAGCCAAGGTTACAAAATCAAGCAAACTAAGGTCCCTAGTTTATATACTTTTCTATATGGGATTTTTACACAAGGATGGATTTTCTCCAATAATTTTAGTAACCTTACATACTAGAATTATTGATAACATTATATATGTACTGCCTGAGGCAATCTTAAAATACTAGTTAGCAAGGTTGGCTTATTACATAAATCTTTATGTTGGAAAAGGAGTGACCAACAAGGATGTGCAAGGTAGAATTAGTTAATTTTGACAACTATTTATTATAGCTAGCCATCACTTTTCATTTGGTTCTATTGAAAAACCCCAAGGCAATTACATTTACTGGAACATGTGTTCAAGTAGTCACAAGAAAACAATTTATTCAAGCCTTTGTAAACTTCTACATTTGGTGGAGGGATTTGATTAAAGGCATCGGTCTATGCAATTTGAAACAAGGCCTTTGTAAAGCAAGGGGACAATGTGCATTCTTGGTCTTGCAAACTTTGGTTTCTACAACAAAAGGTTATGGTATCCGAAGGTTTAAAAATCGATGAGCTCCAATAATGTTGGCCAAGATGTCCATCAATGAACAAACAACATTGTAAGAGGTTGGATATATAATCTTTGTGTAAACTTCAAGGATTGAAAATGGAATAGGTGAATGGATCATTGTATTGTGTGGTGGTTTTTCTATGATTGGCTATTGAAGCACATTTTTTGTAGGTTTGTAGGACATTGATAACAAGTCAAAATGGTTGTAAACATTGGTATTCTTCATTAACTACTAACTTCATGTTTGTGGCTTTGGTGGGATGGGAGTAGGTGAGGCCAACTTTGTTTATGTCTTGTAAAAATGTTGCTACATGCAAAATAAAATTGGGTTTGGAGGATAGTTGATTACATCCCCTTTCCCTCCTTTATTCCATTACAGTTTTCTCATGGATATTTTATATTTTGGCAATCATGATTCAACAACAACCTTATATGTGGTATTATTGTAAGGCATGAATTTGGTGGCATAGTTTAAATTTGGTGGTAACCAAGGATTACCACAAGTTGTGGCTAGTCTATTTTCTATTTTGTTAAAAAATGTTAAAATACATGTTTTGGAAGAAGAGGTGGTGTTGATTATGTGTAGCCAAGCAACTTGCATGTGGGACAAATACCTCATAAAAAGATATGTTATAAGTTTATTTTTTACACAATATGTTTGTGTGAAAATGCAAGGTTGGTTTTAGCAATGATCCTTTTTGGATCCTCAATTTTTGGATAGTAAGTAAAACACCTATTGTAAATAGTTTCTTCTTTGATTTTTTGCAAATAAAACCTTAAATGATCAATATAAATTGATCAAAAGATTTTTATCTCTTTCCTTGGCCTTGAAGCTCTCTTTCTCCTCTCTATTATAATGCATTTGGGGATGTGTTCTCTTTCTCCCCTCTTCCAAAGCTCTCTCTCTCTCTCTCTCTCTCTCTCTCTTTAGCCATTGCTTCCTTTTTCTCTCCCCTTTTGTTGAAATTCTTTCTTTCCTTGGCCGCTCTCTTTGTCTTTCCTTGGCCATCATTTTTTTTGTTCTCCCTAGGCCAAGGCTATCTCTCTTTTTCTTTTCCTTCTATCCAAGTTCTTTGAACTCCAAGCTTTTTCTTTTTGTCTCTTGTATCTATTGTATCTATCCAAGTTCGAACTAAAGCTTTGTTATCTTCATTTATTTTTGGCTCTTTCGAGCTCCACCCATTCACTATTTATCTTTTCTTCTTGGCTTTCCCCCACATCTTGTTGCAACTTGCAGTTTACTAATCAATGGAAGGTTGGGGTAGCCTTGCTGGGACATGATGGCCTTTGGCAAGCATCCTTGCCTTTGCCCTTGTTCTAGTTTATGATTGTGCAACTATTGAAATGGCCAGGTTAACGCCTTTTTACCCTAAAGGATGGGCCCTGAAACCAACTTGGACATTCTAATGAAATTTATCACATGCTTCCTTAATTGCAAGTGTTGACGAGGCTTCGTTGAAATATGTTCTATGTCATTTTTCAACTAGCCTTTGAGTTGTTATATCTATAGCATTTTGTGAATCTATTGCATGCCTTTTATTTGTTTCTTCCCTTTCCTTTATCCTTTGTTCTCTTATTATTTTTGTTGTTTCTTTGTCCATAATTTTTTGTCGCATAATCTACTTGAATATTCATAAAAAATAACATGGGATTGATTGTAATCAATTAAGGACTTTTTGTTGTGTGTTTTTCTTGCAGGTAAATGCAAAGGGACAACAAATTTTGAAGGCAAATTGGAGCTAAAACTCATCTAAAATGACACAATTCCCTTTTAGATGCATTTGTAAGTTCACATAGATTAATTATGTAATCTAATGTACCTTCTATTTTTTTATCTTCTATGATACTAGGAGTTATAGGCTCTGCCACATAATATTTTGGTAGTTGTTCATGCCATCAACATCAATTTCAGTTATAACAGTGTCATCTATAGTGGTGGCTATGTTTATTAACTTTGTACTTGCTCCATCTTCACCCCAACCTTTAGTGTCATTAATTGTTTCATCATAGTTTTCTTCATTGTCTTCATCTGATGTGTTGTTGTTGCAATCAACAACATGGAGTTCATTGGGCTTAGTCCTTCCATCCAAAGCCTTTGGATTAAAAGGCAAAATTCTTGTAACCTAAAACCCACTCTTAATGTTTTTTTGGACAAAACTACATCTAATGCCTTATCTACCCATGCTACAAATGTAACCTTGTCTAGTTCATTGTAATTGTTTCTAACCATGTTATTATTTC
>Ga0116226_10006131_pt1 | contig 10774 bp, 7 predicted proteins | sample S1TSphfallax_FD_89692 | JGI IMG/M metagenome (GOLD analysis project Ga0116226, IMG submission 89692) | Host-associated microbial communities from peat moss isolated from Minnesota, USA - S1T2_Fa - Sphagnum fallax MG | ecosystem: Host-associated > Plants > Peat moss > Unclassified | place: USA...
CTACTGCCTTCAAATTGATGAAGTCCCTGGGGACAAGCCTTCACCTATAGAATCAAACACCTTTTGTATGTGAAGGGTTGGTGATAGCAAGGAACATTTGCATCATAGTGTGCTTTTGCACATGAAAATAGGAGACAACAAAGTTTATAATGCCAGATGTAACAAATTCAAATAATAGTATAATACTAAGTCAAAACATATTTCATCAAAACTGAATGAAGTTGGTAACAAATGCAAGTGGGTAACCAGGATCTAACTTTAGAAAATCATTTGTGAACTAACCCAAGAGTTTTAGTATTGGGATCAACATTGCTTCTCTTTGAAGTTAGTGCCCATTTTCAAAGCTTCTCACATTCACATTTTGAAATTTGCAAGGTTTTATTCTTCCTTGGATACCAACATTTTGGTTTCAATTTTTTTGGGAGTTCCTAACTTGTCATTATGGGTGCCATGTTAGGAATTAGGATGCATGAAATAATGTCATTTCAAGGAAACATCAAATCCAACCTCAGGTAACACCTACTAGGTCTCACATGAGCTCAATCTAGCTTTGCCATCTCATCATCCTTAATTTGACTTTGGTAAAAACATTTGCCAAATATTTATGAATTTGTAAATTTCAAATCCAATGATTAATCTTGTAATCCCATTCAATAATGACTCAATTAAACTAAGTTTCTAACTAAATTTTTTAATAGAAGTAAAATGTGTGTAGAAAGGGCCTAGGTTTATAAGGTTTGCAAAAAGGACAAGCTAGCTTTGGGTGTCTCAAATTTTTATCTTTGACACCCACTATTGCAATATCAAAATGATTTCAAAACTTTTTTATCATTCTTGAAACATTAAAGGTGCGAAGAGCATTAGCATAGACAAAAAACAAAAGTTGTGGGTGCAATTCAATGGATGGACATATTTTATATTAAGTCAAGTGGAACACAAACTTGCAAATTGAATCTAAGTTTTCACTTCATAATCATGTTTTATATTTTGTAATGATGTGGTGTATGAAACATTATAGTTGTGAATATGGAATTCAAATTTCCTTAAACAGTTTGCAAATGAAAGTTGCATATTACACAAAATTGTTATCAACCTTTATGTAAAACACACTCGTGTATTTTTGTTGTTGGGGGTAACCACAAAGACACATATCATTGCAAGTGTGATAATTGTTTTGTTTTAAATATCTTAGGGTCAAAATTTTAATTTAATGTTGAAAAAATTTGATGTCCTTATGTGACAATGTTTCTCATATCTTACAAGAACATTTGAATAATTAGAATGAATTTAATGAATGTAAAAGACTTTTTTTTTAAAAAATTAATGCAACCAATGTTTTAGATTGAGGTACATAATAACAAGTGTGACCTTAATATTTATGGCTATAAAAATCATGGATTTGTAATCTATCACATTCTATAATTAGTATTTTCAATCTACCATGTCAACTATCCTAATTAACCCATTGTTTTCTAAAGAGTCATCGAAGTGTACATTTGTGGCTCCTATTATTATGTTTACACCTTTTCCCCTTTTACCTTTATGGTCTATACATTGGTTTACAAGTAATTGTTGTAGAATGACCATTGAATAATGATACAATTTATGATAAGGCAACATAGAATATGATGTAAAACTATTTTTTCAACATTTTCATGTCTTAATTTCTACATTTGTGGCTTCTAAGAAAGGTATGAGGGACAAAGTTTGAGTAGCAAAATTTGTGAATTTTATTTTTATTTTATTTATTTATTTAGGCCCCAGTTTTTAAATTCAATCCAAATAGGCGTTAACAAAATTATATGATGTGAATTTGATAAGCTTTATAAATAGACTAATGTGTAATACCACAATAATTTTCAATTATTATAGTTTAAATAATGTTCAAAAGATTAACATGTGTTGATTTTTAATGTATATGTGAATGAAAGATGTTGATTGCACAACATACATAAAATAACATATGTAGAAGTATCCACAAAAGACGTATGAATAGAATAAATGATGATGATATCAATATACAATTTTGAAAGTTGAAAATAAAAGACATGGAGTTTTTAAAATATTGTCATGCACTACCATTTCTAAGCCCATAATCATTTACAACATGTCAACATAAATTCATGCTAAGCAAAAACACAAATAATCAAATCCTACTCACCTTCCTATTGGAGGAATCCAAGCCCAAAAGCTAAGCAAAAACTTTTACATACACATTCACAAAACAAAACAAACATGGTAATTTTCAATTCAACAAATAAACACATGATTCTTCACAAAACGTTGGAGTCTCAAAAACCAATAATGAGACTCAAAAGCACAAAAAAAGGTATTATCATAAATCATTAAAACCTTCAAACCATGTTCACACTAGGATTATATTACTTGTTTTAAATTTCCCATTAGGCTACTTTCCCACTAATCTTGACAAAATTCATACCTAAATATATATAAAAAACCATGAACTTGCAAAATAGGAATCATGTGATCGTGAAAAGCTAGAATATAAAATTGCATGCTATTTTTTGTTTCAAATTTATTAAGATAGCTAGGTTGGTCATCAAACATTTGGTGTTCAATAAACACCAATCCATAAACATCCCTCCATTTTTTTTGGAACTCAAGAAGATGTTGTAATCCTCCACATAATGCATCCAACAACATAAAAATTGTTCAAATCTATCAAAAATTGACCAAGATATGCCCTTTGGAATCAAAAGGGTACGTGTTTAATGATAGTAGTTACAACAATTTTTGTTTTGGAGCTTAAGATATTTGGACTTTTTTTTATTGTGGATGGAGTTCAAAAAAATTGTAAAGCTTCAATTGACACACCCAAAGCTTTTTGAATTGCTCAAAATGAATAAGTAATCATCAAGAAGACATAAGGTTTGGAAGTAGGGCGGTGGGGGGCTCTAATTTTTTTTCTTTGACAAGTTCATTATCTTTTGCTTCTTTTGTTACTTTTGTTATATTCCTTTGTTTTTAGAATTCAAAGATGTTTTGTAAACCTTCATTCAATGCACCCATGGCAAAGAAAAGTCTTTCAAAAAAGATAAGAAATGAAGAAAATATGATGAATGTTGGGTGATAGGCCAATGCTTAATGGTAGGCATAATTACCCTAATGTCAAAATTAGGATGTAGACAACATTTTTTTTATAGCAAAATTTCACATTATTGCAATTAAAAAAGGGTTGTGACAACCTTGCTTAATTTGTTTATAAAAAAATCATAAATTCACCTATAAAATCTAAATTGCCCCTTCACATAAATCCATTGGCTATAGTTAACCAACATTGAAATTACAACCTTAGCATCTATGTAGTCCACAACACATGTACCCCACTGCCATATCACCTTTAATCACCCTATCACATCTTGATTTCACCTTCAATACTTGACATCCAAAATATCTTTTCATCAACATTTTACGAGATGTTGTTCCATTGCATAACCAATTCCATTGTTCTTTTTTACAAGCAATTTACCTATAAAGTCTTTTTTGTTCCATCAATTTGTTAATTAATATCCATTGCTTTGCACAAGTAATTTGCCAACTTTTTTCTTTGGCAATTTTCTTAAAGGTGAACAATGGCTAGTTTCTAGGCCATTAATTGCTAAGATTCAAAATAGTTGCAACTTGATTCCTAAATTTTAGGGATGTTAGAAACTTGGATGCATACAATAATGATTGAATTTTTATTTTGTTAGCTGAAATGTGCAAAAGCTTTTAGTTTTTGAGATTTGGCTAATGTTAAGTGAACTTGCAATTTGGATTTTGTGTTTTCAATTTCTATTTAACTTGTTGAATTGTTGATTAATTCCTTGGTACTTTTACATTTGATAGCTTGATATTTGTGTAATACAAATGCTATGTTTTGAGTCTTTCAACATCTACTCATCGTGCTTACAACATCATTAATTTTTTTGTCATTAAATCTCTTTCATTTTTAACATTGTATTTTTGGGACTCTAAAGTCGAGACTTGGGTGATTCCTTGTGCAACCTATTTGTTGTTGATTGCCTACATCACTTGTGTCATTGTTTGTTATTCATCAACACAACATTATTTTTCCCGAGGCCTATTTGTATTTGTTTGTGATTTTTGAGTTTTAACTAACAATCACGCAATTATGTGATGGCTTTGTTGAAGGTACATGTTTTAACTTTCGATACAGTTTTTTTTTCAATGATAAGGTGCCATTGCAAAACCTTGTCAATGTTGCTAATCAAACCACATGTTTAATTCTGAACTATTTTGGCCTTGATGTTGGTTTCAATGAAACTTCCACATTTTAACCAATTTGTGTTGCATCGTTAACAATAGTGTTCCTGATGTTGTATATATAACTATAACATTCAACTTTGATTTTTTTATTTTAAAAACAAGCCTCATATGATCCACATAAAAAAATTTAAGATTTATGGTGACACGCCCCCTAACTTTTTAAGAGACCCAAATGTGGGTCCCATAATGAAACAACAAAAAAATAAAAAAGTTGGGGCACATTCCCTAACTTGCAACATTTCAAAGGTAGGAAGGTGTGCCAGAGCTCTAAGATGGGACTAGGATGAACTCACAAGCAAAAGTTCAAGATGAAATCAACATGCACAACAAAAAAGGCGATTAGTGCAAGTTGAACGCAAGTGGTGTGATGGACTTAGTAAGGACAACCTCAAACACAAGTTTTACACGACCCATAACCTTTGGGAGGAGGCACCACTTCCTTCCCTATAGTATATTTTATGACTTTCCACGGGGGTTACATCCAAATGGCACTTTTTCTTGAGACTCCCAAAATTGGGACTATCATGGACACATCATTCATCGCTTGCACCATTGCTTGCATCAACATAATTGTTTACATCATCGCTTGTGTCATCATTAACACTTAGTTAATTTCTAGTTCACTATTAATTATGAAGTTTCTTAAGAAACTTCCTTGGTCATTACACACATTAAAGGCTTTTTGGAAGCTTCCTTGAACTAGGAAGTTTTTCAAGAAGTTTCTTTGGATGGTGCACACATAAAAACCTTTATGGAAGCTTCCTTGAATTAGGAAGCCTTTCAAGAAGCTTCCTTAATCAGTGCACATTTGGAAGCTTATATGGAGGCTTCCTTGAGCTAGCTCCTCAATAAAGTATAAATAAGGGTACGACTTCCCATTACCTTTAGTATGTTCAACGTCAGTTTTGGGTACATTTTCTTGTCATAACTTTTGTTTCTATACATTATTAGAATAAAATTATGATTGAATAATCTTCTAACATATATCATGTTCTTGCCTTGCATCTTTATGTGTCCAATCTTGAATTAAACTTCGGCTTTGCATTTTTTGTGATTTGTTTTTTTATTATGACATTGGCTTAATTCTTATTCTTGTAGTTTTTCATGCTTGTAACAAGGATTATTGTTGTCTTGAAATTTTGGACGTTTGTATCTTATTTAAATAAAACTTTTTTGGATCTTGTGAAGGCATTGTCTTACATCCTCAAAAATATCTTTCCAAAGGTGTATTGCATGCCCTAATCAAAGACCATTTGACCTTTGCTTTAAAGGGATTTCTGGTCAAAGGTTAAATTCCCAATTTGATTTTTGAGCCTTTTTTTTAATATAAAAACTCATGCATATCAAATATAAATGAACAATATGAAAGCACTTTAGGCATCTACATTTCAAAACCTTTCCAATGGTATTTTGGTGGCCCAATTTGGTGTTTGTTTGTTTTTCCAACCAAAGTTTTAAACATTCAAAACTTGTGCACGAATGTAACTCCCAAAGTGGAAGTGCACTTGGGAGTCATTGGGTTCCATCCCTTGCATTCTCCCCCATTTGTGAAAGTATGTTTCACATCCAAACACATTTTCTTGGCCTCATGGGCCCTTAAACTCCACATTTAGTCGTGAACCCAATGTTAGGGTTGTGACATACGGGCACCCAAATAAACATGGGTTGAATATATTGTTGGCAATGATGGTTTAATTATTGTTGTGAAGTGTAAAGTGTGTTTAAAGGTTGAATGCAAGGAGAAGTTGTTTATTCCTAAGCTTGATAATCTTTTCAAACATGTTGGAAAAAACAAGGCAAAGGTTACTATGAAAGGTGTGCAAACAAATGAATTTTATTTTTTTAGAAATTCTTAACATGTTAATCTAATGAAATTATTTATGCAAGTATGGCAAGGGAATTTTTTTTTCATCTAATGACAAAAGGTGATGGTAATGATGATAAGTGAAAGCTTGTCCAATTCAATTTTGTTTTGCATTTGATTATGGAAGGGAGGCCAATGATTCATTTTGAAGGTTTGAAATTCTTATTCAAATAACTTTGTGTAAAACATTTATTTGAAAAACACTAAAATGACACATCTACATGGTCCATGGTTGAACAAGTGCACCAAGTGATTTTCAATAACATTAAATTGGTTATGGTTTAGTTGAATTATGTTAGTTTGAGTTGTGATCAGGTAATGAGCATGGACAATAAGTTTCGGGTCAATGTGCATGTTTATGTTGTTCAAGATTGGAGGAAGGTACCTATCTTGTTATCTTTGGAACATGTTGATTGTGTAGGTGGGGAAAACATGACCAAATTGATCAATGAAACCTTGATCACAAAAAATGCATTAAACAAGGAAAAAATGATGAGGAAACTTGTTTCATTTGGTGTTGATGGGGTTGTTATGTTCCAAGACATTCGCATTAATGTGACAATCCATATTCAAGATAAATATGTACCCCACATGGTGAGTGTGCATTGCATGGCACATCGCATGAATTTGGTGATTCAAGTATTGAATCATTTGTCTTTCATTTTTAAGCTATAAGCTTTGCTTACTGCAACAATTATATGCATACTTCACCCACAACCCTAAATGCCACCTTGAATTTTAAAAGATAGTTGATCTACATAGGGGTAAGTAGTTAGGCCCTATTTAATGCCAAAAAGGAATAACAAAAGCAAAATACTACACAAATGAATGTTTGTTCCAACAAAACGAATGATGAAGGAATATCACACATTGTTATTGAAAATGGGGCTTTGATGCACCAATAGAAGTTAAAGTTAATGCTAACTTAACTCATTTGGTGGATTTGGAAGCCTTATTGGGTTTGTCATGTATGTTTCCACTATTGGAAATAATGCACAACCTTATCAAGTTCAATAAAATGTGAGACACCTTTTCTTGTGATTTCATTGTTACAATCAAAATATGTCAAGAGGATGTTGTTTTTTGTATTTAACCATCAATAACTTTCAAGTCTCACGTGTTTCATTTGTTCACCTCATTAGTAGAAGTCAAAAATGACAACATCTTGATGAAGTGGATCACAAATCCAACCACAAAGACACATCATTTGGCTTTTGATTAATCTAGCTAACACACATGGGCTAGGCGTAATGATCTAACCACTAATAATGTGTCTTGGGTGACTAAGCATATTTTTTTAGACGTGATTTTTTTTGGGAAACAATAATGTTGTAGTGCTCCTATGGCCCTTGTGAATGAACTAGAAGCAAAATTCCATGCCCAAGTTGTGATGGATGCGCCATGAATAATTTATCCTCAATACTAGCTTCAAGAAATAGCTCATGCATCATTCTTCAAACACTTGGAAGTCATCAAAAATGCATATGGCATTTCAAGGACGATCAACGGGGTGGAGGTGCCATCGTTATTGAGTTCATAGAACTTGGATCTACAAACTAGTTTATTTAAGGTGACCATGAAGAATAATGCAAAGGCTACATCAAAAGGAACGCATGACTTGAACCCTATCATTAGGTTATGGCATAATCTAACTTCACCCCAACTTGTGAATTTTAAGCTTTCAAAGTTTGTTAAGGTGGAAGAAATCGATGTTGCCCAAGTGATTGGATGTGTGGAAAACAAAATATGTTTATATTTTTTTTTTTCATGATAAATAAATTATGAAACAAACTTACGGATTGCCTAGATTTAATAGTGCGTATGTTTTCTCAAAAACTTTTCCCACTAGAAAGCTTCGCTTATAATGATGCCATCCATGCCTATAAGAAGGCCAAGAAATGATATAATTATACAATTGAATATTTAATTTTTGCGAAATGTTTGATGGTTGTTGTGTGCTTCAAGTTTTTTGTGATTACAAATGATAGGTGTTCAACTTTCAATCAACAAGTTTATGTTGCAATTTGGATCTTGTTCAAATTCTTGGGTGCTCGCTATTGGAGGCTAAACGTTTATATTGTGGAAAAGAGTGGGGTTGGGACATGGTGCTTGGGTGGGCACTGGCTATGGTTTTTGTTTTGGTGTATTTCATTGGTCAGTGGTGCATGTTAATGTGTTTGCCCTTGGGTGGTTGGTATGGGTTGTGGGTGTAAAAACACACCCATTGCAAAGGGCAATGCCCATAAGGGCTAAGGTTCAATTCCCTTGGGTGTGTGATGACTCATTAACATTGCCAACGATAATAATGTAATAGCCATTTGAGACTAGAGCTTGGAACAACCACTTAATTAACATAAAAAAACCCCAAGTTGCCATCCAATTGACAAAAAATTCCCCAAAATAACCAACATAATGACATGATCAAACTCCAAGTAGCTTTTACATATGCACCTCAAAGAATTACTTATAGCTAACTTTAAATGACATGTTTTTTTTTTTGATAACCCAATTGAATACTTTGAAATAACCCGCTAGTATTTTCCATTTCATTAAACAAGGGTAGCCACCAATGTTATTACATCATGAATAAGAATAGTTGCCACATGTGCTAAACCACAATTTAGAAAAAAATTAACATTAAATGTGATAATAAGATAAATTGTATTTATGTGTGGAGTGTTTATGAAATGGATTTTTGTTTAATTTTGAAATTTGAGTCCAATATTTATTGCAAAATAATGATATATGTAAGAGGCAATGCACAATTAACACATTTTTTTTTCAAGTTTTATCCAAACCTTTTTTCTTAAGAACAACATTATGAAATAATTGTTGTTTCAAACATCAAACTCTTAATGTGTTTGGATTGCATTGTACATTTAAACACCCAATATTGGTTATTATCACAATAATGGTCATTTTTAATATATATAATGAACTCCACAATTATTACCCCAAATGAAGCCACTAGCCAAACAACAATTTTCAATCTCAATTGCCATTTTCAATTTATGCCTATAAGTTTGACTTCTTACAATTGATAATCCTATAGTTGTTATTATAGTAACTAATATTACAGTTAGTTTAATGTGTGCATTTCCAATTGATGGGCATCTTTTCCACATGTGTATGCCCATAAAATTTATATTGCCAAAAAAAAGCCCAACAATTTAAAAGATTTGAAAAAGGTAAAAATACATGAATTTAACCATCAATTGTTATAAATATATGCTTATCCTTTACTATTAGATGGAATATGCCTATTTTAAAATTAATTATAATGAATCTAGATTGCATAAAAGAAGGGCATCTACCACTTGTGTGTGTTTTTTGTTCCAATTCTTCCTTTGTTGTGCATTTTGTTTGTGAATGCATATATTTGGAAGTAAATTAGGACATCATTATTTTGACACAAAAAACTATGTGCATTAGATTTGACAATAATTGCAAATATTTTATTTGAAATTCAATTCCTTTTATATCAATGTGGATACCATTCAAGTGTGTTTCTTGTCATGGTTATGCTCTTGCATTGCATTTTTGTTGTTGTTGTACTTGCATCTAAAAGTAAGTTTGCAACTTACACATATACTTTATGGCAATGATAATTATTAATTTAAATCTATGATTGCTTTTGTGTCAACATGGATATTTTTAAGTCTATGATTTAATTCACACTAGTGTGGCATGTGCCATTGGCCCAAGTGTTACCACATCCTCAACTGATTTTTTTCCAAAACCTGGATTTTTGGGAATTTATTTGAATTTTCAGCGGCAAAAATCACTTTAAAATCAACATTTCCATTCTAAATCCAAATCTTACCAAATAAATTCCATTAAACCCTGCTCTACAAGATCTTTCCAAGAACACCAAAGGCACATTCCAATTCGTCCAAAAAAATTCAGCTATGATTTAATTTAATTTTTAATGAAAAAATCATTCAATATTCAAGAACTTTTGCACCACAAGTCCAAATGTCATGGAAGCAACCCATGCACCCCTCCTCATCTAGAGCTTTCCAAAGACACCAATAACATGATTTGAAGCATCCCGGTTCGATGGATCTCATAACTACAAAACAAAACAAAACAAACTACCTTCCTTCATAGATAAATAGGTGTGTTGATAAAACGTGAATTCATCGTCATTTTGTCAGTACTTGATGTACATATTCCAATGTCTTTTCATTTTAGTTGTTCCCTTCCCACACATCTACAAAACAAAGTAAACTTGTCAACATAAAAGTTTCAAGGGAAGGTAGCTTAAATTGTCATCTCATTTGCAATTACCTTGACATAATGAAGAAGAGATTTTTTTTTTGAAAGCTTTGATTACTCAAATTCTTTAAAGCTCCTCAATATTTTAAGCTGGGTTTCAATAACTACATGCCAACCTGAAGCATGTGAAGTATAATTTGGAATAGATCATGGATTTGCTTCCATTGCAAGCATATGACTTTTATGTTTGAGATCTGAAAATATAAGTGCTAGGACATATTTTGCCAATGTTCTTATGGATATAAGAAGGAACAATATAGAACTATAATATATTGTTTCCATCAATTGGATCAATTGAGGTGAAGATTAGCACATTGCCAACAATGGTTTGTTTCAAAACAA
>Ga0116226_10006133_pt1 | contig 10773 bp, 8 predicted proteins | sample S1TSphfallax_FD_89692 | JGI IMG/M metagenome (GOLD analysis project Ga0116226, IMG submission 89692) | Host-associated microbial communities from peat moss isolated from Minnesota, USA - S1T2_Fa - Sphagnum fallax MG | ecosystem: Host-associated > Plants > Peat moss > Unclassified | place: USA...
CATGCCACCGGATCGGCTGATGCATCGCCGACCGCAGGTAGGCAGAGGCCGCGTTAGCGAGGGAGTTGGTATTCGAATCGGTCTGCTGACTCAGGCGGATCTCAGTTGGGGATGGCGTCATCGTTGTTCCAAGTGTAGCCCGCGACAGTACGACCCTAGCTCACAAGTATCCAGAACGATAGCTTCACATCACTCTAGCGCGTCATCGGGAGTCCGAGGGTAAAGGTCACGCTCACGATCGTAGCCACCTCAGTCGGCTTCCCATCAACGAGGTAAGGTGCGTAGCGCCATTGCGACACTGCAGTCAAAGCGGATTCGCTAAGCGCCTTGTCCGGACTGTGCACTACGGCAGGGTCATGGATTCTGCCATCTGTTCCGATGGTAGCGGCGATGCGCACGGTGCCTTGCAGCTTCCGCATCTTTGCCGATTCCGGATATACGGGCTGAACCTTGGTGAGGATACTGTCCCTAATCACGTCGCTCTTTACATTGAACATTCCAGAGCCTTCAGGAGCGTCAGTGAAGTGCGGCAGTCGCAGCGCATCTGCGGGCGGTGCGAGTAGAGGGGTCTCCTCCTGCTTCATACTGCGCACCTCATCCAACGAAAGCGTCAAAACGTGATAGCTGTCATCGTAAACTTCGATGTCTGCTGCGACAAAGTGATGTTGAAATAGCTCGATCTTGTTAAAGATCGTCTTGATCCCTGCGATGGTTGAAACCCGCAGCAGGGGCCTTGATTGCTCCAGGCAGTATTCCTCCGACGGAACGTACGGATCGTTATAAAAACTCAGGCACCTCATCACCACATTGTTCATAGGCTGATCCTGAGATTTAGGAAACGCCCTTTCCCCAGCGAGGGGATGCATAACTCTCCCCCAAATCATGCCATCGGCGTAGGGCACGCGCTTGCTGCTGCCGGCACGATAATCGCCATCTGCTGTGTGATAGAGGACTTGTTGAAATTGATTGCTGTCATAGCTGATGCGATAGCGTTCGTTGGCGGCCCAGTAGAGTTCGAAGACCCCTTTCGCCGCAGGCTTGCCCTGCGCGTCGAAGGTCTGGTAATGCGCCTTGAGGTAAAAAGGCTTCATCCCATCTCCGCCCAAGCCATTCGCTTTGCTGGCAAGCAGCAGGGCTGCCTGGGGATCGTTCGGGAGGGGCCGTGTATCGTAGGCGATCGCCGGGGCTGCTGCTTGGGAAGCCGCATCCGTTGAGGCAGGAGCGCTCGCAGGGGGCGGGTTCGACGGAGGCGCGGGTTGGGTGGTCTGGCTCGCTGCGGGAGTTGCTTCCTGCGAGGGTGAGGTGCTCATCAGCGCAACGGAGTACGTCAGAAGCGCCAGGCCGAGAACTACCAAGCGAGGTTTTGCTGTATACAAGCACACCGCCTGCCAGGATTTACCTGCGAAAGATACGTCGATTCTTGCACGCCCGGGCCCGTCCGCCAATCCCCTGCGAGGAGGCGGAGGACGCCAAGGATCAGGGGTCCAGGCTCTGCCGCAGCAGGTGCGCGTAGACGATCGTTGTGACGAAGGCCAGCGATAGCGCGAAGATGGCATACTGGAGGGAGAGGATCGCGGCGAGCGGTTCTGGGCAAGAAAGAAATGAGGCAACTGCTAGTTCGCGTAGGCGATGGGTGGCGCTGCCGGTTGCCAAATCGGCTCACGTGCTGCAGAGACGCTCGCCGGAATCGGACTCGATGGCCGCGCGGGCCGGGTGGTCTGCTGCGCCTCAGGAGTTGCGTCTTGCGCGGACAAAGTGCCCAGAAGCAGGAGAGAGCGCCAGTAACACAAAGCCGGGGAGTACCAAGCGAAGTTTTGCTGTATACAAGCACACCGCCTGCCAGGATTTACCTGCGAAAGAGTCACCCGATGACTGCACGGCTCGGCTTGGACAGCCAACCGTTAGAATATCGACAGGCTCACTGACTGGAGCAGAATCTGGCCCCAGAAAACTCTCGGCCACGCTACCACCTCATCATGCCGCCAGCTATCGAGTTCCGCGACGTAACTCTCTCGAACGGCGGGCGCTCGATCCTCAGCGGCATCAACCTCGCGCTCGAAGCAGGGACAACCACCGCGATCCTAGGCCGCAGCGGCTCCGGCAAGACCACACTCCTGCGCATGGTCAATCGCCTTGTATCGCCGACCACGGGCGTGGTTCTTGTAAACGGGCGCGACGTGGCCACCGCCGATCCAATCGAACTGCGCCGGGGCATCGGTTACGTCATCCAGGAGACGGGCCTGTTTCCTCACCTCTCCGTCGCTCGCAACGTGACCATGGTTCCGGAGCTCGAAGGCAGACCACGCTCCGGCTTTCCCGCCCAGGTCGACCAGCTGCTGACGATGGTCGGGCTCGATCCGTCCAGGTTCTCCGAGCGCCGGCCAGCCCAGCTTTCCGGCGGCCAGCGCCAACGCGTTGGACTGGCTCGCGCGCTTGCCGCCGGAGCCCCGATCCTGCTGATGGACGAACCCTTCGGCGCGCTCGACCCCCTCACCCGCGCCGAGATGCAGGAGATGCTGCTGGCGCTGCTCGCCCGGCTGCGCAACGAGGAGATGCAAAAGACAGGCGAGCCCGGCGGGAAGCCCGGCGAAAGCACTCGACAGCCTGGCCAGAGCGCCGGGAAAACAGTCCTGCTGGTCACTCACGACCTGGACGAAGCGATCTATCTCGCCAGCCGGATCATCCTGATCGAGACCGGCCGCATCGTCGCCGATCTTCCGCCACACGAGTTCCTCCACTCCAGCCAGGCTGAGATCAAAGCCTACGTAAGCGCCTTTCACCGCGGAGAAAAGGCCGGCCGTGCAAGTCAGCAGGCTCTTGCATGAGGAATGCATTCGCCTTGATGCATATAGCCGGGTCTCGAAGCCACTTTGAATTCTCTTCTCCGCATACAAGCATCGTCGGCTCGCCTGATATATTCGCTCTTGCGAATACAAGCTTTCTGGCACAGCATGGCTCGGAGATCCTGACGCTCACCATTGAACATCTCTGGCTCACCGGCTCGGCGATCCTCTTCGCAACCGCCATCGGCCTCCCGCTCGGCATCCTGCTCACCCGCCGCGCAAACTTGTCCGGTCCGGTGCTTACAGTCGCGAACATCATCCAGACCATTCCCTCGCTGGCGCTCTTTGGCTTCCTGTTGCCTGTGCCCTGGCTGGGCGAGCGCGCGGCGCGCATCGCCATCGTCGCGCTCACCGGCTATGCGCTGCTGCCGATCCTGCGCAACACCTACGCTGGCATCCGCTCGATCGACCCGGCGGTGATCGACGTAGCCCACGCGCTCGGCATGACGGGTTGGCAGCGCCTGCGCAAGGTCGAGTTGCCGCTCGCCGCCGGAGTCATCCTGGCCGGTCTGCGCACCGCGACGGTTACATGCGTCGGCATCGCCACGATCGCCGCCGCAGTAGGCGCAGGCGGCCTCGGCGAGTTCATCTTCCGCGGCGTCGCCTCGGTCGACAACCGTTTGGTGCTAGCAGGCGCGATCCCCGCAGCGCTGCTGGCACTCGCAGCCGATACACTGCTGGGGTGGGCCGAGCGGAGGGTCATTTCTCAAGGCAAGTTGCGAGGCTAGCCGAATAGCGCGCACCCTGCGCCAGTTACAATCAACTCAAAAGGGAATATCGTCGTCGGTGTTCTCGACACTCTTCGTTGTGATCCATTCACTACGCCACTGCTGCGCAGTGTAGATTACTAGGTCGCCTTTGTCATCAAAGACATCTTTCGAAATCTTAAGTAGTAAGGAGGGGAACGGATCACTTCTTAGCCACTCTGCATGCTCTGGGTCATCCCAGTGCTCCGGGGCGACGTAGGTAAAATTCAGTGTCGCGAGCCATTCAGTTAGTTCTGCACGAGTAGTAAAGAAAACCCGATGACCAACATCTAAGACCGTTCGCAGTTGCTGGAAAATTGGGTGACTTGCCCGAAGAATTTCTCGGATAGTGTCGTCGGAATTTTGCTTTTCCTCTGTGAGGTACGTTATAAGCCGATCCAAGGTCTGCATGTTCGCTTGTAAGTTCTTGAGAATCGTGATCTCTTTCTCCTTGCCTTGAGTCTGAAGGAAACGTTGAAACATTCCGGCCCACTGCTCGCGTAAAAAAGTAGTGATGTCCTGAGCGGATGAAAATGGAGTGATGGAATTGTTATTTGGCAACCCATGCACCTCCTCCAAAAACGCATAGATCCGTGTATCATCCGCATAAGTATAGGCAACCTCGGCGATGTGTTTATTCTTTCGATATGTCTGATATTCGCTGAGAACGGCAGACTCCACAAAGATAAATACCTTAATTCCAAGATCGTATGCAGTTTTCAACTCCTGTTGTGATATCGAGTAGGCCCCGTGTTCTGATGACGAACCGAAGCGGCCGCCGACGACAGAAACAAGCAACTCGACCTGGCGAATTTCACGCAAGCAGTACTCCTCTAGACTTTCCTTGCCCCCATAGGTGACAGCTCCTCGCTCGTGGAGCACAGGGTCGAATCCGACCTCCTTGATGAACTGCTCGAGATCGGCCCTAATCTGCTTTAGATCGTAGAAGGTGGAGCTTACGAAAACTCTGGGACGCGCCATATGATGAGGAAGATACACGAGCGGCCGCCTTCTTCGGTAGCCGCTCGCGGAGTTCCGCTCAGGGTCGGGGGAGTCAGGTATGCCGGGAGCCCTTTCCCAGAGGAGTGGTGGCCTTCTCCTACCGATTATCGTTGCGAGCCTCTTCGTTCTCCTCACCGCTTGCGCGCCGCCGCGGCCGGATCGCCCGGTGATCGGGGCGAAGAACTTCACCGAGCAGGTCGTCCTGGGCGAGCTACTTGCGCAGCATATCGAGGCGAGGACCGGGCTGAAGGTCGAGCGGCGGTTTTATCTTGCGGGGTCGTATCTCTGTCAGCAGGCGATGCTCGCCGGGCGCATCGATGCTTACGTCGAGTACACGGGGACCGCGCTTACGGCGATCCTCAAGCAGCCGCCCTCACACGACCCCGCCGCCTCGCTCGCCACCGTGCGCCGGCTTTACGAGCAGCGTTACCACATCGCCGTCACCGAGCCGCTCGGCTTTGAGAACACCTTTGCGATGATCGTGCGGGCTGCTCCAGATATCGCGGCAGAGGTCGGGCAAAGTGACGCGGCCGCGCCGGTCACGACGCTCTCGCAGGCTGTGCCCTTCGCGCCGCACTGGCGGCTGGGCGTGGGCTACGAGTTTGAGGAGCGGCCGGACGGGCTGCATGGGCTGGAGGCGGCCTACGGATTGCACTTCGACGGGGACCCGCGCACGATGGACCTGGGCCTGCTCTATCGCGCGCTCAGCTCGCGGCAGGTCGATATCATCGCCGGCAACTCGACTGACGGGCCGATTGCAGCCTACCACCTGCGCGTGCTCGCCGACGACAAGCACTATTTTCCGCCCTACCAGGCCGTGCCGCTGGTGCGCGAGGAGGCGCTGCGCCGCTGGCCGCAACTGCGCCCGGCGCTGGCGGATCTCGCAGGCAAGATCACCGCTGATGACATGCGCGCGATGAACGAGGCGGTCGACGGGGATCACCGCGACCCGGCTGAGGTAGTGCGCGAGTTCCGGCTCAAGCATGGGTTGTGAGGCTGGCTTTATACCCATCCTCAACTTTCCCATGTTTCTTTAATAGACTTGAAAGTCTTGCGGCGAACGAGTTTTATCCGTGTACCAAAAAATTCATTGGCTAGCTTCTTGACCCAAGTCGCATCCCGCATTCGGTTACGATAGTCAAAGTCGGGCCCCGCGTCTTCAAGGGCAATATTCAAATCTGTGACTATGTCGTCAGCAAGTCCCCTGACGCAAGACTGGAAGCGTGCTCGATTTACGGGGCTGCGCACAAAGCTCTCTGGATTTACGAGCATTTCCTTTCCGATAGGGTCCTCTTCTATCATCAAGCGAATAACATACATCATGAAATAGCGGGTGAGAACGTACTTCGCCGCAAGCCCGTTTTTCAGGGCACCGCAAGAGGCTGTAACAGCATCCATAATTACTTTGCAAAATACGATTCTATCTGCCGTGACTTCAGGTCTTCCAAAAATCTCGGTATGCTTGTCGCCAAATACTTGGTAGCGACGATGAGTGGCCCACGGCTCCTTCAAATCAAATGCCATAAGATATAAACCAGCATCTTCGTTGGTCAGAAGAACGCCGTTGTCCTGCTTCTCTCCTCGTTTAATCTCTAGTGCATATTGGTCGGAGTAATAAAGACGAAATTCATTTTTCAAACGTATTTGCATCGCGTTGTTAGACATGAAATCGCGCGCATGAACCCCATTCTGATTGTTGGAAAACTTCGTAATCATCGCTCCAAGTCCGATTGGCGATCCTTCCGTCAGCTGAATGAACTTGGTAAGAATGCGAAGCTCATCGGTCAGTGCGCCTTGGTTGTTGAAAAGGCTCGTAAGACTTTGACATCCGTTCACTACGTAATAGTCTTCTGTAGTGATGCGGCCGTCGGACACGTTCACTTTTGCGGCAACGATGGTGATGCCATTATGGAAAAGGGGGAAAGACTTGTGGAGTCTTGTATTCCGTACGCTCTCCACGATTCCTTTGTTTATCGCTGTCTTACCCAGTGGGCCTCTTACGTTCTGGTCGAAAAGGGATTGATCTGCAATCCCCTGTAACCTCACCAACTCCGCAGCCTTTACTGGCGCGATGATTGCCTTCGTCGAACTGTCCACGTCGTACTCGGTAACCGTATAACCGCTGGTATCGAAGGAGACAGGATCGTGCGTAGGAAGATCGCGAGAATCGGAAATAAAGCGACTCTCGAGGTAGCTCTTACCGACAAATGTGATATTCGGTGCCGAAGTTAGATAGGGAGTACCGTTGGAATCAATCTCGACGTTAGAAATGAATTCGCCTTTCACCGTAAACGATCCAATTTTAGGCATTAGATCAAGTCGAGTAACGAGGGAGGCAACAAGCCCCATTCCCGCCGAGTCCACCATAGCCTGAAGACCCTCAGCTGTCTCGAACTGGCGAAGTGTTCCTGCAAAGGTTCTCAACGAGCTATCACCAATAGTCTTGGCTGGATTCTCGAATAGTTTGACCTGAAAAACAGTTATGGTTTCGGCCTCATCGTTTACCCAAATACCATCGATGCCTTTGTCGTTGCCTCGGTCGCAGACGGAGTCAATTGCTCCTTGCGATTCCAAACGATAGTAGTGCTCCAAATATCAGGTGAGGAAAGCGGAACTATCCCACCTGTCTTTATCGCGATGCTCGGAAAATAGAGTAAGAACGTCTGGGTAGCTTACATTGATGTTCAGAGCCAGCACCTCCCGATGAAGCATGATCACGAAGGCCCCACCGAGAGCTATCATACGGGTACGCACTCTGATTCGCCACAAGTCAGCAAAGCTCGGTTTGTCAAGGGATTTATAACTCAAATTAGAACCTTGCCGCACCTGTGCTACCGGGTTGAGACGAGTTACGCTGGAAGAGTGACTTCGTCTTTGCATGGCGACCGGCAGACGGACAAGGGAGCAGAGCGGCGGGTGGAGCCCTGGCTCCGTGGCACCCTCACCGATGTCCCAGCGATCCCGCGGGCGGTGCTCCATGCGATTGCGCTGGCCGAGGAGGACATTGCCCGCTGGGGCGCGACCCTTACCGACGAAGAGATTCACGCCGAGCCCTACGGGCTTACTCCTTACGCCTATCACGTGCGGCACATCGCCCATTCGCTCGACCGCCTGCTCACCTACGCCGAAGGCCGTCCACTCGACGTGATCCAGCGAGCCGCCCTGGGTGTCGAACTTGAACCAGGCATCACCCATGCCGCTCTCATGGCTGAGTTTCACGCTGCGCTGCCGGAGGCGGCCTCCCGGATCATGGCGCTGCCTCTCGACCAACTCGAGCAGCCTCGCTTCGTCGGCGCAAAGCGCCTGGAGGTTACCCTCGGCGGGCTGCTTGTCCACCTCGCGGATCATACCCAACGCCACGCCGGTCAGGCAGTGGTGACCGCGAAGCTGCTCGTCTCACTGAGGGAACCGTAAGACCCCCTGCGCGGGAGGCGGGACCTGCCGTCCAGACCGCAGGCGCGGTATACCCGTCACAAAGTGACCGCCTCCCACGCAGGGGGTCTTAAAAGGTTGCCTGCGATAATTGCAATTGCATGGCATACGCACATGATTGGAAGCCTTCGCATAACCCGTGGGCGGTGGCGTTGGTGGTTACGCTCGCTACCTTTATGGAGGTCCTCGACACCTCCATCGCCAATGTGGCGCTGCCGCACATCGCCGGATCGCTGGGCGCCTCGCAGGATGAAGCGACCTGGGTACTGACCAGCTACCTGGTCTCAAGCGCGGTCGTTCTGCCGATCTCCGGCTGGCTGGCTACGCGTTTCGGCCGCAAGCGCTTTTACATGAGCTGCGTGATGCTGTTTACGGTGTGCTCGCTGCTCTGCGGGCTCGCCCCCTCGCTGCCGCTGCTTATCCTGGCTCGCATCCTGCAGGGCTTCGGTGGCGGTGGTCTTGCGCCGAGTGAGCAGGCGATCCTCGCCGACACCTTCCCGATCGAGAAGCGCGGCCAGGCTTTCGCGCTCTACGGCATGGCGGTGGTCGTCGCGCCGGCCATTGGTCCGACGATCGGCGGATGGATCACCGACAACTACAACTGGCACTGGATCTTCTTCATCAACCTGCCGGTTGGGCTGCTCTCGCTCTGGCTCTCGCACCGCATGGTCGAAGACCCGCCCTACCTCGCCACGCTCCGCAACCGCCTTGCGCCGGTCGATACGCTGGGGCTCGGCAGCGTGGCGATCGGCGTAGGCTGTCTTGAGTTTGTGCTCGACAAGGGGCAGGAGAAGGACTGGTTCGGCGACCCGATGATCACGGCGTTTGCGATCACGGCCGCGTGTGTGCTGATCTTCTTCGTCTGGTGGGAGTGGCGTCACCCGGACCCGATCGTCGACCTGAAGCTGCTCAAGAATCGCAACTTCGGGACGGCTGTCTTTCTGCAGTTCATCCTCGGCATGGTGCTCTTCGGCACCACCGTGTTGATGCCGCAGTTCATGCAGACGCTCTTGGGCTACACGGCCGAGCGCGCAGGCATGGCGCTCTCGCCGGCCGGCTTCGCAATGATGGTCATGATGCCTCTGGCCGGCCGCATGGTGGGCAAGGTCAAGGATGCGCGTGTTCTGGTTGCGGTCGGCTACGCGGCGGTCGCGGCCGGTCTCTACAACCTGACGCGGCTGGATCTGGACGTCGCCTTCGGCCAGCTTGTGTTGTTCCGCGTCCTGCAGGTGCTCGGCCTGGCGTTCATCTTTATTCCTATCAGCACGCTCAATTATGTTGGCGTGCCGCGCGAGAAGAACAACCAGATCTCGAGCTTCTCGAACTTTGCCCGGAACATCGGCGGCAGCGCCGGCACGGCCATGCTGACGACTTTCCTGCAGCGCACCTCGCAGACCCACCAGGCGACGCTCGGCGCAAATGCCGTTGCCGGCGGCCTGGCTTACACGGGATACATCGATCGGACAAGGAACGCGCTGATGGGCCTGGGGCAGGGTGCGACGCAGGCCTCGCAGTCCGCAGCCGCCCGTGCGTACGTAATGCTGGGGCGGGAGGCGAACATGCTCAGCTATCAGAACGCGTTCTGGCTGCTCTCGGTGATCATGGCGTGCCTGGTGCCGCTGCCGTTCATCATGCGCAAGCCACCGCCACGCGGACGCGCCGCACCTGAGGAGGTTGCGCATTGAGGTGTGCGCCAAGCCTTGGCTGCCAACAAGCGATTCATCTACCGGATTCTTTACTCGCCTGAAACGGTGGTTTCAGTGAATACCAGGTTTGAAGCGACAGCACCGCAGATAGAATCGGAGGCTTGGAGCGGCGAAGTGACAATTTCGTTTGTGGCCGGAGACAAGGTCAGGGTGTCGGAGGATTTCTTCTGGGCCAAGGGAGCTACGGGAGCGGTATCGGCTCCTCCTCGAGAAATTACAGCGCTGAGTGGCTCTTGGGATGGAGACATCACGAGACGGGAAACCAGCAGCCTCGGGGTCAACACCATTTACTGGGTTTGGTTTGATGAGCCCCAGTTCGATGCCGACGGTGACGGACCGTATCGTGCCGGGTCAATATGGGAGAGTGCTTTAACGCGGATCGATTGAAGGTGTTTTGGAACACTTACGCTCAAGCAGTCAGCTTCTTCGAGATCGCTTTGAAAACGATAGCCGCCACTATAAGGCCAATGATCACTCCTCCGACCGCAGCGAATCCATCATGGTAGTTGGAGTCAAATAGTAGCAAGAACAGAGAACCGAGATAGAAGGCTCCTGCAAGTGCAGCGAGCGAACCAATCAAGGCAAGCGAGAATCGACCGACGCGTCTCATTGTCACGAATCATAGAGCAAGCGCCGCGTCGATCTGCTTCACCCACGACAACTCCGGTTTGTCAAGGGTTAGAACTTTCCGAGATGAACCGTTCGCGGTGGAACAAGAGCGCTCCACATAGCAAGGCAAACCGCTCCTGCGTCGCAAGGAAAAATCATCGATACTGCAATAAAGATTGCAGGCAGCCCAAGAGATTCCAGGCAGTCCACGAAAGAGACTCCCCCGAAAACCCGCATCGCGGCGAACCCGTAACCGCCCCAAGCACATCTGTATTGATCTACAGGTAATGCACAAGGCGCACTCTTGCTTAAGCGGCGCCAGCACAACTGTGCGCCCGCTAACACAACAAGCGCCTGAAAGAGTCTATATATGCCTTCCCACATAAATTACCGCATCGGCGTGGTGCAGATGAGCTGCACGCCCGATCCGGATGA
>Ga0116226_10006134_pt1 | contig 10773 bp, 14 predicted proteins | sample S1TSphfallax_FD_89692 | JGI IMG/M metagenome (GOLD analysis project Ga0116226, IMG submission 89692) | Host-associated microbial communities from peat moss isolated from Minnesota, USA - S1T2_Fa - Sphagnum fallax MG | ecosystem: Host-associated > Plants > Peat moss > Unclassified | place: USA...
AAATAAAAACGTTAGTTTACAAAACTTGAAGTTTTTTTTTTCTCACCTACTTCTTTCTTTTGTCTTTCACAGGACCTTAGTTGACTATAAGTCTTCTTTTTTTATGAATATATATGATTTATACTATTTTATTTGTTATCTATGTCTTATTCTGCATTCTTACAGCAATAAAGATTTTACCTAAAATATTTTTATCATTTAGTAGAATATCGAATGTGTCGACATTCGCAAAAATTACATTACAACTTCTAATACTCTTTATAAGTCCAACCTCATCTTTCGACTATTGAATATAATATTAAATTATTGCGTTAGATGAAATGAATGACTGCAATCATTGATATATATATATATATAGATTTCTATGACATTTTCTCATTTTTTTCAGGATCTGCTTTTCAGTTTCTATACAAGAAATTAATTGAAATACAATCTTTGAAAATTTCTGTAATAAAAATGGTAGAAGAATACAGTTTCAATTAAGAAATAATTTGAATAATTAATAAAGATATTTCTTTGAATATAATCGAAAGATGATCTCTACCTATCAATTATCCAATACAATCACGGATGTTAATTTGTAATCATAACCGATAATCATCTTGTAATTCAGCTTAAATTTCAATCATTTTGTGAAGTTTATAATAACAAAAGAACAGAAAAAAAAATCAATCTACTGTTCAAATAATATACCATCTATGCATACTTTTATGAACGAATATAAGGAGAAACCTCTTGTAAGCACGTCGATAATCATAATGACATAACCATTTATTTGATCTAAGAAACGCCTATTCATTTGCATGATTGGTAAAAGTATAGTCATCAATTTTTTTATTACGATTCATGAACTTCTTCTTTTTTTTTCCTATTCAGTTTTAGCCGTTTAATCACGACCTATAAATAAGACAGAAAAAAACAAAAAAAGAAATGACAACGTTTCAAGGTATATGGCAAACAATGGTGCTAGAAGAAGGAATGAGACAAGAGCAAGATAATAATATGGAATTAAACCTATCCGAACGAATGAAACACGATTTTTATAAACATCTAAAAGGTAAAAAGTACAAAAATATTTTTATTAAAAATACGGCCTATTTTTATTATTCATTCAAATAAAAATATGAAAAGAAAAAAATTCAATTATTTGCTCATACAATTTCTAATTTACATTATTTTTATCGAAAAAATCATTACCATTTTTATAGTCTATTATTGATGTTTTTTTCTATTCACCAAGAAAATCATCACGAACACTTCACGAACAATTTTTTTTTTATAAATAAAAAGCAGTAATTTTCTTTCATGTCTAACAGTATAAACACCCTATTGTTTAAAATAAAAAACAACATCCTTGCAAAGTGAAGTAGGGTCGGCTAAGTGGCGAGGTGAGCAAGAAAAAGAGTGAAAAAAAAAATTTATACAAAATACAGAGCATCATTTTTTGTGCATGTCGTTTAAATGGTGACATCGTAAAACAAAAACAAAACGAGTAACGACGACTTTTAAAAGAATGAATGATTCGATTGAGTTTCCGGTAGTTACACCACTAACCCAAATTCACCCATCTTCAAACGATACTACCAATAATGACAAATCTCTAAATGTTAAAAACGGTAGGAAATTAAATGACATTCAATAAACTCGATATTTCAAAATTGAATCTATTTTCTTAATATTTGAATCCATATTTAGATACAAATTCATATCAAAAATGGCGTGCAGATATTCATCGGCAATTAGAAGAAGATCTTCAACGACAAGTACAACAAGTACTTGAAGAAACCGAACGACAAGAACGTTTAGCTAAATTACGTCGACAATATTTTCGGTATGAAAAAATCTATTATACCTAATTTCTTACTCAAACAAAGAAGACAACAAAAATTTGTTTAAGCAATTTATATTTATCACTACACAAAATTTTATAAATAGACGTCTTGTATTTGATTTATCGAAAACAGAACAATTGAGTAGATAATCTAAAAAATAATTGAATTATCTTTTATACCCGATAGTTATTTGATACAAGGAAAGAAAACATATAAAGAAAATTGATTTCTTCTTTTTCTGGTTTCTTTTCGAAATAAATAAGAATATTTTTTATGTTCTTTCATGAAGAATTGTCAATGTCATTTGTATTTCGAATCAATAGTCTTCATTTTTATTATTTATTATTATCAAAAACTAGAGCTAGTCAACGTCGTGCTTCTCAATCAACAGAAAATAATACTCGTCCAAGTGATCCATGGAGTGAAATAGATCGACGTAATCAACGTGTGCTTTATCCACTCAATGCAAAAGATTCATATGGAGCAGCAAATCATCTTTCAAGATTTAATTATCAAAAAAATAAATTATCCAGTAATAGTTTTAATTTAGAATCATATAATAGTTCTGATTGTCATCGATGTTCATCACCACAAAATGATGAAAATTTATTAGATGATTCATCCATTTTTTTTCAAAAATTTTATGAGAAACGAACACCATTACCTTTAAATAACAATAGTTCATCATATTTATATGGAAATAGTATTATTAAATCAAATAAAGCTGATATTTTAAGTATACTTGAACAACAACAATCAATTACTGGTGCAAATTCCAATAATTATGTTAATAAACATGGAATTATTATTAGTGAAGATGGTCCATTTTGGCCACGTGACTTTCGTATTCTTCATCCAACACCTAAGCTACTTATTCGTCAATTAACACCAAAAGAATTCTATTTAACAGTTAACAATTCATCATTGTTAAGTAAGTAAAATCATAGTGACAAAAAAGTAAAAAAAAAAAGAAAAAACAAAAAAAGAAAAATTGAGAATGTCTTTATGTAACAAATAACTTTCTTTTATATTTGTCTTTGAATCGGTAACGAATCTGGTGTTTTTAATGGCAAGCAACTGATTTTTTTCTTATTCTTCTCACTTTTTTTCTTTGCGTTTCATTTTTTACAACAAGTAGACGTAAAAAATCTCAATGATTGATTTAACATATATGTATAAGGTAAAATAATTTTAAAGTAAAAAAGAAAAGAATGCGTATCGGACAATCACTTTGGTCTCGAGAAGATTTTAATCTTAATAATCCAACAAGTTCATTATTTTTTTCAACAACATCATCGAAAAGTATATTAAAATTTCCATCAAATACAGAATTAAGTCAAAATCCCGAAATAGATAATAATGAAAATGAACAAAATATTCTTTTACCCCATGGAAATGTAATTAATTCAAGTAAAAAACTTTTTTCAAATAAAGTTCTACGTAATCAAATTTTTGAACAACATCAATTCGCATTAAACGATGGAACATTCAAAACAAATTATTATTTTCGTACAACAAAAATATGTATTGATGATACTGGTCCATTTTGGCCAATGGCATTTCCTATAAAACATCCAACACCAACATTTTTATCTTTAACACGAAATGAAAAAACTCATCATTTTAAAGAATATTATCATTCAAATGATCATCATTTTCTAGGTACAAATCATCAACAAACATTTGATAATCAACCAGCTATGCAGAAATATACTGATGCATTCAAACATCCAATTCTTATTTATGATATGGATAAATCACCAAGACAACAACAACCTAAAATATATGACAGTGAACAAATGTGTCCAGCGTTAATATTTGAATCACGATTTGAAGGTGGAAATTTAAGACAAGTTAAACGTGTGTAAGTTAATCAAATTCTTTTATTTTAAAATCATAGAGAAATTAATCTAGAGGTCAATTTGAATATGAACTTGTTCTTCGACCGGATCTTTATACCAGACGACATACACAATGGTATTATTTTCGTGTACAAAATATGATTGCAAATATAACTTATCGTTTTCGAATTATTAATTTGGTAAAAAAAAGTAGCCTTTATAAAGAAGGTAAATTCTTATTAAGATCAAATTTACATATCTCGATTATTGAATAAATGTTTTTTCATAATAGAAGAGCAAAATTCAGGAGAATGAGACAATTAGATATAAGATCATTTCATATCAAAACATCTTAGTATCCGATTTTCTAGGTGGTGGAAAACAACTTTATTAATACAGAAAAATCTACAGATTCTTTTTTATCGAAAAATTAAATCGTATCATATCGTATATTCTCTATATCATTTAATGATTATTTTAACATTCATTAATAATAGAATATATAATGTTGAATCAACCCTCATAAACTAAATATGTAAATATTTGTTTTTAATCATTATTTGACAACGATGATAATAACAACCTACGTTAAAAAATAAAAGAAAATAGTCTTTCTAAAAGCAATTTTTCTTATAAAAACATTTTATTAAAGGTCTAAATATTAAAAATAAACCTCTTAATCATAATTGAATATATATAGACAGAAGACAATTTTCTATATTGAATTCTATCGATCTCCAAACGTTATTGTGTCTATTGAAAGAGTGAAGTTGATTTTTATTATTACTGTAAATGCTCGAAGCCTACATGTCTTTGCTTTTTTTTTTAATATTTTAAGTACAATATAAAAATCTTTTTGTCCGTTTAATAGCTAAAATAACAATCATTTCATTCGATTTATAAGAACAATGACATTTTATTCACTTTGACTATATTAATTAACAAGTACAGGAAAAAATAATTTTCTAATAAAAAGAAATGTTTTGATAGTACGATAAACAGTGTCGATTTTTTTTGCTTGTTGTTTTTAATTAGGTATGCAAATACTTCTTTTTTCTGATGTAACTGGAAAAAGAGAATTACGAGGTTGGCATCGTGTTGGTCATCATATTAATTATTCAGAATATAAACAACGTACTTTTAATCCATTACTTGAACGTGATATTAATTATTTTGAACTCGATTTTCAACATGTATGTAAATAGAAACAACAAAAAAAAAATTTCGAAAATTTCTTTTCTCTTTTCATAGGAATTTACCTATTCGGGTGATACATGTTATATAGCACATTGTTATCCATATACATTTACAGATCTCAAGGATGATTTAGATTATTTATCATCAATAAGATCACGAGATATATTTCGTCGTGATATTTTATGTGAATCTCAAGCAGGAAATTCATGTTTTATTGTAACTGTAACAGATGAATGTATGATAAAAAAGAGAAGAAAAAAAAAATGAAATCTTCAATTTTTTTTTTATTTTTAATCTTTAGCTGTACCGGTAAATGAAAAAAAATTTGTTTTTATAAGTGCAAGAATACATCCAGGTGAAACCAATTCAAGTTATACAATGCGTGGTTTATTGGAATTTATAACATCAGATGATAAAATTGCTAAAGTAAAAAAAAAATTTTCTAAGAAAAAATCAATCGATTATTGATTTTCATTTATTTTAAAGAAATTACGTTCACAATTAGTATTTAAAATTATACCTATGCTTAATCCTGATGGAGTTATTATTGGTAATTATCGATGTTCATTAACAGGAAAAGATATGAATAGAAATTTTCGTCATCCACGTAAACAAACTTTTCCAACAATTTATCATATTAAAGAATTAATGCAAAATTTACAAAAAGAACAACATGAAGTATATACATATAAAAAAATTTTGATAATAAAAAGAATTTATTGATATTTTTTATTTATTAGATTTTAGCTTTCTGTGATCTTCATGGTCATAGTCGAAAATCGAATGTATTTGCTTATGGTTGTGATGGATGTGATGGACCACAACCAGATATGAGAGATTTTTTAAGTGCTCGTGTTCTTCCATACATTATGTCGAGAACGGTAAGAATAGTTCGAGTTTATATTACTATTTTTAATCGAGTATCTTAATGTTTTCCAATTTTTTCATATATTAGGCACCGGAAATGTTTGCATTTGATTATTGTAAATTTCATATACATCGATGTAAAGAATCGACTGGACGTGTTGTTATGTGGAAAGAAATGTTAATTAAAAATAGTTTTACATTAGAGGCTTCATTTGCTGGATCAAGTATTGTGTAAGAATTTTCTTTATACGAATTTTGAATACAAATTTTTGAAATTTATTTTTTTTTATAGAGAAAAACCATGTCATTTTAATATTCAAGATTATGAAAAATTTGGACAATATATATGTGAATCATTAAGACAATATTTAGATGTTCTTTCAGATTCAAAGTATGAAAAATTTGATTGATAAAAATAAATATTTATATTTTAGACGATTGGATTTAATATTTTTGGATATAACAAAAAAAGTTCTTCGTAAATTAGGAAAAGAAAAAATTCCACCTACTTTATTACCTTCTGTTTATCCTGGTAAAATAAATTTAGAAACTTTATTTTAATGATAAATTTATTTCATATTATAGAAGAAAAATCAACAGAAGAGCCAACAATATCAATTAATTCCGTAGCTGGTTGTTTACAAGCATTAACTGAATGTCATCATACGATTAATGAACAAGATGCATCAAGGTTTGTTATCTCTTGTTTTTTTTCTTATAAAAAATTGAATTTATATTTTTTTTTGTGTAAATAGTTCCAGTGATTCAGATAGTGATCCCGAAGGTGGTGAATTGCCTGATATTCCATATCGAAAAGAAGAAGAAGAACGAATACAAAAGAAAAAATTAAAAAAGAAACGAGCCGGAAAAATTGTTGAAGAACGTATTCAAAAACCAACTCGTAAACGAGAGGTAAGATATAAAAAAAACATAATTTTATCTTCACGAATAGATTTCTATTCTTTGTCATTTCAATGGCATATAATAACTAATAACTCCTACTCACACTTAGGTTAATCATTCACAACCTATCAAAGCAACATTTACTTCGGTGAGAATTGTTTTTTTAAAATCATCTATTTAATTTCGTCGTCATTATCAATGTCAAATAATTATTCTATTAGGCAAGTGAAGAGTCTAATGATACTATTGGTACTAATGGTGCTATTGGTGCTAGCGGTACTAATGGTACTATTGATACTAGTGGTACTAGTGGTACTAATGTTACTAGTGGTACTAGTGGTACTAATGTTACTAGTGGCACTAATGGTACTAGCGATACTCATCGTCGAATACGTGTATCTCATTCATTTGCATCAGAAATTGATATGAATCCACAATTAAAACTCACACTTGCTGTTGATCAGGTTCAAAAAACAAAACATACATATATATAAACATATATATATTTAAACCAGCTTTTTTTTCAATTAATTTCGCACCTAATCACAAGCTGGGCCTTATATTCAATGCATTGCTTTCACATATATTATATCAGCATATGCATACGCTTTTGCTTAGATAAATTGTTTTCTTTTATATTCATTTAATTTTTCAAATCCATCGATTGTGAATTTTAATTTAGATGGACAAAACAAGTCGAACATTACCACCAAGAGGCACTTTATTTAGAAGTAAATATGCTAATCGAAGTGGACATGGTCAACCGATTTTTACTACTGAACGAGCATTAGAACGAAGACAGGTAGGATTATTTGAAATAATAATTAAACAATAAAATTGATTGAATTTTTATTTTAGAAAAGAAGCACTTCAGTTTTGCATGAATCTCAATCAGTAACGATTGTTTTTCTCTTTTTTTTTTAAACTTCTTATTTCATTTCTAGATGGAAGATGATGATATTGATAATGAACAAGGTCATAAAAAGCTTTTTATTTTACATAAAAGATTTTATTATTTTGTTTTCAGGTATGTTTTATCCAAGAGAACCTTCACAATTGGACACATCACTAAGTATGGATCAAAATATATCAACAAATTCAATAGTTAAACGAAATGCTTCGTTTGTTTGCTTAACTCTAAATGATTTACCAATTCCACCAAATGATCAATCAATTTCAACAATTAGTGGTGGACTTGCATCACCAACAACAATTTTTAAAAGTCTACCACAACGTCGAAAACAACGTCACGATCGTCATCAACAACAACAACAAAAAGTTAAACAATTAAATGGTATTGAAATTAATCAAATTCATAGTACATCACCATCGGTTCTTACATTGCCTAATCTTATGGAATTAGCAGCACGTACAGCACCTCTTCCAAATTTTTCCTCACCAATGAATAATATCGATATCTCCATTATGGATTCATCAAATAAATATTCATATGAAACACAAACAGATTCCGATGGTGTTGATCATTATCGTTTATATTCAACAACTGAAAATCTTCTTCGTTCATTTTCAAAACATGATACACCTATATCACGAACTAGTCCTGGAATAAATATAAAAATGCCGGCAGTTAATAATAATAATAACGTTCATCATAAAAGACTATCTCCACAAAGAACAACTCCTCATTTTCCACCACAACAATCTTTACCAACAATTGAATCTGTATTAAATGAACGATCAATTATAATTGGTAATGAAAATACACATCAATCAGATGCAATGGATCGTGTTAATCATATTCTTAAACAACTTTATTTACCAACAGAAAAAAGTAAACGATCATAAAGAAAAATTTAATATCATTTTCAAATCTCAGAATATATTTCTATTTTATTCTCTTTGTGTTACGTCATTTTTGCTTTATAATTGCTCAGTTCTTTTTATAAAATATTTTCTCAATCGTCTTTTTATAAAAAGCTGTGACATTTATAATAAAAAAAAATAAAATATTATTTCACATATCATTCGTTCTCAACTCCCAGATTTCCTTTATCGTGTTTAAGAAAGTACGAAATTCGCTGTACTTTGAATAGCAAGAAAGAAAATTCAATGGGTTTTCATTGCATGTTCATGGGAAAATGTTGGCTAGAAGCAAACGCGTCGAGAAACATGTCCTAAAAGAAAATTATGGAAAAAGACTTCAGGAAAATTATCTTTTCATTATATATCCTTGATTATTTACGTAGAATTAATTCGATATATACAGTATGACCATGAAATAAATAAGAAAAAATGTTTCGCTTGAATAAAATAACAGTCAATATTCTAATATTAATTCTAGAAAAAAACAAACTGGTTTTTTATTAAGTAGAAAACACATTCTATCAAAAATTGACTAGATCAAATTTTATTTCTAGAGAAAAATAGCTTTTAAAATTATTCAACGAAAGATGAGTTGCCGAGAGTTTTCTTTACTCGAAAAATTCTTTGCTTATTCAAATCAGATCTTATTAAACAGAAATTAAGTGTCCTCGGATCAGTTAAAAACAAATATACATTAGTTCAACCTTATGATAAAAAAAATGTACATAAAAAACATCATTGTCTACTGTTTTACTAGACAGATAATAAATCATACAATATATTTTTTTCTCACCACCTACATCGCAGAAAATAAAAGTGTTATCTATTTCTCTTGATGTCCATTGTCCATCAATTGCATCAAATAATAAAACAACCTTACTATTACCTTCTCAATTTTCATTTGTTCTCTATAAATAAAACGAATCTTCAACGACCATACTAAATATTCTCATTAAATGAGAAATCTTGAAAAAAAAAAAAGAATCAAGATGAAAGAATATTTTTCATTATACATATAGGACATATTAATGTCATCGTCTTAGCTTACTTAAATATACACACATGGAGAACAAATGTATATTTATATTGTAGATGAAAGAAATAAATGGTATTACAATTTGTGTTAATGAGACATGTCAATTGTTGTACATGAATCAATATAATAAATGATGAGATTGATCAAGAAAAAAATGACAAAATTATTATTGCATACCAATCTTTATTAATAAAAAAAAAAATTTTTTTTTTCGTCAGTTTTCAAATACAAATGATATTATTGTTCTATCTTTAGGACAAAATGTGATATTTCTCTCTCTCTCTCCCTCTCGTTACCATTCATATGTAGATTGGCTAATCAAAAAAATATTCATCGACGCACCAATAGAATATTCTTCATTCTTCTTTCTTGTATTAATCTCTACATCAATGTTCTAGTAATCTCTATCCTAGACACAGAATGATCCAGTATTCTTTTTTTTTCTGATTACACACATAACCAATCGACCAATCAGCAATGAATACGATCAAGAGAAGAAAAAAAAATATATGTTTTTTTTTCTCTTCTCTCTTTCTCTCGTCGAAATAAAAAAGGCAAAAAGCATCCATATTGCATATCTAATTGAAGACGTGTGCGAAACAACTACTACTTGTACTTGTATTGCATTTGTCTCTGTATACTCACCAGGCTTACACCAACAACATCAAGAAGAAGAAGAAGAAGAAAAAAAAAAGAGGAGATCTTTATAGAAGATGCTAACCAGATGAACCTAATCGTTAACATCTGACAAGTAAATAACAAATATATACAGGCAAGTGAAAAGAATAAAGAAAGAAAACTCTTGGGATCATGCAATGTACTAAAAATGATATGGTTTCAATTAACGACTAAGATTAATCAAAATAATAATAATAATCGATAGAAATGATAATAATTTAATTTAGAATTTTTTTTTTTCTTTTTTTTCTTTTTAGTTATTAAAATTGAATAAAATATTTGTTTTTGTTTGTATATGGATTCTAATTCATCATCAACACTTCTTCAACATCAAACATTTTTAAATACATTTATTAAAAGTGAATATACATCATTAAATAATCAACAATATCCTTTAACAATCTATCCAATAACATCAATGGGTAGTGCTGGAAGTGATTCAAGTTTAAGTTCACCATCAACACCAATGCATATTGATGAAAATTATCTTAATATATCAACAAATAATTTAAATAATGAAAATCATTTAGTAGAATCTTCAAATAATAATAATAATACAAATCATCAACGACGTACACGTCGTACAACACGTTTA
>Ga0116226_10006136_pt1 | contig 10772 bp, 9 predicted proteins | sample S1TSphfallax_FD_89692 | JGI IMG/M metagenome (GOLD analysis project Ga0116226, IMG submission 89692) | Host-associated microbial communities from peat moss isolated from Minnesota, USA - S1T2_Fa - Sphagnum fallax MG | ecosystem: Host-associated > Plants > Peat moss > Unclassified | place: USA...
CGGCTTCGAGAGCCCCTTGCGTACGGCTTCCACTCCGGCGATGAGCGTGGTCGCAACCGCCCCCATGCCCACGATCATGACGCCCAGTTTGCCAGTTGCCGGTGCGATGCCAGCGGTGTTCCCGCTGTCGTTGCTGATTGCCATTGCTGCGAGTCCATGCCTTTCCGAGATTGCGTGTGACTTTCGTTCTGCAGAGCAGCCGCAAAACAGCCAAGTCTCCCCCTTTGAGAAGAGCTTTGGCAACCTGCGTGCCGCAAGTGGAGTGGATTGCGATGCGAACCGCGCCAGGAGGGCGCGATCGGGCCAGCAGCGGCAGACGCCTGCGGTCAGACGGCCGCGGTCAGGCTGGAGCGGTCAAACGGCCGCGGCCTGGTCGCGCGAGCGATTCTTCAGGTGCGACCAGAGAAACCAGACGATGCCCGCCAGCAGAACGACCTCTACCCCGAGATGAAACCGATGGAAGACCGCTTTGAAGCGGGGATCGGTGTCCCAGCCCTGCCCCAGTCTGGCGCCCACATAGGCCAGCACGAAACACCAGGGCCACGAGCCCACGAACGTGTAGACGTGAAAGCGGAGCTGATTCATCTTCGCAATGCCGGCCGGCAGCGCGATAAACGTGCGCACCACGGGCAGCAGCCTGCCCACCAGGACCGTGATCGAGCCGTACTTCTCGAAAAACGCCGTCGTCCGGTCGAGATCGTGGGAGCTGAGCAGCACGTAGCGGCCAAAGCGCTCGACCAGAGGCCGTCCGCCCCAGGCTCCGATCCAGTATGCGACTACCGACCCGAGGTTGCAGCCGAGCGCACCCGCCGTGGCCACCAGGTACAGGTTCAGGTGCCCGAGATACACCTGGTAGCCGGCGAAGGGCATGATGATCTCGGAGGGCAGCGGAATGCATGCCGACTCGATGCCCATCAGCAGCGCGATGCCCACGTAGCCGGTCGCGCCGATCAAGGACGTGATGAACCCGGCGAGGACTGCAAGGATTTTTTCTGACATGCCGTGGGCAGTATACCCTGCGTTCGGGAGCTCATCCGCGGGCCGGAGTGCCAGCTGCCCTGTTTCCGAACGGCCCCTGTTTCTCAGAACCCCAGCTCTCAGAACCCCGGTTCTCAGAACCCCCGCTCTCAGAACCCTGGTCCGTCTTCGAGCCGCTCCGTCTTCGAGCCGCTCAGCTTCATTACCTTGGGCAGGGGCTCGAAGCAGACTCTGCGTAGTACCCTGCACTCGTAAGAAGGGGAGCCGAGGGGCAAGCAGGCGTTATGCAGTTCTATTCGCAGATTGGGCAGGACCGCTACCTGCTGGACAGCTTCTTTCGCGGCAAGCGGCGCGGAGTCTTCCTCGATGTCGGGGCCTACGACGGCAAGACCTTCTCCAACTCGCTCTTCTTTGAAGAGACGATGGCGTGGACCGGATTGTGTGTGGAGCCGCTGCCGAGCGCCTTCGCCAAACTGAAGGCCGGGCGGAAGGCGATCTGCGAGAACGTAGCGGTGGCTGACTTTGAAGGCGAGGCGGAGTTCATCGACTGCGACGCTGGCCCGGATGAGCGGATGCTGAGCGGGCTGACGAAGAACTTCGACCCGCGCCACCTGCATCGCATGCAGGCGCTCGGCACCTCAGCGGAGTCGATCAAGGTGCCGGTGACCCGGCTGAACTCGCTGCTCGAAAAGCACGGCATGTACCACGTCGATTTCTGCTCGCTCGACACCGAAGGCTCGGAGGTTCCGATTCTCGAAGCGCTCGACCTGGACCGCTTCCACATCTCTGTCTTCACGATTGAGAACAACTACGGCGAAGCCACGCTGCACGAGGTGATGGAGCGCAAGGGATACGAGTTTGTAGCCCAGATTCAGTGGGACGCGGTGTTCAAGCGGCGGGACGTAGCGCGGCTGCCCCGGACCACGATCATCACCGCCGTCTGGCACAAGGACCCCAAGCGGCTGGAGTTGCTGCGCGGCCACCAGGAGAACCTCAAGTCACTCCTGGCGCCGATCGACATGATTTATGTCTTCGACGGTGGCGAACAGCCGCCGGACTGGCTCATCGGCAAGGCGATCACACTCCGGCAGCCGGCGACGATCTATCAAGCCTGGAATGCTGCGCTCTCGCAGGTGGAGACGCCGCTGGTCATGAACCTGAATCTGGACGACCGGCTGGCGCCGGATGCGATCGGCGTCCTTGAGGTTGCGATCCTGCGCGAGAAGGCCGCGCTGGTGGGTGGCGACTGGAATATCCGCTTTACCCAGCAAGATACCGACGCGGTGCGGCCGGTGTACCCGGCGACCGAGTTGCCCTTTGCGACGGATTGGCCTCCGACTGCAGGCGTTACGACCCGGCTGGGCAGCGGCACCGGCGAGCGGAGCACGTTCGGCCCAGCGGTGATGTGGCGCATGGACACGCACATCGGCCTGCCGCGCTACCCCTGGCGCATGGCCGATGGCACGGTGCTGCTCAACCACGGCGGGGATCTGGGCTGGTGGAACCTGATAGGCCAGCACCTGCAGAGAAAGATGGCGCGCGTGCCGTATGTGATCGGCAACTACTACAGCCATCCCGAGGCGCAGCTCGACTTCCGCTCTTCCGGCAACGACGAGGATGCGTTCATCCTCGAAGGCAAGATCGGCGTGTCCCTCCTGTAGGGCGTTATCCACCGCAGGTCGAATCCAGCTCTAAGTCGCCGGGCTGCTTCAGGCGGCCAGCCGCTCGGAAACTGTCGAAACCTATATTGGGTCGCCCGGGGAACTGTCCTCAGGCGGAGTGCTGCATCTGGCCCAGCGTCTCGCTCCAGACTGGCAGCGGATTGCTGCCCGGGCATACGATCTCGAGCACCTCGGCCATGCGCTGGGTAGAGGAGTAATGGCGCCGGGTTTCTTCAAGACCAGCCCTGGCAATCGCCTCCCGCTCGCCCTCGTTGGCAAGGTAGTAGCGGATCATCTCAGCCAACTCGCCGGGCTTCTCCGGATCGTAGATGCGGCAGTGCTCACCGTCGCGAAGCAGATCGTCGTCGGTCTTGTAGGTCAGCAAGAATGTTCCGCAGGCCATCGTCTCAAACGGGCGAGCCACCAGCATTCTCGAGTTGACGCTGGGCAGCCCTACATGCACCTTGATCTGGCGCAGATTGCTGACCACCAGTTGCGCCCACTCGCGATGACGCTCTCCGCTGAGGTCGCGCACCGCCACGCCGCCCGCGCGAAACTCAACCTCGGGCATCAAGGGCAGCAGCCGCTTGAGTAACTCGACCCGCTTGGTATAGAGCGTACCGAGAAACGCGGCATCATAGATCTTCTGCTGCATGTGGCGCACCCGGCATGGTTCATCGCAATCGCCGCTGCTATGCGAATCGCAGGGCGTGAACATCTCGATATCCACGAAGGGCACGAGGTAGTGCCCCCCAAACCGCTCGGCGTCCCCTGGGTCGGGATAAAAGTGCACGTCGAACCACTCGGCGCACGCCGCATACGGAGTCTGATAGTCCTCACGCCCGGAAGACTCCAGGTAGAAGGCGACCTTGCACGCCCCCAGCTTACGCCACTCCGCTATTCCATAAAGCTGGTGCAGCCAGGCCATGACGAAATCCGGGCCCGAGACCAGGATGATGTCGCAGCTCCGTAATTGCTCGAGCGTGGGCATGCTGGCCAGGACCCGCCGGTACTGGTGCGGGGTCAGGGTATGCATGACAGCGCCGAAATCATTGGTGGGGATCACGCCCTCGAACACTTCGTGCCCAAGCGACCGCAGGGCCGAAGCTACGGCGAGATACGACCAAGACGACAAGATGGTGCCCGTGTTGAAGCGTGCAATGCGCATGTTCGGCTGCCGCAGCCCTCTCCGCAGGCGACGCAACAGGCAGGGTGTGCTCTAAGAGAACCTGTTTGCTGAACGCCCTTGGAGCAAGTGATAGCAGCAGCCGTGATCGGGCACAAGTTACCAAAGCGGTGTGCGCGGGGCCGTCCCCGGTTCTTTGAGGGTCCGTCAAAGGGGTTCGAGCAGCGCGTGCAGCGCGATTCTGCCGCTTTTTGCAACCACTGCGCTCACAGCCGATGCAGCCTGAGGGGGAGATGCCAGAGGCGCGGCGCCTGACGCTGCGCTAAACTGGAGTCGTAGATTGAGGAACACATCGATGGCAGACGCAGTCGCAACCCCGGGGCAAACCATGGAGCAGGCGATCGAAACGCCGGGGGAGACCCTGGGCGCGACCGCTGCAGCGCTCAAAGCCGACAAGACCGACTGGAAGCAGATCAAGCGGCAAGTGATCGGCTTTACCTTCTATCGCATCCTGCCGGAGTGGCGCCGGCTGCCCGAGGCCGAGCGCGCCGAGCAGAAGCGGCGCTTCGCCGAGGTGGTCAAGCGCTGGAACCAGCCCGGCCGCATGCTCTCGCTCTCATACTCAACCGTCGGGCTGCGCGGCGACGTCGACATGGTGCTCTGGACGATCTCCTACTCGGTCGACGACCTGAGCCAGATGCGCGCCGAGCTGCTTGCCACCCCGCTCGGCGGCTACCTCGAGACGCCCTACAGCTATCTCTCGATGACCAAGCGCAGCCAGTATCTCATTGGCCATGAGCATGAGGGTCAGGCCGACTCGCGCGGCTTCCTGCGCCCCGGCGGCCAGAAGTACATCTTCATCTACCCGTTCTGGAAGACCCGCGCCTGGTACCTGCTGCCGATCGAAGAGCGCCAGCGGCTGATGAACGAGCACATCCGCGTCGGCCATCTTTACCCGCGCGTCAAGCTCAACACGACGTACTCGTTCGGTCTCGACGACCAGGAGTTCGTGGTCGCCTTCGAGTCGAACTTCCCCGAAGATTTTCTCGATCTCGTTCAGCAGCTCCGCGAGACCGAGATCAGCGCCTATACGCTCAAGGACACGCCCATCTTCACCTGCATCCGCATGACGCCGGAGGCGATGCTCGACCGGCTTGGTTAGGCTTCCCTTTCAGACCCCACATGGTCTTCGTGCCCACGTTCGGTTCTCTGATTCGAGAGGGGGCGAGAATCGAATCCGGATCGTCAGCGCCCAGAAAGCGAGCAGAGCAAACCCCCTCCCGGCAGCTAAGGCTGCATGCAAACAACCTCTTCCCAAGGAGAGCGAATGGAGCTCGCCCGTAACGCACCAGCCCTGCGCTACAAGGGCTACATCCCCGGCCTTGACATCCTGCGGGGCGCGGCTATCCTGCTGGTTCTCGTGTACCACGGCACCGATGGCCGCCTACCCTGGGAGTTCACCACAACCTGGCTGCGCTGGCCGCTGCTCGCTGCCCAGTATGGTTCGAGCGGTGTGCAGCTGTTCTTCGTCCTCTCCGGCTTTCTGATCTCCAGCATCCTGATCGATACAGCGGGCAAGCAGGACTACTATCGCAAGTTCTACGTGCGGCGCGCGCTCCGCATCCTGCCCGCCTACCTGCTCATGCTCACGGTGCTCAAGCTCGACCACGTGGTCAGCTGGAGGTTCATCCTCGCGGCGCTGCTCTACATTGCGAACATGGCCAGCCTGATCGGAGCCAGAAGCACCGAATACGGCGCGCTCTGGTCGCTCGCAGTCGAAGAGCAGTTCTACCTCATCTGGCCGGTAGTTGTGCGCAGGCTCTCGCTCAAATCCCTTACCCGGGTGATCCTGGGCTACTACGTCTTCGTGTTCGCGCTCAGACTGGTTTGCGTGCTGCACTTCCCGCATGTGGATCTGCGTTATAAGCTGTGGTTCAACGCCGACTCGCTGATGAGCGGCGCACTGATTGCCATCTGCCTGCGGCGCAATCTGCTGCGCAGGGAGACGATCACCCATTGGATCGGGGGTCTGGCGGCGGTCGCTCTGGTCCTGTGGCCGCTGATGGTGTATCTCGATATCCTTCGGACGCCGGCGCTTCTGATCCGGGAGATCCGGGTTGTGTCTTCCTACAGTCAGCTCGCGGCCTACAGCGCCTTGCTGCTGCTGGTGATTCGCTCCAATCGAGGCGTCACCGGAGAGAAGACCGGCCTCGCCGCCCGCCTGCTGGTCTTCTTCGGGTACATCAGCTATGGCCTCTATCTGGTGCATCAGCTTATCTTCAGCACCTTTGACCGCTGGGTATCCGGGACCGCGCTCAGCCCCGACGGCAGCCGTCCATGGGCGCTGCTGCTGAACACGGGCATCTGCATCCTGATCTCAACGGCGATCGCGTACCTGTCGCGGCGCTACTTTGAGGATCTCTTTCTGCGTCAGAAAGACAGGGTCGTGCCCTACCGCGATCCGGCGGTCAATGAGAAGCCGGTCGCGGAGAGTGTCTGAGGCGCGGGTCCCGCGCGACACATTCCGCTGCTGCATATCAATCGTGACCTCGTCGCAATGGCCCGTCTCGCGCAGAACAACAGGAGAAATGCTCTACGATGACGACATGCCTACTCGCTCTGGAGCTGGGAAGAAAGCTGTCTCGAAGAAAAATCCGGCCAAGCCGGGGGAACCCGCTGCGAAGACCAGGCTCGACCCGCCCAGCCCGAAGCCGCGCCGTGACCTCGCCCCCGCGCGGATCGCGGACCTGCTCGACCGCCTGGCCCGCGCCTACCCCAATGCCGAGTGCGCGCTCGTGCACCGCAGCCCATGGGAGCTGCTGGTGGCAACCATTCTCTCGGCGCAGTGCACCGACGCCCGCGTAAACCTCGTCACCCCGGAGCTCTTCCGTATCTTTCCGACGCCGGCCGCGATGGCCGAGGCTTCCCTGCCCGCGCTCGAAGAGCTTATCCGCACGACCGGGTTCTACCACAACAAGGCGAAGTCGATCTCGGGCGCAGCCAAGCGCATCAACGAGCACTTTGGCGGCGAGGTGCCGCGCACCATGGCGGATCTGATCACTGTCCCGGGGGCTGCGCGCAAGACCGCGAATGTAGTGTTGGGCGTCGCCTACGGGCTCGCCGAGGGGGTCGTGGTCGACACGCACGTGCAGCGGCTCTCAAACCGGCTCGGGCTCACCACGGAAGAGGACCCGAAGAAGATCGAGCAGGACCTGATGAAGCGGATCCCGCGCGACCGCTGGATCGCCTTTTCGCACGAACTGATCCATCATGGACGGCAGATTTGCATCGCCCGCAAACCGAAGTGCGCAGATTGCCCGCTTGAAACAACCTGCTGGGCGCCCGACAAGACCTACACCAGCCACTGAGCGGCAACCGGTCTGGCGATGTGGACAGCGGATTACTGCGGGATACCGGCCAGCGGGTCCTGCGGCTGCTGCATGACCACCGGCGGCTGGGGAATATCCGTGATCCGGACGATCGGCGGCTCGGGCGGATTGGTCACTGGCTGAGGGAACACCGCGGCCGTCTGCACGTCGACGGTCGAGACCTGCCCGTTCTTCGTGACGATGCGCTTCAGGACAGACGGCTGATTGACATCCTGAGGCACACTCCAGTCCAGGCCCAAGTCCATTGGTGGGGTTGTGTCAGGGCCGAGCGCGGGGATTGAGTCGGTCGAGAAGTCATGGCCGGTATCGGGCTTGGAATCGGTGCGCAGATCCGGATTGGTCTCGGTACTTGGCGCGGCGCTTGCTGGACTCACTTGCTCCGAACTCGCACTTGGCCCGGCTTGCTGAGCCCGCCCATGCGCGCCAGCGGCGACCAGGAACACGATCAAAGCGGCAAAGAGGCGGCCAGAGAGCGTCATGACTTCTACAGCTTAGCATTCAAGCACAGACGGGGCAGCCATTGACTGGCCGCCCCGTCTGTGCGCAGTTCATTTTTGGGACAACAGCTTAGTGAGCTGCGCGGCGACGCACAGGCGCCTTCTTCGCCGGCGCCGCTTCCTTCGGCGCGCCGTCGTCCAGAATAATCATCGGCGGATTCTGCGTGTAGGAGGAGAAGGTCGCGTCGTAGGTGACGGACGCGCCCACGGCAGGCGGGGTGGTCAGCGGCTTCTTCATATTGATCGTGAAGTCAGCCTTGTTGGACTGCTGCGCATCTTCTGAGACCGCCAGCTGCACCGAGGTGCCATCCGCCGCAGCCTGCACCACCTTGCCCGGGATCGCAAACGTCTGCCCCTTCAACACGGCCCAGACCTTCTCCGCGTCCTCGGTCGTGCCATTGGCCAGCACAAACTCCTTGTCGGCGAGCGCCATCTTGGTCAGATCGGGCGTGCTCACGACAGCCTGGTGAGCCAGGTCCTGCGGCGAGGGCGGCGGGGGCGCGGGTACAGGCTTGTAGCTGTCCGGAGGCATCACGTTCGCCGCCGCCAGAGCCTTGATCGCATCGAAGCCGTCCATGCCGCCGTGATACTTGGTGTACCAGTACTCGGCGGCCTTCTCGATGCTGTCCTTATAGGTTCCCTGGGCAAACTGAGCGGCGCGGGTCAAGTACCAGATCGCGTTTACCAGGTCCTTAGGGTCCTCCTGCAGGTAGGCCTGGCCGAGATAGTACGTGTCGACGAGTCCGGTCGAGGCCTGGGTCTGCGCGGGATCGGTGTAGCTCTTCAGCTCGGACTGGTAGGCTTCGATCTCACCCTTCGAGTCCTTCTTGGCCGCGTCGTCGGCGCCGATCGCGCTATAGAAGATAGGCTTGGCGATCGCTTCGAGCTTCTGATAGTCGGCGTCGCTCATCGACGCGGGCTTGGTCGCAGCCAGACCCTTCTGCGCGAGCGAGGCGGCATCATCGAGCTTGGCCTGGTCACCCTGCGCCTGAGACTTCTCGACATACACGATAAAGGTGAGCGCGCGCAGGTTCGACGGGTCGACCTGGAGCAGACGACGCGCCGCGTCGAGAGTCTTTGGTGTGTCGTTGGCAGCCTGGTAGGCGCCGACCAGCTGCTCGAGCATCTCGCGCTTTACCACGGTGTTGGGATACTGGGTCAGGAACGCTTCAATGGCCTGCGCCTTGGCTGCGGGCGAGGATTGGCCGATCGCGTTGGTATAGGCGTTGTACTCAGCCGGATCCTTGATCGTGATCGTGCCCTGAGAGGCGGCATCCTGACCATAGGCGGCAGGCAGTGTGGCAAGAGTGCTGCTGGCAAAGGCCAACAGCGCGACGAGAACAACCTTCTTCATGCAACGCTCCTAGGAAAATCCTCGAAAAGGGTACTGGTACAGCAGAGATCCGGGAGTCAGGACTTCTCCACAGGCAAACCGCACACCGCTGTCTTCTTTCTTATAACCCACAACTGCCATGACGAGAAACCGATTCCCCGACGCGATTGCCCGGAGCATCGCCGCCACGGGCGGTGATGGAGGCCGCGGCTGCCAATTCGAGCACCCATGATGCCGGATGCCGTTCCCTTCAAGTGGGCTGATGATACGAGGGTCTGACGCCTGTGACAAGCTATCCCTTCCATTTCGTTCAGGACGAGCGTGATGGCGGTCCCAGAGAGCTCGCGCCCGAGTTTGCCCGGCTGCTGTTGCCAGCCACTATGCGCGCCCGGATGCGCCGGAGCCCGCATCCCTTGCGGCGCGGAAGAGAAGAATCGAACCGCTTATGACTCCGCTGAGCCGGGAGAACTTTGAACGGCAGCGCCGCAGGTAGCATCTCTTCCATATATGACGAATCTCACAGGACAGATCGCAGTGGTGACAGGAGCGGCGCGCGGCATCGGCGCGGCCGTGAGTCTCGGGCTCGCCTCGCTCGGCGCGCATGTAGTGCTGGTGGCCCGCGACGCAGCGAAGCTGAACGAGGTTGAGCGCCAGATCAACGAGGCGGGCGGGAAATCCACAATCGCCGCAGTCGACCTGCGTTCCCCGGATCAGATCGAGGCGCTCGGCCGGCAGATCCGGGAGCAGCACAACCGCTGTGACATTCTGGTCAACAACGCCGGCATCGGGCTGATTGGCAAACCGCTGCACGAGACGCCGCTCGAAGACTGGCAGGCTACCTTTGAGACCAACCTGCAGGCGCCCTACCTGATGATCCGGGCGTTGGCGCCGATGATGATCGAGGCCAAGGCCGGCCACATCATCAACATCAGCTCGCTGGCCGGACGCAATCCACTCCCAAACGGGGCGGCCTACTCGGCGTCGAAGTGGGGCCTCAATGGCTTAACCTACTCGGTTGCCGAGGAGCTGCGTCAGTACGGCGTTCGCGTGTCGGTCATCGCGCCCGGCTCGGTGAACACGGAGTTTGGCGGCGGCAGTGCAGCCGGACCGGAAGAGGCGCGGCGCGCAGCGCGCAAGATCCAGCCTGCGGATGTGGCCAGGGTCGTCGAGATGCTCGTCACCCAGGCGCCGCAATCGTTTGTGAGCGAGGTGCTGCTCCGCCCGACGCAGAAGCCCTGAGGCAGGGCTTGCGTCTCGAACCGGCCGGGCTCTACGCCGCCTTACAGAGAATCAACCGGGCGCGGCAAACCAAAGTACCGGCTTGCGGAAAGAAATCAGGTAGAAGCCCGCTGCGAAGAACCCCGGACCAGGCATATCGTATCTCTCAAGTGGGGTGACTTCGACGGTATTGGTTTCCTTGTCTCATCGTCGATGGAGATTACAGCGTGACCTCTGCCGGGGCGATGCCAGGGGAGCCCGGCAGCGGGCGGAGTTTTGTCCCGCCTTATCCACACGAAGGCACAGCGGCGATGTTGATTCCACTTGGATACACGCTTAGAGTGGGCCTTAGAGCGGTCTCATACGCGGGCAAGGCCGGGTTGATAACGCGAGGTTCGCCACGCAGCGGGTCTCCTGGGGTCCGGTCAAACCACGACGGCGTGTATGAGACTGGCTCTGAGAAGCCCCACCGCTCCTGGAGAAACAGCCAAGTTGCTCAAGCTCAAGAAGATCCAGATCCTCGGGTTCAAGTCGTTCTGCGACAAGACCGAGGTCGCGCTGCCCGGGCAC
>Ga0116226_10006141_pt1 | contig 10770 bp, 8 predicted proteins | sample S1TSphfallax_FD_89692 | JGI IMG/M metagenome (GOLD analysis project Ga0116226, IMG submission 89692) | Host-associated microbial communities from peat moss isolated from Minnesota, USA - S1T2_Fa - Sphagnum fallax MG | ecosystem: Host-associated > Plants > Peat moss > Unclassified | place: USA...
AAAGTCGATAAGTTTATTGTCTTGTTTGTCTACTTGAAAACTAACCATAAAATAATAACAAAACCTATCATAACGAACATCATTGACAATTGAACATTGCAAACAAGATTACAATCTTAATAAAAACAAGACAATCACAATTACAACCCAAAAGGCAAAAGAACAAACATAAACAAATTGAGATCACATTCTCACTTATAGCAAAAGGAAAGATTGTGAAACATGAATAAAACAAGAATGTTGTAAAAATACAACCACCACCATTAGGACCATAGTAGGAGGGTTAATTTGTGTTCAAACTTTAAGTTTCATGGAACCTTGCTGCTTCCATGACCATATATTAGTTCTTTTTTTTTTTGGACAAAATTGAAACAATTGAAACACATATAAACATTAAACATAATACAACTACTAGTTTTTGCCAATTCGTGTTGATGCACCGTCAATCTCCCTGATGGACCCAACTACGAATCCAAAGATGAAGACAATGGAAAGAAAAGGAGTTGAAACGCACTCCTTAGCCCACAGCACTTTAGGGGTAGAAGGGTGTGTCAGAGCTCCGAGATGGGGACTAGGAAGATTGACAAGCAACTTAATTACTCACATGGACTTGCACAAACCAAACAACAAGTTGGTTAGTGCGCAACTAAAACACCTTTAGTGCACGGATGAGTCACAGGTAGACACATACTCACAAAATTCACCATGGCTCGGACTTGGGGGAGGCCACCACCTTCCCCCTTATAGTATACTCTGTGCCTGGCCATGAGGCCAACACCCAAATGTCGTTTTGTCCCGAGACTCCCAAGTGGGAGTCCCAAAATTCTCAAAATTGGGACTCTTGTGACTTTGGAGGCCCATAACTTTATGTGCAGATCTCTGATTAAGATGAGATCTAAAGCAAAGTTATAGCCCTCATCAAGAGGTTTTCAATGACATGTTGCATTTTACCTGCACGCAAGTAAGTCAGGGCAATTCCCAACTTTTAGTGGTTGAGAGTCAAATTGGCAATTTGACTCGCAACCTTTCTTTTAACCATAACTTGTGTTTTAATCACTCAAATGAGTCATGTGAGCCCATTTTAAACATTTACATTCCAAGAGATTTTCAATGATATAAGGAATTTAAAAATCTAATTGGGTTTTGACCCCTGCAATCACTTTCTAAAGATTCAAAAATCCATCGAGACTTTAACTCCTAAAATGGGAACTCACTTGGGAGTGTGAGGGTTCATTCCTTCACACTCCCCTACACTTTCGAAAACATGAAATGTGAATCCTGGGCTTCCCTCTTGGCCCGCACCCTTACAAGCCCTTGCCTTGGTTGTGAGCCCAAGGTTAGGGTTGTGACATTTGTGACCCCACACCCATGAACAACTATATTTTTGTTTTTAGGCCATCTAGTTGGATGACCCCTACCTCTAAATCTTTAACTATGAGGAGGTTAGTTGTAGAACAAGAACCTAATGAAAAAAAATGACATGTCCATGCACCATCCATCCATGGTGGTGCATTCTTGGGTGTTTTTTCTTTGACCATTTTCACCTTCATTCATTTTCATTAGCATTATGGTCATTTTTGCCTTCATCCATTTTTGTGATGGGGTAGTGAATATCCATGTGTCAAATTTGGAATGTTCATTTATAAGTTCTAAAATGTATCATAATACCAAAAACATTTAAACAAATTTTGATCAATTAAAAAATCCTTTATTTTCTTAAGGCCATATTTACCTCTTTTTAAACAAAATTAAGCTTTGAAAAGGTTATTAATGCACCTAAGTAGCTTTCAATTTCATCTTTGGACTCTTGCTCATAAGGAACAAACCTAAGTTTGCAAGAAACTTTTAAATGCTTAAGTGTTTAGTCATGAACATGCTTACTTTATAAATCTATGAAATTGCACAAAAATATCCACAACAACAATATAAAAATAATCCAACAATGAATGAAATCATTGAAATCTTTGCAATAATTGTTTAAATTTATGTTAACCCAATTTTGTTAATTCTAATTGTTTGAAAAAGATTCAAAGAGAATTGAGATTGATTTATATTTTGTTAAAAAGTTCCAAAAAAACATATAAAACTAGAAAAAAAGAAAAGGGAATAGTACAAAAAAAATTTAATTATTTTTTTTGCCATGGTGGTTGGTGAGAAATGATAAAGCTACTATCACCAAAAGAGAAGGAAGAGTGGTCTATTATCTATAGATGCAAAGTCCAAACAACAACACATGGTCACATACTGAAAATTCAAAAAAATCATGAAGTTATCAAAGTTGCCAAAATCACTAAAGCATTCTCCGAATAACTAATTACCCTAAATAATGTACTAAATCTATTTTCGATCATAAGGAATTAACATGTTTCAAATTCTCTCTTAAGAGCCCATTGGTCATATTTGTGACAATTCACAAGTCATAGAACATACCCCATCATGAAATGAATTGTTAGAACAATTAATATGGTATTCCCTCCCACAATAAAATTCTGCCCAAAAAGTCAAACACAAAAAATAGACATAATCTAATACAAGTAATCAACAAAATTTGTTCTATCACACTCAAATTCATTTATAGAACCCACATTTCCCCTTCCAAGCTTCTACAAATGTAGGTGATGTAACCTTACAAAACTTTATTGATAAACACATCATATTAGGAAAATGTACAAAAGGATAAGAAAAAAGAAAAGGGAAAATTTACACGACATCAAGTTAGCTCAAACTAAATGTTAAAATTGACTGCTTGTAATAGGTCAGCTATATTTTTCCATATCAAAAACTAGCCACTTGCAATAAACCAGTCGTGGAGATGGGAGATTTGTCTTGAAGGGGTGGAAGTCAGGAAGTAGCTAGGCCTATGGCTATCACTTGAAACTTAAGATGAACTATGCTTGTGGCCTTTGCAATGTGATTGAATTTTTTTGTCAAAAAAAAGTAACCAAAACAGAAAAAGGAAGGCCTTTTGGTCCTTTCAAACTCCAAATGGCATGGGCACAATTGTGTAAAAACACATCCGCCTGCCTATGTAGACATGCAAATACCTCCATTACTAAGGGGAGGAATTGATCAACAAGGTGTTGGTCACAATAGCTCCATTCTTTGACTTGAACCACATCCAAAGCACCAAATCCTTGGGTGGCACAAGATCGGGGAAGTAAATCCATTCATGTTGGGTCAACAATGACAATGTCGATTAAGGTGCGAATGCCATCTTTGGTGAACACAATTTCAACTTGTTAATGGGAGCAGTTGAACATGTTTGAAAAAAATGCATGTAGTTGTTTTCACCCCATGTGGAAGCCATCATCTTGCACAATGGTAACAAATGTGTTGTGAAGTGCATCATGGGTTCATGTGCGCTCGTTACCATGAACACAATGTAAAAGGTGGATACTTATAAGGTCGATAGGATATGTGTACACGCATCAAAAAAATACCTACAATTGAAGGATGGGGCAATTTAAGTCATATTCAAAGCACTATGGAAAAGACTAAAGAAGTTAGTTAAAAACCTAGGAAAATTGGTCAAATTGTAAGCCAAGAACCCACCCTTAGGCCAAAACATTATAGAATTTGGGCATGATGGGCTTCAAATATCCTATTAAAAAGCATGTTAAAAAGGGTATGATGGTGTAGATGCTTCGAAATGGAATTTTGAAATCGAACCATTTGTTGCCCTTTGACTTGTTCAAATGAAAAAAGACATGTGCAAGCTAGGGGTAATAGGAAATCACATGACACCTTAAAGTGTTGTTGGAGGGAAGGTGTTATAATTGACTAATGTTAAGGCTTCAAAAAGGAAATGATGTTGGTTAACCATAAACCTAACAGCTATGATTAAAGTTACAAAGGCCCAACTCCCTAAATAGGTTGTTGGGGTGATGGAGGCCATCAATATTAGCCCAATGCCACTGAAAATTAATAGAAGAGAGGTTTGTTTACGTGCTAGAAGTCCTTTTGGGTTGTCAAAGGACCTTGGACCCAAGAGGTGTCCAAACACTTGAACAAAAGAAGAGTTTAAAAAAGTGAGGGACTCTATGAAGGTGGAAGGGGAGGTGTATATTGTAAGAGATATGAAGGTCATTGCACAAAACAATGAATTAGAATTCTAAAGGCTACATGAACATCACCCATTTTAGGGAGAAAATCCATGTGTCAAACATTCTTTAATAAGGCATCTTTGATCCAGGAGGATGATGTCAATGATGAAATGTCCAATGGAATTCCCAAAACTTCAATTCCTTCCAATGGGGTGGTAAATTGGGGCGGGGTGTTGAAGTTAGGTGGTAGGCCAAAGGGTGACCATGCTACACGTCTATGACGTTGGATAAAAAAACATATTGCATAAAGTTTCATCTCGAAATGTTCATATGAAAATGATCAATAGATAGGGGAGTTACAATGTGAGTGTCATTTTCAATGGACAGAACTAAACAAGAAGGGAAATGACTAGTTGTAGAACACAAAGCCTTAAAGTGGGCTAATGCGAATAATGCCCCTCCCAAAGGATCACCTTGACAGGTTCCCATGGCAAAAAGGATGACTATGACATCGCTTTCATGATTACAATGGCTATCAAATAGAGGAGACTCAAATGCATAAAATGCACGAACAAAGGGGATGAATTGCGTGATGTCTCCACTCGCTACATGAAGTTTTTGAAATATGACCCCTCTTGATATAAATTGAAGACGTTTGCCATGTTTAGTTGGAGAACAACCCAATTGGGGTAAAGGTTTAAGGTGCACCTAATGCCATGGATTATTATTTCACAACCACTTTTAGTTACGACTTTGAATTGGTGTGGGGAGACATATGTTACAAAGGCATCATGAAATTCAAAACATAAACTACAACTTGTGAGTCGATACAACGTTTCCCCCATTACAATGGGATGAATTCCATTTAAAAGTTTGGTCATGATTAAAAGGCAGGCCGCACTAAGGATAAGTGCAATTCAAGGTGGAATGTGACCTTTAATAATATGAACTAAAATAATTTTTTAAATATATCACTTAATTTATGATTGGTATTCTAATCATAAAAGACAAAAATGGTTAATAACCCTAAAATCATTATGGACAAATTGTTGAAGACAATAATCGTTAAGACATGATGTGGCACATTTCATTCATTAGTAATAAAAGACATATGTGAAATCATTAGTCATAGTTTACTCGTTGTGTAATTTTTTTTTATTACAAATTGTAATAATTAATAATAATATTATGTAAATAATAAGATATATTTTTATTTCCATTATTTTTAATTTCATTATTTTCATCCTATCAATTATTGACATGTCTCACCACCTAAACTAGGTTAAAAATTAATTTAAATGGCTAAGTAGACCACTTAATTTACCTAGGTAGGCACCTAACTTAGGTAATATAATTAGGTATGGAATATTCCATCAATATTCCATCATTGACCACAACAATGTCATTTGTGAAGTTTGATCCTTAGACCCCCAACAATGGAATTGAACTTCTTTACCACCAAGCCACCCCCCTTGTTGTGTAAAACATCTAATGTTTATTTTATTTAAACCATACTTCATTTAAACATTACACACAACCTTAAATTTGATGATTCATATCTTATTGATAAATTACCAAATGAAAAAATGAAAACCTTATTCATAAATTTCTTTCAATTATGTACACACACATACACATAAATTCATTTCAAAAGAAAAAAATTGAATTTTGTTATTGAGTAATATTTCAATGACCAATTTTTTTGGAAAAAACATTTAAACACATGATTTGTAAATGGAAAAACCTTTGTGGGTAGTACAAAACTAAATAAAATAATTTTTCATATTTTAAACCTTCATTTGATTTATGAATTTATATTATACAAATTTTTTTCCAATATACCATAATTTTATTGATAATTTTTAATTTAGACATACAAGTCCATCAAATTTATCCATTTAAAATATAAATGGATCATAAATCTATTATAATATCTAAATTTATATATTATAAATATTTTTATGTTATTCATATTAAGTTTATTTATAAATTTAATTTAAATATTTCATTTATAATTTAGAATAATAAATAATAAATAATTACAAATATTGAATAATTTTCCGAAATTATAATTTATATTTAATTTTACACATACTTTATTATAATCGTGTAATATTTATTTTTATGCATATAGTATATAAAATTTTACTTAAATTGATGATAAAAATTTAATGTAAAAATAAAATATATATGTACCACATCTTACATTTCTATTAAATTTTAAAGTTATAATATAAAATATCATTTTTAATATATCATTTTTTATCAATATATCTTATTTTAATGTGTGATAACGAACTTACTCATATAAAGTATTTTTAAATGGATCATATATCAAATATATTCAAGAAAAATATAATTAAAATTTTTGAATTACTTATATGTATAATATTAATTGAAATCAATTCCGTACATGTGATAATTCCTTATGTGTGAACTTATATTGATACTCATTTTTTAATCATTGTAAAGTTATTTTATGATCACATTATGTAATGACACATCATTTTGTCCACATCAATTGCATAATCATTCTTTAGTTATATTTGAAATGATTTAATCCTACTCACATTTTCATATGATATTTTGAACACCCATGTCATTTTGTCATCAATCATGGATGCCATATGGATGAAAACCTAAAATGAAAAAAAACATCATCTTTCATGTTACCACGTCATCATTTACTAATCAAGTGCACCACTAATATATGACTACAATTTTTTACACATAAGATTTGAAGTAATATCATTTATTACAATCAATTACTAGTTGTTTAAGACATTTAATCATTGATTTCTTGGTTGCAAAGGACAAGATTTCTCCTAGTGATGAAAACAAAGCTAAAATAATTGAAGGATTCCATTTGCTTAATCTTTTGGGTGAAAACAAAGCCCGAAGGTGTTAAAAAACAATCCTAGAAGGACCACTTACTAACAGATGGGGCATGTGTTGGATTGCTAATTTGAAGGAATTAAAAAAAAAGTTTGAAATCTTAGTCTAGTTCGTAGTTTTCTAGGAAAAGTGAAAAGTAACCATTTGATTTAAGGTGTAATGCAATGAGAGTTAAGGTGGTCAAAAAATGTGCATGCAAAGGAAAATGGTGTCAAGGCATGGGTTGTTCTAAAACATTCCCATGCATGTCCAATAGCTAAACTACAAAAAAAATGTTTATGAACTAGGGGATCATGTTGGAAAAGAAGCACTAAATTTGAACTTACTGCTAAAGCTTAGGCTCGCAAAAAAAACTCCTCCTATAAGTTTTCCCAATCGCATGTTATAAAATGCTTGAATCGAATTCACATTTCCCTATGCCTTGTTGTCTCACCATGAAGGGGCAAAATAAGCCACCATTGGGGTAATAGGAGGAGTAAGTGCTAAGCTACCACATCATAGAGGTATTGCGTTAGTTTATCCTTTGGAAAACAAAGTGCCACTTGTATGTCACAAAGTAAAATGGCGGGGATGCGATTATATAATCGAAAACAACGAAAGCTTAAATGCAAGGACTTGAGGACATCCAAAAACGAAACCCAAGTCCAAGCTTATGCCTGCAAAGTGAGAACAAGGGAAGGTATTAAGTTGGGATGGTCATGGGGGTTTAGATTAAATGAATTAGGTACTTGACAAGAACATTATGACAAGCTAACCTTTGATTGGTAAATTGGTGCCAACAGGTGGGGCAAGATACTTTAAGTGGAAATTACAAACATGTTGAAGAAATAAAGGTAGGGTGGGAGGTATGATCATGTGCAACTAGCGGGGCTAGTAGAGTGGAAGGGGGAAAAGGTCATACATGTGCATGAACAAAGGGGTTTGGGAAAGTGTAAGGTCGGGGCTTCACATTCACACGAAAGACTAATGGCCAATAAAGGGAACTGCTGGATGGTATGTGGTTTGTTAAAATGGGAAGGGGAACTAATGGGAGGTGTGTGGTTTGTATGGGAGATAGGGTGGAAACTAAATCTATGGTGGCACATGATAAAACAAATGGGTGATGGGAAGGACAAGGTTCAATGGGACATGATGAACTAAAGGACATGAGACATTTAGTGTTCGTGAGGAAGGAGGTTTAATAAGAACACATGCCCCACCTATTAAAAAAATTACCTATTACTATAAAGCAATATTAAATCTACAAGGCCAACCATAAAAGACTGAATGAATCAAAAAAATAAATATAGGAAATTGCCTAAGGTCCCTTTCCTATGCATTGTTAAAAAATTTAGTTTAACTACCCAGTTAGGTCATAGGTAATTAGGCTAAGCTGGGTTAGTTAGGTTAGTTAATTTAGCCTAAACTGGTTCAAATGTGAATATGGTTTAAGATATTTAAATTTGGGATATAATCCCATGAAATGTGATCTCAAATCACTTTTGGTGATTTGAAATTCCAGACATAGTTGTTTCATGTTTTTACAGGTTTTGTGTTATGCACGGATTTTTTATTTTTGCAAGCTTTTTATGTTTTTGGTTTTTCTTTTTGTGTTTGGGCTTGGATTCTTGCGTGCTTGCAAAAAAAAATTATTTTGAATCACCAAAAATTATGACATTGCATTCATCAAACTTAACACACTCTACCATCACCAAGCCCACATTTACCCATAAATCTAGGCCATGGACCACTTGGTTTATGCCCTTTAGATTATAGGGTTATTCAGTGGCATATTCCCAAGGATGGGATTTGCATGTTAGAGTTTTTTGGAAGCATCAGTTCTGGCCTTATAATGGTCCATAAGTCTGGGATCAAGGTTCACCAATACTATCATGTGGAGAAGGATCCTCAAGCTTGACAAGCCTCCATGTGCCATCTTATGATGATGTGACAACATCCTGAGTTGTTGCTTGCATTGGCGATCTAAGGTTACCAATGTGCCTTACCAAACAACATTACATTGTTAAGGGCATAGGATTTGGACAAGATTGGACTAATGGACTTAGTCATATCAAGATGGTCATGTCAGGGTTTATCACAAGCTTGCACAGGTCAAGGACTTTTAAACCTTGGGTTTTTTGGGAATTGATTCGAGTGCTACAATATTTGCAAACCATTCAAATACATTCATGTGCATATGTGTTGGAGAATGTTCCATCATTGGGAGATTTTCAGCCGACTATATTGGAAGCATGGCAACAAATTCAGGCTTAAATTAGGTAACTAGTGGAAATGAATGTTATAGTAGTCAATTCATGTGCCCACCACTTCTGGTGGCTATGGATTAACCTAGCTCCACTAGAGGTACTTCAAATCGCATATTAGTTCATTCCGAGGTCACCCACATGCCTAATGGATAACCATTTGGATCCAAGACGATATTCTTTTGCCGTTCAGCATGACGACCGACCACCTTTAGCTGTGGTCAATAAGGTTGGCCTACCACGGGTAGCCCTACCTACTCTTTTGACTTTTCCACGATTTCACGCATTTTGGGATGGCAATTCAGGCACAATTTGGGATGCCAATTCATCCAAGATGGAAGAACCCAATGCCAATGAACAAGAACAAACTATGGGATTTCACACCAACATCACAACAGTGCAAGGGATTTCTAAAGGTGCTCATCAACAGGATATTGGGATAAATTATCAATCTTACTTGTCTCACATGGATCTTAGCATTTTTTGGGTTGAACAAGTTTGATTTACATAGTCTTTTTCGCACACCCACCCTTCCTTTACTTTCGTTGCACCTACACCTTGGTTAGTTATGTTGGTGCAAGGGCAGGGACATCCTTAACATTTATGGGATCATGGATTTATGGGTAATGGGAAGGAGGTTTTTGATGTGCTGGCACTAGGGCATTTTGGTGTTACACCACCTTATACTTAGCAATCATAAGTTTCACCCTCAACCTTAGGTGCTAGGGATGTTCCATCATCTTAGCCAAAGGTATAGGTGACCACAAAGACATGGGAACTAGATATTGGTCTCGTGGTTATAGGAGATGAAGTGGAAGAAGTACAATAACTATTGCAGGATTATGTAAGTTGTTTTGTTTTCAATTTGAAAGAATTGGGACAATTGTGAGGACAAAAGGTCAAAATTGTATTGGAGGATGATAATCTTATTTTCAAACAACCTTATAGGTTGAGTGAGATGGAGAGGACCTTGGTTAAAGTTCGAACATCAAAGGTATTAGATGTAAAGTTTGGTGGAACTATTGAAAGGTGAATATGCCTTAACCACAGTGATGTTAACCAAAAGAGATATTTTTGGCAATTGGACAAAGCAGCGAATGTGTGGGGGTTATTGTTTAATCAACAAGTGCAGGTATTTGGACAAGTATACCATGCCCCTATTGGAGGAAATCTTTGATGCCCTTGGTCAACCCAAGGTTTTCAGTACCTTGGACTTGAGGTCTAGCTACCATCAATTGCCATTGAGGGAGGGTGACAAGGTCAAGACAACATTTTGGGGAATTAATCCTCATGGGAAGGATTGTTTGTACCAATGGCGGTTTTTGCCATTTGGTTTGAAAAATGCACTTGCAAAATTTCAAAAGGTGATGGATTGGGTTTTGGCAGGACTTGGTTTTGCCAAGTGTTACGTTGATGACATTATCATCTTTAGTTTGACATCAGAGGATGATAGGCATCAGCTGCAAGAGGTATTTGGAAGACTTAAAGATCATAACCTTAAACTTCATCTAGGCAAATGCCATTTTTTCCAAACACATGTGGAATACTCGAGTCACATGATTTATTTAGGTGGATTGGGGGTACAAAAG